>SXGQ01044390.1_pt1 | contig 11345 bp, 7 predicted proteins | sample 3178371 | NCBI WGS metagenome assembly SXGQ01 (sample SAMN11356859, study PRJNA531348) | freshwater metagenome | isolation source: freshwater sample F1-20 | place: China: Fuxian Lake, Yuxi | collected 2017-12-25 | reverse complement strand
TAAAAACGGACTTTTTATTATTAAGAGCTGTATTTAACTGATTAAAAATTTTGAATCTTTTAACAAGATTTTCTTTTAAAAACTTAATCTGAAAGTTTCCAATCACCCCGTTGATTTCCTGAGGTCTAAGGTTGTATGCTAGGTCTTTAAAAGTGAATTTTGAATAGAAATCTTCGTTTATAAAGTTTTTACTTTCTCTGTTCCATCCATGAGCCCTTACAATCTTTAACATTTCATATAAATCTTCATTGTGCGTTACAACCATTCCACCTTCTATTGTTGACATTTGATGTCCAACAAAAAAGGAAAAAGTGTCTGCAAAGCTATAGTCATTAGTTTTGAGTCCTTTATATGTTGTCCCTAAGGATTCGCAACTATCTTGAATTAAAAGTATCGAATTTTTTTTGCAGAAATTCTTTAGTCTTTCTAAGTCGCAACTAAAACCTAGTGCATTTGTAAGAAAAACACTTGAAAATTTATATTTTTTAAAACTTTCTTCAAAAGAATCTAAATTTATATTTAGATTAGCGGTTTTGACATCTATTGGGATTGGGTTCAAATTATGCTGTATTATAGGCATAACATTTGTACTCCATGTCAATCCAGAAATAGCAACATTGTCGTCATTTTTAAGTATGTCAAGATTTTTAAGTGATTGAATTAGCGCTAGATTTGCAGCAGAGCCTGACGAAAAGAAAACTGAGAATTTTGAATTTTGGAACTCAGAAAAGTTATCCTCAAATTTTTTACATTCCTCTCCCATTGATAATTTTTTATCCTTTTTAATAAAATTTATAATCTCTCTTTTTGTCTTAGAGTCTTTATAAAATGTATTTTTCACCAACGGTATTTTATATATCATAAATCTATATTTTTAATTTCGTAATCACTCATTATCTTTATTAAATCTTTAAACTTAGTTTTTGGCTCCCAATCAAGTTTTTTTCTTGCATGGCTGTAGTCTCCTTGGAGTAAATCAACTTCAGCCGGTCTAAAATACTCCCTATCTATCTCAATTATTTTCTTGGATCCCCAGTATCCTTTTTCATCAATTCCCTCTCCAGAGAATTTTAAATCAATATTAAGGTATTTGCATGTTTCATTAATAAGTTCTTTAATAGAATGGGTTTCGTTGGTTGCAAGAACATAGTCATCCGGAGAGTCTTGTTGTAGCATCTTCCACATTCCCTCGACATACTCGGGAGCGTAACCCCAATCTCTTCTAGCGTTTAAGTTCCCAATTTTCAGAACCTTTTTTTTCCCGTACAGTATTTCTACCAAACTTTTAATTATTTTTTTTGTTACAAAGTTCTCACCTCTTCTTTCTGATTCGTGATTAAACAAAATCCCATTAACTGCAAAAATGTTGTAACTTTCCCTATAGTTTTTTGTTATCCAGTAGGAATATAGTTTTGAAACTCCGTATGGAGATCTAGGGTAAAAAGGAGTTTTTTCATTTTGAGGTGTTTCTTGAACTTTACCAAACATTTCTGAAGATGAGGCTTGGTAAAACTTAATTTTTTTATCTGTATTTCTTATGGCTTCTAGAATTCTTAATACTCCTAAAGAATTTATTTGAGTTGTAACATCCGGATTATCAAAACTTATTTTAACGTGGCTTTGTGCAGCCAAATTGTATATTTCTGTTGGCCTTTTGTTTTTTATTATACTAAAAATTGAGGAATAATCTGTAATATCACAATTCAGTAATTCAAAATTAGTATTGTTGATTTGTTTAAGATTTTCTAAGTTTTGAGACGACTTATACCTTTGCAATCCTACTACTCTATAGTTTTTAGATAGAAGTAGTTCTGCTAAATAAGAACCATCTTGTCCTGTGACTCCGGTGATTAACGCTGTTTTTCTCATTAGTGTATTATATACTATAATTTATTATGTCTGAAATCATCAAAGCCCAAAAATTCCTTTTGTTTTTTTTCCTATTTTTTATAAATTTTTTAGTATATTTTTTTTCTTGGTTATTTTTTTATAAAACAGGTATAAATTCTTTACCAATGCAATCAGAAGATATTTTACCTTCTGTATTTACATCAATTTCAATAATAAAAGACGGAACAATATATGTGAATGAATATTATGAAATGATGATTTCTAAATACCCACAACCAGACGATGTTTCTTTGACTCCTTTTTACTTACGAAAAATAGGGGAAAATTATATTACCGCTTTTCCTTTAATGAGTTCTGTTATCTCACTTCCTATAACTTTTTTTTATTTGTTATTTGATAAAAGTGTGTCTTGGGAAAGTGTGTATTACATTAGTCATTTATCCGGGTCATTTATTCTAGCCTTGTCGAGTGCTTTAGTTTTTTACATATTCTATAACCTACTAAAATCTAGTTTAAAAAAATCACTAATTCTTACATTTATTTTTTCTTTTTGCACCATAAATCTTCCTTTAATCTCTCAAGGTTTATGGCAACACGGAACTGTGCAGCTTTTTGGTTTGTTAGCTATTATTTTTTACCTTAAAAATAATCCGTTTCTATTGTACTTATCGCTTGGTCTTGGAGTTTTAGCAAGACCTACTTTTGGGTTGATTCTAATTATTTTAAGTATATTTCTAATAGTTAATAAAAGAAAGAAAATTTACCCTGATTTTGATTTTAAGTATTTGGGTTTATCTTTTGTTGGTTTAATTATTCCAGTTGTGTTTTTTCTCTTTTATAACCAAGTTTTTTATCAATCACTTTCAAACCAAGGGTATGCCTCTCAACTTGACGATTCTTGGCAGGGTAACTTTCCTGAAAGTTTTATTGGTATGTTTCTATCTCCTTCAAAAGGTATTCTAATATACTCTCCAATTTTAATTTTTTCATTAATTGGTTTTTACTATGGTTATAAAAAGCACGAGCTTGTCAAAATTTCATTTTGGGTAGTTTTAATACATTGTTTAGTTCTATCAAAATGGAAGCATTGGTATGGGGGATATGGGTTTGGTTACAGAATGGTTTCGGATGTAATTCCTTTTTTTATTTTCCCAATTTGGTTTATGCTTGAAACCCATTTTGAAAGAATAAAAAAAATAGTTTTTGGATTAATACTTTTGTCCTTTTTAATTCAGTTTTCCGGTTTGGTATTTTTTGATTCAATTTGGCACAACGCCTATGACACCGGATTTAAAAACACATCCTGGTTATGGTCTATTGAAAATAGTGAGGCAGTTTTTAACATAAGGCGAGTTTTAGTAAAACTTGGATTTTTAGATAAAGCTTGTGAGGTATGTTTGCCTGAAAATTAAAAGAAATGTTAGTATAATATACCTATGCAAGAAAAATATAATATTATCTGTCTCTCAAACCAACTCTGGGACTATCCAAACTGGACAAACAAACGTCATGTAATGACAAGACTTTCAAATATGGGCCACAAAGTTATATTTGTGGATCCTCCGATTAATTTTGGAAGGGTTTTACTTACTCAATTTAAAAAAGGCTATTTTAATTTAATTCGAATGATAACTGGAATTAAAAACGACAATGATGCTGTTATTTTTACACCCATTAAGTTTTTCAAAAACGAGAAATTTTTTGCCAAATTTTTTGCTAAGAAAATAAATAATTTGCTTTTGAAAAACTCTCTTCTTGAGTCAAAAACTATTTTATGGATTTATAACGTAGAAATTCCTGAATTAGATATTTACTTAAAAGAGATAAATAGGGATTTTCTAATTTATGACTGTGTTGATTATTACGCCGGTTTTCCAAGATATCAAGATAAAGAATCCAAAGAAAAATTTCTTGAAGTTGAAAAAAACTTAACTAGGAATGCTGATTTAGTTTTTGCGACAGCTCCTGGTTTAGTTGATAGGTTAAAAAAAATAAACTCAAACACTTTTTATACTCCAAATGTCGGAGATTTCGATTTATTTTACAAAGTAAAAGAAAGATACAGCAAGGAAATACCTGAAAAGTTAAAAGATATTAAAAAACCCATAATTGGCTATATTGGAGCTCTTGATAGCTATAAGTTTAATTACTTGTTACTCAAAGAATCGGCTCTTAAATTTCCAGAATATAGCTTTGTATTAATTGGAAATATTGGTCTTAAAGATAGAGAAAGTTCCCTTGCAGAGTTAGGCCTTGAATATATACCAAATATTCATTTTTTAGGTGAAATTCCGTTTTTAGAAACTCCTAAATATGTGGCTCAGTTTGATGTTGATTTAATTCCTTATGTTTACAACGATTACACAATTGGAGGGTGCTTTCCTGTAAAGTTTTTTAACTCCATGTCGGCTGGAATTCCGGCAGTTGTAACCGACTTACCAGTATTTTCAATGTATAAAAATGTGACTTATATTTCTAAAACAAATGAAGATTTTATAAACAATATTAAAAAAGCTTTAGAAGAAAAAAGTTCCAAAAAAGAGCAGGAGTTGGTTGAGGTTGCAAAATTAAATACCTACGAGATAAAAGTTGCAAATATGCTTTCTTTAATTAAACAACATTTAAAGGAAAAAAATGACTAAAATACTATTTACACTTAACTCTTCAGATTACGGCGGGATGGAAAAAACAGTTCTTGATTTGGTTAAAAATCTTCCAGATAAATTCGAAAAATATGTTGTGTGTCCAAAAGGAGATTTGTATTCAGAGTTTGAAAAATATTCAAAAGTTAAATCTCACCGTAAGATTAAAAAAATTGATTTTGGTTATATTAACTTTTTGATAAATTTTATTAAGAAAAATAATATTCAAATTATTCATGCGAATGAACCTAAAATTGTTTTTAACTCTCTAATTGCAGGTTTTTTGGCCAAAGTTCCTGTTAGAATTTCTCACACTCATACGCCAATATCTGATTGGAGAGTTGGTATTTTATCCAAAATTGTTAATATTTTTTTCAATTCTGTAATTGTAAATTTGCTTTCAACTTATGAAATAGCTCTAACCGAAAAAATCAGACAAAAAAAGATTAATGAGTTCCTTTTTCCTCATAAACTCTATATTATTCCAAACTCAATAGATCTTGAATATGTCACAAAAATTGATGAGGAGTTTGCTAAAAATAAAAATGTGCCTAACACAAATATCGGAAAATACACTTTTTTGTGTCTTAGTCGTCTTACTCCAGAAAAAAATCAAGAAATTTTAATAAAAGCTTTTAACATTTTTCAAAAGAGTTTTATTAACTCAAAATTAATAATTGCTGGAAAAGGCTCTGATTTGTCAAAACTAAAAAAATTATCTAAGGAACTCAAACTTGATTCAAGTGTTACATTTATTGAGGAAGTTTCTGAAAAGGACAAAGTTCTACTTTATTTAAGTTGTAACTGTTTTATTTTTCCGTCTCAAGCCGAGGGTTTTGGTATAACTCTTTTAGAAGCAATGTACTCAGTTTATCCTGTAATTTCTTCAAACCTCCCAGTTCTCAAAGAAGTAAGCGGTGAAAATGTTATCTTTTTCGAGTCTGGTAACGAAAATGACTTAGCTATTAGAATGCTTGAAGCTTATAAAGACCGGATGAACTCTAAAAATATTGAAAAACTTGCTAAAAACAAAAAATATGTTTTAAGTCACTTTTCGTTAAAAAAATACGTGGAAAATTACGCTAAAATGTATAATAAGTGTCTATGAAGAATTCATTCAAAGTTTTATTATGGGTTAGGTCGGACTGTTTTAAAGCCAAGGGTGGGGATATGATTCAGGTCGAAAACACCTTTATCGAACTAAAAAAATTGGGGCTTGATGTTGTAATATCAGATAAAAACAATGTTGACTTATCTGATTTTGACATAGTTCATTTATTTCAATTAGACTGGACTCCAGAAACTTATTTACACGCAAAGAAAGCTCATAAAATCGGAAAAAAGATAATTTTAAGCCCTATACACCACAGTGTTTCAGAGGTTAAAAAGTTTGATGATGAATATGTATTTGGATTAAGAAGACTTTCAAAATATTTATTTGTAGATCAGTTCCAAAGGGATACTTTTAAAAATATTTATAGGTCAATTTTAGATAGATCAAAAGCTTTACCAACTCTATACTCTGTGTTTTTAGGTCTGAAAAATATGAATAGAAAAGTTATATCTTGGTCTGACTATGTTTTAACTCAAACAAAGATAGAAGCTGAGGATTTATCGAATACTTATGATGTAAATTTTAAATGGGAAATTGTTCCTAACGGAGTGGGAGAATTGTTTTTAGAAAAGAAAAAATACCAAAATTTATTCAATTTTGATAACTACATTCTTTGTGTTGGGAGAATTGAGCCAAGAAAGAACAATTTAGCAATAATCTCAGCTGTTAAACTTTTAAGAAAAGAACTTAACAAGGATATAAAGTTAGTTTTTGTTGGGAAAACTTCCTCAAAACATTTTGAATACACAAAATTATTCTTAGAAGAATTAAAAGAAAACAAGTGGGTTCATTATAATAACTATTTGGCCTACGAACAAATACCTAGTATTTATAAATATGCAAAAGTTTGCGTGTCTGCTTCTTGGTTTGAAACAACTGGTTTAACACTTCTTGAGGCTTTGTTTATGGGAGCGAATGCAGTTTCAACTTCTCCTAGGGCTCGAGAGATTTTAGGAGACTTTTGTTCGTATTGTGAACCAAATGATCTTGAATCAATAAAGGAAGCTATAAAAACAGAGTATTTTAAACCAAAGCCAAAACTTCCAAGTGATTTTAAAAACGAATATACTTGGGAAAATACTGCTAAAAAAACCTTAAAAATATATAATGATTTAATGAAAGATTATCAAAAATGATTGAAATTTTAAGTAACCCTCAGGTATGGATAATAATTGGACTTTTTATTCTGTCCTTTGTTTTGATAAGAGTTAATTTTTTAAGCAGTCTTGTTTTGGCACTAATTTTATCTGGATTTTTACATAAAGAACTGTTTTCTATGTATATCTGGGATGTCTTGCCCATAAGAGTCTTTATGGGTGCTTTCTTAATTAGCTCTTTATACGATTTTCTAAAGTTTAATAGATTATCTCTTAAATTCTTACCTTATTTAAAAGATCCTTTTATAGTGATAAATATTTTACTAGTAACTTCGAAATTACTTTCAATGGTTAATTCACTAAGTATTAATCATTCGTTATTTTTAAATCTTTTTTTTATAACAATATCTGTCTTCATAATAACTGTTTATATAAAAGTGTCTGGATCTGAGTTAATTAAATTATTCAAGAATTATGTTGTTTATGGAGTAATTTTATCTTTGATAACATTTGTTCAGCTTTATGCTTACTATCAGTATTCATTATTATTTGGGGCAATTTTAAATATTGCAGGAGGAACAATAGACTTTCCATCGTTTCAACCAACATACGAATTTTTTACTGAAGCTTTAAAAATTATTGTTATGACAAGAGTTGGAAGTATTTTCTGGGATGTTAACCATTTTGGAGGGTTTTTATCTGGAATGCTTTTGCCTTGTTTCGTATTTTTTGTAAATGCAAAGTCTCGCAAAGAGAAAATACTTTATTTTATTTCTTTTATGATTTTTGTGGTTACCTTGTTTTTAACAAACTCAAGAAGTGCTTGGTTATTTGCAGGGGTTTCGGTTTTAATTTTTGGATTAATAGTCTTTTATTACAAGTTTGGTAGAAAAGGAGTTGTTATTTCTTTAGTGACTTTATCTCTTGTTTCTGGGATTTTACTTTTAATGTATCAAGATAAAGATTCCCTGTTTCGTGCAAAAGTAAAATCATATTTACATTATAGACTTGATTCTTTTGATTCTCATATGCTACTTCTTGAAGGGGCAGTGCAAGTATTCGAAACACATCCTTTGCTTGGAGGAGGGACTGGTAGTTTCTTTGAACATTTTAAAAATACATCAGTTTCGGATGAGTTCTTAAAAAGAGACCCTGCAGGCTTAACTGTTAGAGTACCAGCGCATTCTATTTGGGGAGAATATATGTCAGAAAATGGGGCTTTTGGGCTACTTTCATTCAGTTTGCTTATAATCTTTATGTTAAGTGTATATATTTTTGCGTTAAATCATAATAAAAATTTCGGAGATTACTTACTTATTACATCATTTTTAGCAACAAACCTTGGTTTTTTAGTTGCGGGGGTTTTTTATTCTTATAACTCTGAATTTTTCTACATGCTATTTTTGTTTCCATTAATAATTACCCTGAAGCACTACAAAGTTACATTTGAAAACATACTGCAGTATTATCATCAAAAATCAATCTATACTTTTGCGCTAATTTTTTTAATTTGCTCGGCATTGATACTATTTAATCTTGGTAACCATAAACTTATTCCTTATGATGAAGCAATTTATGCCAAAGTTGCAAAAAACGTATATGAAAGTGGTGACTATTTAAGTTTATATTGGAGAAACTTACAGACAAATTGGTTTGAAAAACCTCCTTTATATTTTGCATTTGTTGCACTTTCCTTTCATGTGTTTGGTGTATCAGAATTTTCAGCAAAGTTTGTCTCTGCTCTCCTTGCAATACTAAGTTTGATTGTGGTATATAGGCTTGGGAAAAATCTTAAAGATTCAACAGCAGGTTACATTTCGATGATTGTTTTAACTTTAAATACTAGTTACCTATATTATTCAAGAATGGCGATGTTGGATGTTACTTTGACGTTCTTCATCTTGCTTGGAGTATATTTTTTTCATAAAGGTTTTATCTCTGAAAAAAAGAAATACTATGCTTATTCTGGGGTTAGTTTAGGGTTTGCAGTTTTGACAAAGAGTCTTGTTGGCGTTTTACCTCTTATTGCTTTTGGTGTTTTTGGATTGTTTTTGGTTGCCACTAAAAAGAGTTCTATAAAATCACAGTTTCAAAATTTATTTATTGTTTTTAGTATGTTATTACTAATTTCGGTTCCTTGGCATATCTATATGTTTCAGGTTTATGGTCAAGATTTCCTTAAAACTTATTTTGGATACCATTTATTTGAAAGATTTGCCACAGAAATTGAAGATAAAGGGGAGGTTTGGTATTGGTACTACGTTGTTATAAGAAACACAATGAGAATTTGGTTTATTTCACTAATATTAGGCTTAGGGTTAATTCTGTATAAATTTTACAAAGATAAGCTATCAAAACAAAATCTTAACTATTTCTTAATTTTACTTGTAGGTTTAGTAATTTTTATAGCATTTTCTGCCTCTTCGTCGAAGTTAAAGTGGTACATAATTCCAATTTATCCTTTTGCAGCTCTAATTGTTGGGTTTTTTATAAGCGATTTGAAGATTTTAGTAGAACATAGGTTTCGATCTATATTCTTAGGCTTTTTACTGCAATTATTTATAATAGTTTTTGGATTAGGTTATTTTTATACAGTTAGGAATCAGGTTTATACTTCTGATCTTACATACAGAATTGTCTCTTTAATTGAAGATAATAACAAGATTGATAGTAAAGGTTTTTTGAACAGTTACTTTGATAAAGTAGAAGAACCTCTTTCATTGTATTATTCAGAAAAAAAATACCAAACTGTTCTGTGGTCTGGGTTGAAAAGCTCAATAACTGATTTTTATTATTCTGACAAATACAACACCATAGACTTTATTACATTTATTACAAGTCAGTCACGAACTGCTAACCTAATAGAATTAGGTATTCCTGTTGAGATTGTTTCTCAAAACAAAGATTTTGTTCTAGGAAGAGTCTCGAAATAATTCTTGATTAATTTTCTTAATTGATCTATTTAATATTAAAGTGGGTTTTTCTAAAGTTTAAGATATAAACAAAAGTAAATATTGTGATAGTTACGGATACAACTAAATCCGCTACTGCTAGGCCAATGATTCCGTATGTGTTTGTTAATAGAACTGAAAGAATTATAAAAAGTAGGAGTTTTATTGTTGTAAATTTTAGGAGAGTCTGGGATTTTTCTTCGATGAAGAAAAAGTTGTCTAAAAATTTATGAATTGATGCGAATGCTTGTGAGAAAAGAAGTATTGTAAAAATTATGATTGAATCGTCAAATTTATTTCCGAAGAATATTTTAAAGAATATTGGAGCAATAAAGCTTCCAATAGTTGCAATGATTATTAAAAAAATTCCTAAAATTAAGGATTCGGTTAGATTGTACGAAATTAGAAATTTTCTTCTTTTTGCATTTGTTGTAAGAATTACGGTGTAAATTGAGTATGAAATTAGTGAGAACACATTTGAGAGTTTTGAAGCAAGTGAGAAAGATCCTAAATCCACAAGGGTTCTAAGTATTGCTAAAATTTGATTTGAAATAGTGCTCCAACTTTCATTTACTGCTTGGCTAATTCCTGCAAGATAGAATTTTTTGAAAAAAGTTTTTATACTGAAAGTAAATTTGAAAGTTTTAATCTCCTTGATTTTGAATTTTAAAAATATTGCAGACGCCGCCATTGAAATTGAGAAAACCTGAAAACCCAAAGTGTAGTCTGGGACAATAAATCCAAGAACAAACAAACCTCCAAAAATAGCTTTTACAATTGCTGGAAAGAAATTAAGCATGGAAGCTTTAAAAAACTCTTCATCTTTCTGAAACAGTCCAAAAAGTGAGTAATTAATTCCATAAAAAAAGAGACCAAGAATAAAAGTTAAAATTATTGTAAGGTCGTATATTTTGTTTAAAAATACAAGTATTAGAACAGAAAAAATTGAAACTACTAGAAATGAAATTATTTTAAAACTTATGACCTCATTTAATGAGTGTTTTCCTTTGCTGATAAATTCTGAAACAAAAGTTGAATTTGATCCAAAGTCAATTATTTTTGAGAGAGATACTAATAGAAGAGTCAGAAGTGCATATATTCCAAAATCCTCAATAGTTAGTCTTTGGGCTAAGCTAAGAAAAAGCACTAACCCTAATCCTAAGTTAATAAAGTTGAGAATGGAAACATACCCTATTTTTAAAATTGAATCTTTCATTACATGATTATATCTCAACGACAAATGAATTATAATATCAAGTATGGTAATTAAAGGAAAAGATACAAAAAAGATAAATAAACGAAAAAGAGTTGGAATTGATTGTAGGATGGTAAACGAGTCTGGTATTGGAAGATACATCTCAAACATTATTTCTGAAGTTTCAAAAAAAGAGTCGGATATTGATTTTTACTTGTTTTTCTTTAATGTCGATGATTCAATAAAATTTAATTTTCCAGAGAATTTTAAAATTATTCAAGCTCCTTTTTTATGGCATTCCTTTGCAGAGCAAACTTTATTTTTGCAGGTTTTAAGAAGCTACAAACTTGATTTATTTCATTCACCTCACCCAAATATGCCTTATTTATATTTTGGAAAGTTTATTCTAACACTTCACGATTTAACCATGTTGAAACATAGAACTGGTAGGGCTTCAACCTATATTTATCCTTTATATTTTTTAAAATGGTTTAT
>SXGQ01470837.1_pt1 | contig 11347 bp, 14 predicted proteins | sample 3178371 | NCBI WGS metagenome assembly SXGQ01 (sample SAMN11356859, study PRJNA531348) | freshwater metagenome | isolation source: freshwater sample F1-20 | place: China: Fuxian Lake, Yuxi | collected 2017-12-25 | reverse complement strand
GGGCCATGCCAGGCGTTGGGGTGGTTTGGCGAAAATCGTCTTCGGTAACCCCAAAAGCCTGCCACTCGTCTTGCGGAAGGTAAATTCGGCCGAATTTCTGCAGATCATAGGCGACATCTCGCAAAATGTTGGTCAGCTGAAAGGCGAGGCCGAGGGCGATGGCGTAGTCGCGGGCGGCCCGAGTTTGGCAGGAGAAGATATTGATTGAAACGAGTCCGACGGCGGAAGCCACCCCGTAGCAGTATTTTCGTAAATCTGCGAAAGTTTCGTAGCGGGTTTTGGTTAAATCCATCTCCACGCCGTCGAGAATCTCAAGGAGAGGTTCGGGTGGAATGAGATACTGACGAACGACAGGGGCGAGCTCTTGCGCCAGAGGCTGGGTTGGCTGACCACGATAAATGGCCTGAACATCGTCCCGCCAGGCTTGGAGCTGCCCTTGGCGTAGGTGCAAGGGCAAGGTTGTTTCGTCAACAATGTCATCCACCGTTCGACAAAAGGCGTAAAAGGTAGACATGGCCTGACGCTGCTCTTTCGGCAGGCAAATAAAGGATAGGGCTAAGTTGGAGCCGCTTTTGCGCGTGATGCGTTCTCCCGTGCCACCAGATGATGAAGGGTTGCTCATCCGCCGAAGAAGGCCTGAAGACCGAGGCGCAAAAAATCTGTTTTCGTAACTTTCGGTCTACGCGAAAGGGTGTCGTACGATTGAGCTTCTATCTTTTTCAGAATCTCGGTTCCGCCCAACCAAGTCAGGCGAATTTCCCAATTGAGGGGGCGAGGTAGATGGCGGGAGAGAGCTTCACCTTCACGAAAGAGAGCCCAGGTTTTTTCGCACTGGTAGCGCAGACAGTTGCGAAAATTGGGAGTGGACCGCCCCTGAAAGAGGTCGTCTTCGATAACGCCAAGCCGCCGCAGGTCGTATTGAGGGAGGTAGAGGCGATCTTTTCCTAAATCGACCGAGATATCTTGCCAAAAGTTGGCCAGTTGCAGGCCGGTGCAGATTTTGTCGGAGAGTTGGGCTAGTTCGGGGCTGCGTTCGCCATGAATGAGTAGAACCAGTCGGCCGATCGGATTGGCGCTGCGCCGGCAGTAGTCGAGGACAGAGGAAAAGTCCTCGTAACGGCGCTGGACGATGTCCTGTTCAAAGGCACTGAGTAGATCGAGAAAAAGCGAGTTGGGAAGATCTAGCTCGGCCTTGGTTTTTTGGAGTGGTTGAAAGATCCAAGCGTAGGATTGGTCGTACTCCTTACCCTCGATGGCATTTTGCCAGGCTTGGCGATAGTTACGGAAGACGGCGAGGCGTTCGGCCTCCGTGGGGGCGGCCGAGGAGGCATCGCGGAGGCGGGGATCGGCATAGCCTTCGTCGGCGAGGTCGTCGGCCACCCGGGCGAAGGCGTAGACGGCGTGGACGTGGGGGCGGAGTTTTTTGGAGACAAGACGTCCGACGGGAAAGTTTTCGTAGTGCTCTCGGGCCAAGCGGCTGCAGGCCTCATAGGGGTTGCAGGGTGCAGGAAGAGGTGAATCGATGGCCGTGGCTGATGACTGCATAATGAGATTTTACAGAAATTTAAGGGCGGGGCGAGCGGACAAGTGATAACAATATTTTGCATTACGGCTGAACAACTTGGAGGAAAATTCTGGTCGAAAAGGTCTGGGCAAGGCCACGATTGCTTATGCGTTATCTCTCCGGAATTCAGCCCACCGGGCGGCTTCATCTGGGGAACTACTTTGGGATGATTCGGCCGGCGGTTGAGCTACAGGCCAAAGGGGAGGCCTACTACTTTTTGGCTGACTACCATGCCTTGACCGGAGCGGGTGAGCCCAAGCAGTTAGAGGGGTTGGTCAGAGAAACTTTCCTCGATTTGCTGGCTTGCGGGGTGAATCCAGAGAAGGCGGTCGTCTTCCGCCAAAGTGCGGTTCCGGAGGTGCATGAGCTGGCTTGGTATCTTTCGACGGTCACGCCGATGGGATTGTTGGAACGTTGCCACAGCTACAAAGACAAGGTGGCGAAAGGTATGGCCGCCTCCCATGGCCTCTTTGCCTATCCGGTGCTAATGGCGGCGGATATTTTACTATATGACGCCGACAGAGTGCCGGTGGGGCAGGATCAGAAACAGCACTTGGAGGTGGCGCGGGATATGGCGGGAAAGTTTAATGACAAGTACGGGCAGGTTTTTAAGTTGCCGGAGTCGATCATTCGGGAAGATGCGGGAGTTGTGCCAGGGCTGGATGGGCAGAAGATGAGCAAATCCTACGGAAACACGCTGGAGATTTTCGCCCCAGAAAAAGATTTGCGCAAAAAGATCATGGGCATTGTGACCGACTCCACGCCGGTGGAGGCTCCGAAAGCGGTTGAGGGGAGTACACTCTGGGGTTTGGGGCGATTGATGGGAACGGAGACGGAGCGGGCAGAGTATCGGTCAAAAATGGAGCGGGGTGGAATGGGTTACGGAGATTTAAAAAAGGGTCTGGCTGATTTGGTTCTGCGGGAATTCGCAGGGATGCGAAAAAAGAGGGAGGAGTTGGCCGCCGATCCGCAGAGGGCGAAAGCGTGGATGGAGGAGGGGGCGGGGAAGGCTCGAAAAACGGCGGAGCAGGTGCTCAGCCGGGTTCGAGACGCGGTGGGGACGCGGAAATGATTCCGATTCTGGAGACTTCGGGGAGTGAGGCCTTGCGGGTGGAGCTTCCGGCCTTCACGGGGCCGCTCGATCTGCTGCTCCATCTGATCAAAGAGCAGGAAATGGATATTTATGAGATTCGTTTGGAGAAGTTGACTGAGCAGTACTTGGCCCGTCTGGATAAGATGCGGGAGGAAAATTTAGCGGTGGCGGGTGAGTTTCTTGTGATGGCGGCCACCCTGATTTATCTCAAAAGCCGAACTCTCTTGCCGGTGCAGGACCGACCGCCGGAAGAGGTGGAGGATGAGGATCCGAAGTGGGAGTTAATTCGCCAGCTGATCGAGTACCGCAAGTTCAAGGAGGCGGCGGGGCAGTTGGGAGACCGAGAGGCATTGCACTCCAGAATCTTCGGCCGAATTCCCGAACGGGTCGTGGTGAAGCAAGCGATGCAGGGGCCGGGCCAAGTTTCGATGTTTGATCTGGTCTGGTCGTTTCAAAAGGTCCTGCGGTCGTTGGAAGACCGATCGAAGGTGGGTCGTTTTGAGGATGAGCAGTTTACCGTAGGTCAAAAGATCGAGTTTATCTTGGATCGAGTCGCGCCGGGGGAAGAGGTTCTCTTTGAGGATCTGTTCCGAAGCATGTCCTCCCGGGGCGAGGTGGTCGTAACTTTTTTAGCCATGCTGGAGTTGATTCGGCTTCGTCAGCTTGCGGCCGTGCAAGAAGAGCCTTTGCAGCCAATCCGAATTCGAAGAACCCCCGAAGGTGTTTTGGGGGTTCCAAGCGAGGGCGTAACCACAGAGGAAGGGACTGGTCAATCGAGGGGAGATTCCGCAGTTTAGCGGAACTGAATTATGGAATGGGCACGAGTTTTAGAGGCACTTTTATTTGCGGCCACCGAGCCGATGGAGCCTTCGCGGCTGGCCACGATTTTGCGAGATGGACCGGAGGGTGGCTCAGGCTGGCCAGAGGTGAAAGAGGCGGACGTTCGGGAAGAGCTTTCCCATCTGGCGGAAAGACTAGCCCCTCGCGGGTTGATTTTACGAGAGGTGGCGGGCGGTTTTCGGATTGGCACAGCGCCTGATCTCTCGGGCTGGGTGGCAAAGTTAAAGGGGGTCGTGCGTCCGCCCCGTTTGAGTCCGCCGGCCTTAGAAACGATGGCGGTGATTGCGTATCGGCAACCGATTTCGCGGGCGGAGATTGAAGCGGTACGGGGGGTGGATTGTAGCGGAACGTTGGACACACTGGTGGAACGAGGCGTCATTCGGATTTCGGGGCGAAGCGATGCCCCGGGTCGGCCGATTCTTTACTCCACCACCCCACTGTTTTTAGAGCATTTCGGTCTGCGGGATTTGGAGGAGTTACCCAATTCGGAAGAGCTACGAAGAGTGAAACTACCCACGCCAGTTGACCCCGCGAGTCCACAGCAAAAGGAGCTGATCCATGAAACTATCGAGTCTGCGTCGCAAAGTTGACCGGTTGGACGACGAGCTGGTGCGTCTGCTGGAGCAGCGAGCTGGCATTGCCCGTGAGATTGGCCGGCAAAAGGTGGAAAGCGGGCAGTCAGTTTTCGCTCCCGCGCGCGAGGCCGCGCTTTTTCGCAGATTGGGTGCGCGACTGAAAGGAACGATGGATCAGGATAATTTAAAAGCCATTTATCGAGAAATTCTGGCGACGGGTCGGCACTGCCAAGGAGGAACGCGGGTCGCTTACCTCGGGCCGGCGGCCTCGTACTGTCATCAGGCCGCGCGCGAGCGGTTTGGGGCGGCCACGGATCTGGTTCCTTGTCCGACCATCGCCGAGATCTTTTCGGCGGTGGAGAGGGGGGAGGTGGAAGCGGGGGTTGTGCCGATCGAAAATTCGAACGAGGGAGCAGTTGGGGCGACGCAGGAGGCGCTGATCACATCGCAGGTGACGATTTGTGGGGAGATTTATCTGCCGATTCGCCACGCCTTGTTGAGTAAAACAAAGAGCGGCCCGATCCGAATTCTTTACAGTCATCCGCAGGCTTTGGCGCAGTGTCGGCACTGGTTGGCCATGAATTTGAGTCAGACAAAGTTGGTTGAAGTGGCCAGCACGGCGGAGGGAGCACGGCGGGCCTCGGTCGAAAGGGGGGCGGCGGCTTTGGCCAGTCCTTGGGCCGCCCAGCTCTATCGACTCGTGGTGCGGCAACGGGAGGTGCAAGACCGTGCGGGAAACAGCACGCGATTTTATCTTTTGGGTCAGGAACCGGCTGGGGCGACGGGAAAAGATAAAACCAGCCTACTCTTCACCCTCCCGCATCGGGCGGGTGCTTTGCACCGAGCCTTGGGAGTTTTAGCGGCAAAAAAACTTAATTTGCTCAGCGTGGAGTCGCGTCCGGCGCCAGGAAAATCATGGGAGTATGTCTTTTTTGTGGATGTGCGGGGTCATATTGATCGCCCGGAGTTCCGGAAGGCGATGATCAAACTGCAAAATCAGACGCAGGACTTGCGGATTCTGGGAAGCTACCCAGAAGAGCGTTAGGATGGCGGAAGAGACAAACCCGACTTCGTCCGAGGGTGGGGGGAAAGCGTCTCCGCAAAAGCTGAGGCTGAAAATTCGGCCGATCGAGGAGAATCAACCGCGAGTTCGCAAGAAGGTAGTTACAGCCGTGCCGGTATCCAAGCCGGGGGCGGAAGCGGCCGCGGCGGTAGAGGAAAAGCGGGTGGGCGGAGGGCAAATCGTGCGGGAGGTGGGGATGGCGCTGGTGCAGTCGATGCGCAACTGGGATCGAAAAGTTTGGTTTGTAATTGGGACCCTCGTGATCGGGCTGATGCTTTATGGGGGCTGGGTGGAGTGGAGAAAAACGGTCGTGCGAGTACGGGTGAGTTTGGATGAAATTCGGCTGGGGGACCGACCCGAAGTGCTGGTGCTGTATGATTTCTCGGAGCGATTGGCGGGGTTACGACGCGATTATGGGCGAAGGCTGGCCCCGATCCGGCCGCAAATTCGGGAGTTAGAGAGAACGCTGATTTTAGCGAAGGCGGATGCGGCCGGGACATCAGAGAAAGTGAGGATGGTGGAGTCTGTTTTGCAGGAGGAAACGACCAAGGCCAAGGGGGTGTATGAGGATTATCGCACATCGGTCAGTCGCCTGTGGTTGGAGGAGGCGGGTACCCTAGACTTGGAGTTTGATGCCGAGCGAAAGAAGTTTCTTGAGGAGGTAGAGATTCGCGCCCGAGAAGTGGGATTATTTTACCACCCAGAGGAGGATGAGGATCTGCAGCAACCTGAAATTGCGGCAAACGAGTATCGACTGGCGCTCTATCGTGCTCCGCCCAGCATTAAAATGCCCGATCAGTTTGGTTGGATTGAACAGAAATTGAATCAGTGGCATAAATTCGAAAAAGATTGGAATGCGAGGTACAAAGGATTAAGCACGAAAGCGAAGCAACTGCGCAGCCCAGCCAGCACGAGCCTAGATGACAAATCGCAACGGGTGGGCTTACAGGCGAAGGAGCTGCAAAAATTCAAGGGTGACGCCGCCGCGATTCAAAACGAAATGGCGGGATATGAGGAAAGATTGAAAGAGTTACGGGCGAAGGAGGCGGAGGCAAAGGGGCCTTTTGAGGAGGATGTGGGAGCGATACCGGAGGCCTTTTTATGCCAAAGGGTGCCGCTGAGTGCGGACGTGGCCGAGATTCAGGTCAGGGGAAAAGTGGCCGAGGCAGCGCCCAACACCTTGCGGATAGTCATTCGGGGGAAACGAGGGGGAAAAAGCGCTTGGGTGATTTTACCGTTTGAGCCGGTGCCACACAAAAGGACTGAAAAGAAAGTGACCGATGCGGATTTCCAGCCGGTGGACGACTGGTTGGACGAATAGGGAGGAGCTAGCGGTAGAGACGGAGGATGCTGAAGAAGACTTTGGCGGCACCCAAGGAAAGAACCATGCCGATCCCAGAGTAGAAGAGCCAGTTCGGAATGCCCGAGTCAGGTTTTTTTGGAGATGGAGTTTGAGTTTTCAGAAGATGTTTTCCAGAGAAGATACTTCTTAACATCACGGGAGAGCAAAGCGAGGAAAACCCCAAAAACCAAGGTATCGTCGACGATCCCGATGATGGGAAGGGCTTCGGGGATGAGATCGAGGGGATTGAGGAGATAGAGGATGGAGAAGATGCCTCCCGTAAGCGTCCCCCAAGGTGTCTGGCGGTATTTCCTTTTAAAGGAATCTCGGAGCATCGAGGGAGTGGATTGAAGGAGGGATGGGATTTCGCTTATCTTGGGCATGAGGGAGAGGCGACTCATGGACAGATTCTCCCACAACCGGTAGGACGTGGAAAGGGTGGGAGTGGAATGTTAGAGATCGACGGGTAGAAAACCTAAGGTAGGGTTCGTGCATGAAAATCAAACTTAGTTTCACATTTATTGCCCTTGTTCTGAGTCTCTTTACCTCCTTTTCCATGGCGCAGGCGCCGGCTGCGGATAAGGACGTTCTTCTTGCCAAGGTGACCGCGGCGATCAACCCAGAAGCTGATGGGGACAGGAAGGAACTGATTCGGAAAGGGTTGGCCGCTTTGGCCGATCTGAATGCAGCGGGCTCGACACCTGAGGCTTCATTAAGCGAAGCAAAAGCGAAGGGGAATTTGAGCGGGGAAAAGACCGAGAAGATGAGCAAAATGCTGCTGGAGATGTGGGGCTTGAACACTCCGCGGATGAGTGAACCAGCTACCTTGGAAGCTCTTCGCAAAGGCGAGATGCCTGACCCCGCATTGAAACGGCCTTAGTCGCCGTCTTGGTGGGGATTATTTTCCGTGACGCTGCGGGAGCCAACCCGGTTTTTCTGGGTTAGCCATGTTGGGCGGGCGCTCGGCGGTGGGGGTCAGATTGCTGGATGATTTGGAGGAATCGCCGCTGTTTTTTTTGTCTTCCCCATATACGGGGGTGAGAGCCATGGCGGCAAGGAGGCAAAGGATTCTCTTCATAAGCTCATCCAAGCCTAAGGATTAGGTTCGTCAAGGAACAGGCTTGCGGAAAAACAGAAGGGCATCAGTTTTGGGAAAATGAACTTTATTGCCCTTCTCCTCCTTGGACTGCTTTCCTGTCTGTCTTGGGGAGAAACGGTCGATCCTACCCCCAAGTTCAGTCAGGAGTTGCAGGAGAAGGCCGCGGACGGAGATGCGGATGCGCAGTATCAGCTTGGGGACTGTTACTTTTTCGGTTTAGGAGTCAAAAGAGACATGGTGGAGGGCGTGAGTTGGTATCGAAAGTCGGCGGAGGCGGGGCAGATGAAGGCGCAATTTAATTTAGGTGGCTGTTTTCATGAGGGTATGGGAATCGAGCCCGACTTAATGGCAGCGATTCGGTGGTGGCGGAAGTCGGCCGGACAGGATTATGCGCCTGCCCAGATTAGCATTGGGGATTGTTATATTTTCGGAAAAGGCCTCGCCCAGGATGAGCAAGAAGGGGTGCGCTGGTTTCGAAAGGCGGCGGCGCAGAACTATCCTGCAGCGCAGCATCGGTTAGGAAACTGCTACTATCATGGGCAAGGGGTGAGAAAGGATTTGGCCCAAGCGATTCAGTGGTATCGGCAAGCGGCGGCGCAAGGGTATCCGGCCTCGCAACGGGCTTTACGAGAACTGGGAGATGAGGGGTCTGATTAAGGGGCGCGGAGGCGGAGGTAGCTAAGAATAAAAACAATTAGGCTGACTCCGAGAACTCCTCCTCCAACGAGCAGGGTAAAAATCCAACTACGCAAATCAGGGCGATTGAGCATAGATTGATTTTAGAAGCGGGGAATCGTTGTGGGAAGTCCGGATTGTTTCGCTGTGTGAAAAAGGGAGAATGGCCGGATGTACCGAAGCCGAACTGGGCGAGGAGGAAAAGTGTGGGTAGGTCTGCATGGGTGGAGTGGGAATCACAGGACCTTTCAACCGCTGTGGGATAAACTTCCGGAGGCAGTTTCCTTTGTCGCTTTAGATCTCCCTGGTTGCGGAAAGTCGGCAGAGCCAAAGAGCTGGGAAATTCGAGTCGTCGCCCAAGAAATTGCCCAGGAGGTATTGAGTTTAGACAAAGAGAAGGTGACCTTGGTCGGCAGTTGCACGGGTGGACTGATGGCTCTTTTTGTGGCTCGCGAACTGATCGAAATGGGAAAGGAGGATGTCATCGGGCGGATCGTGATGCTGGATCCGTTTGCAAGGTGTCCGTGGTATTTTGGGATATTTTTAGTACCCCTGGTGGGTCCGATGATGTATGCGACCGCCTTTGCCAATCCCTTGGGGAGATGGACGCTGGATATGCGTTTGCGGGAAAAGAGAACGGGGAAGGTAAGTTTGACCGAGTCATTTCGCGAAGTGAATCATGGGGTGGCCTTGGCCTATTTGCGGATGTTTGCCCAAGCGGGAGAACCGGAGCAGTTCCGCGCATTAGGCGTCCCAGTGGAAATTATTCGAGGGGAAAAAACCTTTGCGGCGGTGATTAAATCGGTCGAGGAGTGGAGAGCGATTTGGCCGGAGGTGCGGGTCCACGTTTTGCCGGGGGTGGGGCACTTGCCGATCGAGGAGGGGAGCGAGGCGGTGCGGGAGATTCTTTTTCGCGGGGCAGGGGAACGGAAGACTCCGAAAAAAGAGAGACTCTCCTCGCACAAGGCAAGGGAGCTTCGGGAGTGGAGAAATGAGCTGACGCGGGGGGACTCGGTCGAAAGATAAATAGGCTTGGTCGGGAGCCGGGTAATTGCAAAGTTAAGGGATGAGGTGGGCACTGATTTGGTTGGGTGGGGGGGCTTTGCTGGTGGGCGGGTTATGGGCGGGGGACCCAGTGGCAACGGTCTGGGATGAGTTTAACCAAAATGGGGTGGTGGTGGTGGTGCCATCCGCGGGATTGGAGACGCCTGCGTCGAAGGAAGCGCGGTTGGAACGGGAAAAAGAGGAAGTGAAGGATAAGAGGTTGAATCGGTCCTTGGTGGAGCAGGGGATCTACTGGTTGGAGGGGAGGTGGGTAAAGAAGGGTCAGCCATTGGAGGCGGCTCGGACGGAGGGTGAATTGAAGGACAGTGATCGGGATGGATTTGATGATTTTACGGAGGTGAAGTTTCATACCGATCCGAGCAACCCCGATTCAAATCCGAGCCACTACTTTGAAGCGAAAGGAAGCAACCGCGTGATTTTTTATTCGACCAATGCCGAGGCGGTTCATCGATGAAACAAATCTATCTTTTCTGTGGATTCCATCTCTTGGCTTTGGCTGGAGGGAGCGCACAAAGACTGGAGTTAATCCAAGAGCCCTGCATTACGGGTGAGAGTTTATTTCTGTTCGTGTTTTAATAATTATGAGTGTGAGGTTGAGATGGCTTCTTCTTGCCTTGGTTTCGTTTTCTGGTGTTACCTCTGCGCAGATGCTTGAGGAAGGGACGAATTACCCGCTCGAAAAAGGACAGGCGAGCGACCCTCTTTATGGAAACAGACCGGCACGGACGATGTCTCATCGCGAGTTTGCGCGGTTGTATGAGCATCAAGTTGCCCATCCTGTTGTCTATCCGGTGGCTTCTTTTGGGGGTGTTGCGTTAAGATTAGATAATGGTGAAATCTCGATCTGCGAAAAGGCTCCTGAACCTTCCTCGCTTTTACTGCTTCTCGCAGGTCTATCGGTAATGCTGGTTAGGCGCAGGGCGAAGCAGTAACTCGGTCTTCTCTTTGGGCGAGGCGGGGGACGGGCGCATGCGAGTCCACCGCAGGGAGGAAAAGGGCTGAGGATTATTTTAAGTTTGAGCCAGCCCGGGAGCATCTCGCAAGGGCGCTTCCAAAGGGACTTGGAACACATTGTTGACCAGAGCAAAAAGGACATATTGCGAAACTAGGTTGATGAGATCCACCACCTCCTCTGGAGCTAGTTGGCGACCGTGGGTTTCCCAGATCTCATTGGAAACATAACGATCACAGATCATGGCTTCCGCGAGGGTAAGGATGGCCCGTTCCCGTTTGGAAAACATATCAAAGCGGCCTTGGCTTAGTGCAGCTATTTCCTCTGGCTTGGCTCCGAATTCCCGTGCGGTTAGAAGGTGATGCTTCCAAACATAGTCGCTGCTGTAGAGGCGCCCCATCCGAAGGATGACTAACTCCTGTTCCCGTTTGCTCAGATTCATGGCGCTCTTGGCTGCGACCCACCACTCGAGGAACGGGCCGAACAGTTTAGGGCTTCGCATCAGTTCACCCAGGACGTAGCCCGGGAAGCCAGAACCCTTGAGCCCCGCACCGGGAATGCGATCCAGCGTAGCCTTCCATTCAGGTCGCAGCTGGTTGGTTGAGACTGGTGCCACCCTCGGGGTAACTTCGTAGGGGTGAATGGGTGGATTGGGCATCAAACGTTCGTGATAGAGCGGATGCAAATTGCAAGACCAAGAAGTACCCGGGTGGATTCGAACCACCGACCCGCGGATTAGAAAGATTGGGTTCGAATCTACAAATACACTCGTAAATCGAGGGGTGTACTTAGCTTGCCCTTACGTTGCCCTTACGCATACATGGCTCGATTAGAAGGGAAAGCCGATCTTGCCTAAGCCCACCACCACCCCACTCCCCATCCCCCAACGGCTGGTCAGATACACATACCCCCCCCACAAAAATCTGCACCTATTTTGCAAAAACGACCGCCAGCAGCCGACAGAGCTAGGCCGAGGCAGGGGAAGGGTAGGCTTGAGAATGCACCCGAAGCAGTTCAGGCTAATTCTATGAAGATTCTGGTGCTGCTTATGGGATCCTACCTTGGCACTATCGCTGTTG
>SXGQ01147501.1_pt1 | contig 11347 bp, 7 predicted proteins | sample 3178371 | NCBI WGS metagenome assembly SXGQ01 (sample SAMN11356859, study PRJNA531348) | freshwater metagenome | isolation source: freshwater sample F1-20 | place: China: Fuxian Lake, Yuxi | collected 2017-12-25 | reverse complement strand
GCGGGAGGCGCCGGTGACGAGAGCGGTTTTTGAGATCATCAGGTTGATACCGAAGCTGCGAGAAATTGGGAGACAAGCCTCTGGGGTAAAATTGTTAACAAAATGCGCGAGTGATCGCAATCTGAAGGCGCCTCCTCACTTGGCAAGTGGGAGCCGTGAGCGACGGGCTGCGAAGAATTCCTCGAGGCGGAGGGGCGCGTCTCCATGCATTAGGCAGCGTTCGGAGGCAGCGGCTTCGACCTCGGCATTCTCCGCGAGGGTGGTGGTTTCGCAGGTAGCCAAAATCGTCTTGGTCTCGCGCAGGGCGGTGCGACTGTTGGCTGCGACGGCGTCGACGAAGGTCTTAACCGCGGACTCCAGCCGGTCGACCGGCCCACACCAAGTTGTCAGACCCATGGCCTGGGCCTCGACGCCGTCAAATATCCTTCCGGTGAAGGCCAGCTCCTTGGCTCGGGCTAGGCCAACGCGCCGGTAAAGTCGGTAGCAGCCGCCCCAGCCCGTCACCAAACCAAGCTTGGCTTCAGATTGGCCGAAGCGGGCGTCTTGGGAGGCATAAATTAAGTCGCAGGCCATGGCTAGCTCAAGTCCGCCCCCCATCGCGTAGCCCTGAACGATCGCTAGGACGGGAAGGGGAAGGGCCTCCAGACGGTTCATCAAAAGGTGTCCGCGGCGGACCCAGGCGCGGATCGTTTGAGCGCTGATCGTCTCCATTACGTTGAGATTTGCGCCGGCGCAGAAAAACTTAGGAGAGGCGCTGCGGAGAAGCACGGCAGCCAATGATGGTGAACGGCTTTCGATTTCTGCGAGGGCGGAATCCATGGCATCCATAACGCCATGATCAAGGGTCGGCGGCTTTCCCTCGGGAGCTTGAAGCGTGATCGTCGCAGCGGATCCGCTGAATGAAAGGGTGAGGGTCGTCTGCATGGGCTTAAGGAGCGCGGTGTTATCTCGTATTGTGAGAGGACCAAACGGCGAAGTTTTGTCAAACGAATTGTTGACAATAAACAATTAGCTGCTCTCTGATGGCGAACGATGAATTCAAGTTGCTCCGCCCTCACGGGAATCCGTGTGATTGATTTTACGCACGTCTACCAAGGTCCTGTTGGGACCCAGATTCTAGCCGATTACGGGGCAGATGTGATCAAGGTGGAACGGCCGGGCGTGGGGGATTGGAGCCGGCGGTGGGGCCCGTTTGTCCACGGGGTGAGCCTGCCCTTTGCCGGACTCAATCGTAACAAGCGTAGCGTCGCCATCGATGTGAAGAACCCGCTGGGGCGTCAGGCGGTCTATGACTTGGTGTCGAAGGCGGACGTGGTCGTGCACAATTTCCGGGCGGGCGTGATGGAGAAGCTGGGTTTTGGATACGAAGAGCTAGCGCGGATTAATCCGCGCATCGTCTATGCTTGGTCAGGCGGCTGGGGAGATCAGGGACCATCGGCCGACCGGGCGCGTGGGGGCCATGATTTGATGGCGCGAGCCGAGGCAGGTTGGTTCGTTCAGCCCGACCCGTCGAAACCGCCAATTCCGGCGGGGATATCGGCCGACTACGCGGCAGGGCTGATGTTGATGCAGGGCATTCTGATGGCCTTGTTGGCCCGGGTGAGGACCGGAGTGGGGCAGCGCGTGACCACAGATTTGTTAAGCGTCGCATTTCATGCCCATTCATGGGAGGGGCCGGCAGAGTTGAACGCCGGCCGGATCACGGAGCTATCCGGCGTGATCGCGAATGAGAGCATCATCGACAAGTCGTTCGCAACCCAAGACGGCTACATTGAGGTTTCGCCAGTGTTCAGTGACAATTCGTTGAAGGATATCTCGCTGGCGCTTGGTTTGGACGACCTCTCGAAGCGCGAACGCTTTCTTACCCATGGGCTCCAAGCGGAGAACCGGACCGAATTAAATGCGATGCTCGCCGCGAGGTTTCGCGAGAAGACGACCGCACAATGGCTGGTGGAATTGGAGGCCAAGGGCGTGCTTTGCGCTCGGATCAATTCCATCGTCGAGGCAGCGGAGGATCCACAAATGAAGGCCAACGCGATGGTGGTCGAGATGGAGCACCCGACCGCCGGGGCCTTTCGGCTGCTCGGAACGCCGGTGCGGCTGCACGGCACGCCGCCCGAACCGCGTCGCTTCGCGGCCGAACTGGGCGCTCACACCCGCGAGGTGCTGTTGGAGATTGGTTACGCGGCCGGCACGGTAGACGAATTGGAGGCACGTGGAATCGTGGCCGGCGCCCGTCCGGCCGAGGCCGCGTCGGTGTCCTAGGAAATTAGGCGGGCGCCGATCAAGCAAACGGGACCGAGGGTTCGTTGCCGCCGACGTGAGGCCACCAATTATCGGAGCTTAATTCGAGCGGGTTATTGTTGACCGGGTCGCCAACCAGATAGGCGTACGCTTCACACAATGTGCAGCTTCAGGGCTTCGAGGGCTTCCCACTCGCGTCCGGCGTGCATGGCCCGGACGATACCGGCGTGCTCGTTGTAACTCTCCATTAGGTCGCGATGGCGGGAGTAGCGAAGAAACATGCGCAACATGATCGGCTGCCAGAGGTCCACTAAGCTGCCTTGGTCCGCTGTTTCGACTACTAGCCGGTGAAAGGACATGTCGAGTTCCACCACTTGCCCCAAATCGCTACCGCCGCAGGCGTCCTTGTATTGGCTCAGGTTGTCGTCGAGACGCTTCAGTAGCGCGGGATCGCGGGTCGCGAACCAGGCGGTGACCGCGGAGGCCTCGATTTCCCGTCGCAGATGAACGATGACATGCCGTTTGAAGGCGGAGGGTTCGGCCGCGACGCGCACGCCGACGTTCGGTTTCGCAAGAAGCAGGCCCTCCTTGGTCAGATGGAGCAGCGCGTCACGTATGGGACCACGACTGATCCCGAACTCCACCGCCAGATTTTGCTCTCGGAGTGGAGTGCCGGGAAGTATCTGGCCGGAAAGAATTCGCCGGCGCAAGTGCGAGGCAACCTGCTCTTGGAGATTGGCGGCAAGCTTCATAGTGGGGACGTGAGTCGCGTCGGGGTTAATTGGCAATATTGTTTGAGTCGCTAAAATTGTTGACAACAGACAATTGATGGTAAAAATGCAATTTATTGCTGGGTCCGCTATCGTTGGAAGCGCGTCTCGGTTCCCCTTTCAGTTGTCTCCCCTGAATTCGCATGGACCCCCATTATACCCTCACTCGACGATCCTTTGTTGGCGGGACCGCATTGGCGGCGGCCGGTCTGCTGGGAGGACGTGCGCTCGGCGCTGTTACGTTGCGACCTTTCAAGCTTCGTTATGCCGTGGCATCGAGCCTGTATGGCGGGCTCTCCCTGACGGAGATTCTGCCGGAGGTGCCTCTCACGGGGGCGAACGTCATCGACCTTTGGCCACGCAAGCATGGCACCCAGCGGGAGGAGGCGGACGAATGGGGTCGGGCTAGGCTGAGCGATGCGTTGAAACGTCACGGGGTCTCCTTGGGCTTGACCACGCGGTTCGACCTCGGGCCGTTCGGGCTCGCGGAAGAGCTGAAGTACGTCGCGGCGATGGGGGGGAGGATGATAGTCACGAGCGGCAAAGGTGCGGCTGGTCTGGCAGGTCAGGAACTCAAAGAGGAGGTCCGACGCTTCGTCGAGGCCATGAAGCCAACTTTGGCGCTGGCCGGAGAGGCAGGGGTGCAAGTGGCGATCGAGAATCACAGTAACAACCTGATAAATACACCTGATTCGCTGCGCTGGATGCTCGAATTTTCCTCGGGGCAGCCGATCGGCGTCGCCTTGGCACCCTATCATCTGCCGCAGGATCCGGAATTACTGGCCGGGTTAATTCGCGAGATGGGGCCGCGTCTCCTGCTTTTTTACGCTTGGGAGTACGGCCGGGGCTGCATGAAGCCGATGCCAGTGGAGGAGGAACTAATGCAGATGCCCGGACGCGGTCCGCTCGATTACGCACCGCTGCTGCGGGCCTTGCGGGATATTCGTTTCGACGGATTGACTGAGATCTTCATGCATCCGACCCCGCGGGGTCGGCCCATTTTGGAAACCGCGACCCTGGTCACGGAGGAGATCAACCGAGCGCGACGTCACCTTGAGTCGGTCCTTTCTGGTTTGCCTCGTTAGAGTCTCCCTCATGCCCGCTTCCCGCTCTCTTCCCTCGTGTCTGCGCGGCCTAATCCTCTTCGGGTCCCTGGCCGGGGTGACGTTCGCCGCCTCGCCGATGATCCAGGTTTTCGAGCGTTTCCATCGATCCGCTTCTGATCCGGTCGTCGATGCGGAAGGCGGTTTGCTCCTGATGACCGAGCTCAACTGCATGGGCTGCCACCGCCTCTCGACCCCAGGGCAGACGTCCCAGGCATTGGCCGTAAAGCCTCGGCTTTCGCTTGCCGAAGTGGGTTCCCGACTGTCGGAAGAAGCAATCGCGTCGTTCGTGCTGGCTCCGGCCGAGGTCAAGCCAGGTACGGCGATGCCTGCGGTTGTTGCCAGCTCTCGCGAGGCGCAGGCGCTGGCCACCTATTTGGCCTCTTTGGGCTCGCCGGTGGAGGCGGTTCCAAAAGGATCGATCGATCAGGGGCGCCGAATTTATCATCAAGTAGGCTGTGTGGCGTGCCATGCTCCCGGGGCCGATGCGCCCTTGCCTACGGTCGCTGGTATTGCCCCCCCGTCGCCCACGGTTCCCTCGGTGCCTTTAGGCTTAGCAGCCCATTATGATCACGCGGCGCTCGCCCGGTTCTTGATCGATCCGCTGGCTGTGCGCCCAGCCGGTCGCATGCCCTCCAGCGGACTGAGCTTGGAGGAAGCGGCGGACGTGGCGGCCTACCTTAAGCGTGAGGACAAGGCGGACCGCGCGACCAAACGGAGCGTTGGCCAACCCGCCAAAATTGCCGAAGGCCGATCCCTGTTCCTCTCCCGCGGTTGCGTGGCCTGTCATGTTGCGGATGAACCGGCGGCTCTACTGAGTCACACGGCGATGCCTGCTGTTGATCTCGCGACCGCGTCCCTCGACCGCGGTTGCCTCGCTGAAAAGCCAGCGGGTCGTGCCCCAGTCTTTTCATTGGATGAGGTTCAGCGCAGCGCGCTCCGGCGGGCGATTCATCAAATACGGAGCGATTCAAATTTTCTGACTGCCACCCCGCATCGCGAAGTCGAGCGTTTCATGGCGCGGATGAATTGTTACTCGTGTCACGCCCGCGGAGGACGCGGGGGCGTCGAACCTGCACGGGCGGGCTATTTCGAGGTGACCGATTCGGGCGCCCATTCTTTGGGTGACATGGGCAACCTGCCCCCAGCCCTCGAGCATACGGGGCGAAAATTAACCCGTGCGTGGTGGGAAAAATTGCTCTGGGGCGAGGGTGGCGGGGTACGCCCGTACATGGCAGCTCGCATGCCCCGGTTCGGTCGCGAGGTTACAGAGCCCGTGTTGGCGGCGTGGGAACAGGCGGACCGCCGGGCTGAACCCATCACCATCGACACCTCAGGCCGGCCTTTCCACCAGCGGTCCACTTATGGGCGCGTATTGATGGGCACTCAGGACGGCGGTCTCGGTTGCATCACCTGTCACGGTGTCCGTGATCGTAAGTCCCTCGGCATGCCCGTGATTCCCCTAGATCGAACGGTGGACCGTTTGAAACCGGAGTACTTCAAGGAACTACTCCTCAATCCCCAGTCGGTTCAACCGGGCACCCTGATGCCCCCGATGTTGATGGGGCGGCCAAAGGCCGAAATCGAAGTCGAGCAACTGTGGACCTACCTCCGGGAGGTCGATCAGTTCATGCTCCCTGAGGGCCTGTTGCAGACGGGCGAGTTCGAACTCAAGCCCGAGACGTTGGGAAAACCGATCGTCTTCCGAACGTTTCTCGAGGGCGCAGGCTTGCAGGCGGTTGCGCTGGGCACTCCGGTGGGACGACATGCAGCGTTCGACGCGGCCGATGTTCGCTGGGCATTGGCCTGGCAGGGACGGTTCTTGGACGCGATGACCACGTGGGAAGAGCGGGCGGCGACGCCGGCCCGGCCGCTGGGCGACGCGATCACGGCCCTGCCTGAGTGGCGCGCGCTGGCCCGGTTGCCATCCGCGGACGCCCCTTGGCCTCTGCTGAACGCGGAGGGCGTCGCGTATCGGTACAAAGGATTCTCGGTGGGGTCGGATGGGATCCCCACTTTCCACTACGAGGTGGGCCCCCTGCGGGTCGACGACACCCTGCGTCCGGACGGCCGCTCCGGCGGCTATCGACGCCTCGTCGCGCTGCAGGGAGGAACGCCCGGCTGGTACTTCCGCGGTGCCACCGCTGGATCGGTGCCACGCGAGGTAATTTTCAACCCGGCGGGGGAAGCGACTTTGGAGGAGATATTGCCATGATCACCCGATTTCCGTCCTCACCCCCGGCTCTCACCGCAGGCGACCGGCGCCGGCATGCTGGCTGGGTTCGGCTCGTGGCGATGAGCGTGGCTGGGTCTGGCCTCCTTGGAACCGCGCGTTCCGCTGAACCGACCGCGCGTCCGGTGGCATATGAAAGGATACCTTACACGCTGCCGGCCGAGCCCAAGTTTGAAGTTAGTGGAATCGCCGTCCTTCCGGACGGACGGGCGGCACTGACCCTTCGCAAAGGGGAGGTCTGGATACTGGAGAATCCGCTGGAGGATCCGACGAAGGCCCGCTTTTCTCGTTTTGCCTCGGGACTGCACGAACCGCTTGGCCTGACCCTGCACAAGGGAGCGTTGTACACGACGCAACGGAGCGAAGTAACCCGGCTGGAGGATCGGGATGGCGACGGTGTAGCGGAAACGTACGAAACCGTGGCCAAGGGATGGGGATTGTCTGGGAACTACCATGAGTATGCCTACGGCCCGGTCTTCGATCCGGCTGGCAATCTGTGGGTCACTCTCAATGTCACCATCGGTAAACCGGCGAAGCTTTCCGGTCATCGCGGAGGCGCTCCGCTCTGGCGGGGGTGGGCGATGCGTCAGGAGCCGGGGAGCGATCTCAAACCGGTGGCGGCCGGGTTTCGTTCGCCGTTTGGGCTGGGCCTCAACGCAGACGGGGACGTCTTTGCCACGGACCAGCAGGGAAACTGGTGGGGCGGCTGTCCGCTAATCCATGTAAAGCCTGGCCGCTTCTACGGTCACGCCGACTCGATTCCCGACACCCGCCGGCCGGAGTCGCCGGTCCAGGATCCGGGCACCCTCCCGCAAGGTTTGACGGTGGTGGAGGCCGCGGCTCTCGTGCCCGGCCTGACTCCGCCTGCCGTGTGGTTTCCTTATGTAAAGATGGGGCAGAGTACGACTGGATTGGTCTGCAATCTCACGGGAGGAGGCTTCGGCCCATTTGAACGCCAAGTCTTTGTCGGAGACTTCACCTTGTCGCAGGTCAACCGGGTTTTCCTCGAGAAAGTAGATGGTGAATATCAAGGCGCGTGTTTCCCTTTCATGGACCAGCTCCAGTCTGCCGTGTTGCAGATGGCCTTTCTGAAGGACGGATCGATGATCGTGGGCCAGTCGAACCGGGGCTGGAATTCACTCGGGAATCGTTCGTATGGCCTTGAGCGAATACGCTGGACCGGACGGGTTCCGTTCGAGATTTTGACGATGGAGGCAAGGCCGGAGGGATTCCGGCTCACGTTCACGGAACCGTTGGCGACGCCGTTGTTGGTCCGGCCGGATCAGTTCCGGTTGAGCAGCTATACATACCTCTATCACGCGTCTTACGGCAGTCCTGAAACCGACACCAAGCCCGTCGATGTGCGGTCGGTTAAGGTGTCTCCGGACGGTCGCCAGGTGGACCTGCAGTGCGCGGGTTTGCGACCCGGCTACGTGCACGAGCTGACATTGTCGCCCTTGGATTCGATCACGGGTCAGGCGTTGCGCTACGACCGAGCCTATTACACTCTCAATCGAATTCCTCGGCCCGATTCGGTCAGCCCCTGAGTGCGAGGGCGTGAATGACGGAACTCTCTTTCGGGCGACGGCCAGTAAGATTCCCAGCTTTCTTCTTGGTGCACCTCAAATCCCCCGCACGAACATGCTGACTCCACTTATCTGTCTCCGGAAACGCTCCGCGCCCACCGTTTGGATCCGACGTCCATGGATCGCACTCGCGCTGGTCCGGACTTTGTCCCCTGTACCGAGAACCACTGCGAGCCCTCGGCCGCTCTCCCGGAGCCTCTCACTAACCTCCCTCTGCGTCGTGCTGGCGGCCGTGCTCCTTCTTAACGGTGCGTCCGCCCAGACGAAGGGACCTGGTGCGGCGGCGACCACGGACGCGGCCAAGGCACCGGCAGTGATCCTCCGACCCTTCGAGGTTACGGCCGATGCCTCAGACACCTATCAGGCGCTCAACACCACGTCGCTCACCGGCACCAACCGCTCGCTTGATCGGCTGCCGATCACGGCGGAGATCTTCAACGCCACGATGATGCAGGACCTCGGCACATCAGATGTCGTCGATTTGCTCACCAACCGCATGACAGGCATCGGCGCGGGCGAGAACGGCGGCGGCTCCTCCGCCGCCAACGGCGCGCTCGCCGGCGATCGGTTCAATATGCAGACGTTCAGCGTTCGCGGCCTGCAGGCATTTCCTCGGCGCAACGGCTTCATGTACCTCGGTAACCTCGCCGAAGGCTTCGCCTACGAGCGCATCGAGGTCATCCGCGGGCCGCAGTCGCTGCTCTACGGCAACAACCCCGCCGGCGGCATTCTCAACGTCGCGACCAAAAAGGCCCAGTTTGGCGGGCGGTTCGCGAGCACCGAGTTCAAGACCGACCAATTCGGCTCGCTGCGCTACCAGCTCGACGCGAACCTCTCGGGCAAGCTGCTCGACCGCCGCGTCGCGCTGCGGCTCGCCGCGCTGAAGTCGGATCAGAATTTCTGGCGCGAGGTGATCGGGCGGAAGACCACCGGCGGCTACCTCGAGGCCGCCGTGGAGCTGCTGCCTGAATCGAACACTGTGCTGCGCTTCGAGCTCGAGGATCGTTTCGATACCTCGATCCAAGCGAACCGCCGCATCCTGGTCGCCGGCATCCCGGCGCTCGTGCCCAACAACACCCCTCTCGCCGTCCTCCTCGCGCGCCGCGATCCCGCCCTCGCGCAGATCGCCGGTGGGATGATAAACTGGGAAAATGTTGATGTGCTCGGCGGCAATTCCTTCACGCGCCGGCGCTGGGAGCACTTCGAGACGGCCACGCTTTCGTCACGCCTCGGACCGTGGCTGCAAGGTCAGATCATCGGCACGCACCGCTCGGCGTTCAATGACAACATGACCTCGCAAGGCATCGCCGCGCTCAACGCACCGCTCACCGGCGGCAACCCGCTCAACGCATGGGCCGTCGCATACCGGCCCGGCGGCTCCGAGGTGCGCGCCACCGAGTGGGGCCTGCGCGCGACGCTGCAGGCCGAGTTCCGACTTACGCGCTTCACGCAAAATCAGCTCGTGTTCGGCGCCGAGCGCGTCGACTACCCGCACTACCGGCAGAACATGAGCTACAGTTTCTTCGAGGTGGATTCCGCGGGGGCATTCATCGTCAACCGCGCGCAGCTCAACACCGCCAACGGCGGCCGCACCGTAATGCCCAACCAATGGGTCGATGTGCGCAGCAACCTCGGCGGCTTCGTCGATCCGGGCCGGCCTCGAAGCTACACGTTCGCCGGGCGCACCTACGTCTGGGACTACCAAAAATACCCCAACCCCGCCTTCGTCACGCCGGGCAATCCCCTCGGCTTCAACGGCGGCTCTGCCGGCGCCAACCAGGACCATGGTAACAGCCGCGGTGCGTTTGCCGCCCTCTTCACCACATGGCTCGGCGGCAGGGTCGAGACGATCGCAGGGGTGCGCCGCGACGAGCTAAAGCAGGTGCTCTACAACACCGGACTTGTCACCGCCGGTGAGGGCACGACGGGCAACCTCGGCGCGGTGTGGAAATTCTCGTCGCCGGTTTCGCTCTACGTCGGCTACTCGTCGAACTTCACGCCCGGTGGCCTTAACGCTCAGTCACGCTACGATGGCGGACCGCTTGAGAACGGCCGCGGCGAGAGCATTGAGGGTGGGCTCAAGCTCAATACCTTCGAAGGCCGCCTGTCCGGGTCGATCACCGTCTACGAGACCGAGAGCCGCAACCAGTTCACCACCCTCGACGCCGCTACGCAGCAGACAATCGGCCCGACGGGTATCAACGGCAGCTACTGGGCGACAGTCCGCAGCCCGTCTTACCAGTACGACGCGCGCACACGCGGTCTCGAAATCACGCTTACCGCGCGGCCCGTGCCCGCGTGGCGCCTGATGGGCGGCTATGCTCTCAGCCAAGGCCGCGAGGGCGGGCGGGTCGAGCTTCCATTCTATTACAACGACGAGTTCAACACCAACAGCGCGGGGCAGGTGCTGCTCGGCGACGGCACGCCGCTCCGTGTGCCCGTGAACCCAGCCACGCGCGTCGCAGCCGACGGCAAAACTTACGCCGACGGCGTCGCTACGCAGGTCCTGACCGTCGCGATGCTTCGCAACGGCGATGCCGCCGGCAACTACCGCGCGCAGCTCGGCCGCGACAACGGCGGCATCCTCAACGCTGCTGCGCTCGGCCTTACCACTCCCGGAGTCGGCACCGGCCGGCTCGGCCTGCCAATCGCGCAGCACCAGCTCGGGTTCACTCCGCCGACGCCAGTGTTTCTCGCCCGCCGCGGCGGCGAGCGCACCACCGGCTATCCGCGCCATTCGTTTTCGCTTACGAGTATGTACGATTTCCGCGAGGGCCGGCTCCGCGGCGCGAGCCTCGGTATCAACGGTCGCGCAGACTTCGACGCCATCCGCTACTACTATAATGACGCCGCGGCCGGCAACGTACGCCGCGCCCTCAGGGGCAACGACCTGGCGATGCTCAATCTGATCGCCCGCTACCAATTCAAGCTCGGCCGCCGCTTCGCGTGGTCTACGCAGGTCAACGTGAACAACGTCTTCAACGTGCAGAAGCTCGAGGTCTACCCCAACGCCGCGACCGGCGTGCCCGATAACGCCGGATTCCGCAACGACCCATTCACGTGGGTGTGGACAAACACGCTGAAGTTTTGATGCCGACCCAGTCGACAGGGCTCCAAGAACGCGTTTTTGAATGTTTTCTCACCGGCATAATGATGACACGCCAGAGCTTTTGCCATAAGCTTGGCGCTTGGTCGCCAACAACGTCATGTAATCCGAGGTGCCGAGGTCCGGCATCTGGCGGGGTCAAACCGGCGGGCCGGAACACCCCTCTCCGATTTATGAGAAGAGCCATCTTCCGATTCGACCCCACCGCCGCACGGCTCGCGATCAGGCTCATGGTTGGCTTGCTCCTGTCACCGTTCGCAGCGTTCGGCGCGATCGAGGGCGCAAGCCGGCCCAACATCATCTTC
>SXGQ01878005.1_pt1 | contig 11348 bp, 6 predicted proteins | sample 3178371 | NCBI WGS metagenome assembly SXGQ01 (sample SAMN11356859, study PRJNA531348) | freshwater metagenome | isolation source: freshwater sample F1-20 | place: China: Fuxian Lake, Yuxi | collected 2017-12-25 | reverse complement strand
GCCGTCTTTCAGCGTATCTGTATCGCCGCCTGTTTTATCCACCAGTTCCATCATGTTACGCACGAAGCCAGACATTGGCACACCTTGGCTCAACATCTCGCTGGTCTTGATACCGCTCTTGTACTTGATGCCTTGTTTAACAAGATCATCAATAAACTTGCGCTGCTCGCCGCGGCTCTCAAACATGTAGTACTCAGGGATTTTATTATTATTTTCGTCCAGCGTGTTGTATGAAACCCAGTAGTCACCGAAACGGGCGAGCGGGAAGTACGGGCCAGTCTGCCTGATTTTGTTGAACTCTTGCTCCAACTCTAAAAGAGCCTGCGTCTTCGGTCGGCCTTCTTCCATGCTCTCTGTGATGCGCTGTTTAAGCGCGGATTCATATTTGTTTAATGAGTCAGCGTAGTACTTGCGCACATCTCTATAAATAGCCAGAGCTTCTTCGTCTTTGGAAATAATTTCCCAATTGTCTAGAAGCTCCTGACTCCTGATCTTTTCGAGATTGACATCTGGGTCTATGCCGGCAATCGTTGCTGCGTGCATAACGTCAGCCAAGACTTGAGCAATTTTTGGATGCGCTTCATTAAATGCTACCCATCGCTTAGCGATATCTGCCGCCAAGGTAATGCGGGTATCACGCATCGCCAGCATGTCAGACACTGCTTTATAAAACTCTTTGACTTGCGGCAAAGAAGAGGATGCTAGCTCACCTAGCTGGCGCAAGTTTAATGTGCTTAACAGAATATCCGCTCTGTCTGTCGCCAGGTCTTTAATGTATTCCGCTGTATTTTTCTTGATGTCTTTGAACTCTGGCCCTGACATCACAAGCTTATCCATGGAGCCGCTTGGATCAATATCCAATCGTGCAGCATCCATGATGATCTCTTCAGTTTCTATACGCTTCTCTAGAATAAAGTCTGACTCAGGACTCCATGTTCCTTTGTTGAATACGGATTTGATTTGGTTGGGATCAAAGGCTATATAAACACGATGCTTTACACCTTCTTTCTTTACACGGCCACCACCTATGTGCGTTATGCCGTCATACCCCATGTTGCGTATAGCATCTTGTAATGCCTCGGCGCCTTCGTATTTAGGAACCTGCTGATCTTCCATGTAAGCCTCAGCGGCTCGATACCAAGACTCGTTGCTATTCCCACCTTCATGATAGTTCTCAATACCGTCAAACTGCCGCTTCCAAGCATTTGCATTTGCAGCCCCATCCATATCCATTGGGTTTTTTATGGATAAAAACACCGGATAAACAGTCGGGGTTTCTCCGCGACCTTTAGATGTGTATTCGCTTGCTATTTCAGGACTCTCAGTGAAATAGCCGCCCATCCCCATTAATCCGTAATTGGATGCGTACGAATCAATTTTACTAAATGGTTTTCCATTTTCTGATTGGCTTGTCCCATGATAAACAATAAGCGGCTTCCCATCTTTATCTACAACCTTGCTATCACCAAACCATTTGTTGAATGCAGCGCTGTGATCTAGGTCCGCAACAATCTTGTTTTGGTCATAGAACACTGCGAAATCACCATAGGCTCGACGCGCTCTGTTGCCTATCTCTCCAGAAAGAATCTTCTCAAAGATCTCTGCCTCAGCCTCATTGATACCAAGCCCCTTGGCGTAATTGGCAAGCTTCTGGAAGAATTCTTTAGTCTTCTTGAATATCCTAGCCACCGCGCCCTTGGGCTGGAACTCGCCTTGCGTGTAGTTCTCAAACGCCCTGGCGATACCTTCCTCAATGATCAGGTCCTTAGACTGTCGCTTGTACAAATCCTTGACGCTTAGACCATTATCCCCAGGCCACTTCCTTGTCACCCAGTCTTTGATGGATGCCTCAGAAAGGATTTTCCATTCATCCGCAGTAAATAAGCTTAACGACCTCAGCGCATGAATCGTTTCGTGGTGCAGCGTCCTGCGTATCCTTTCCGGGTCTTGAGCTTCAGTAGCTTTCGTACGCTTTGCTAAATCAAGCGCCACCCGCATAACCCTTGCAGTTGCTACGCGAATTTCTCTGCCTTGGGCATCCATGGCAGTCTGGTAGCTCGTAGTCATAGAGCCAAGCTTGTAACCTTCAGTAGTCTTACGCTTGACTCTTTGTGGCCTGACGATATCCAACACCAGGTCCTTCAACCCAAGAGCATCCATCTCCGCTCTTAAGGTTTCAAACATGTCACGCTCTTCTTGGGTGACATTGCTTGGCATCTGTGGCGGTCTCAGTGCAGGCGTAACAGCAGGAGCTTTTGTTACCGGCGGCACGCTAGGAGCAGGTGTCGGCGCAGGCGTGACAGCAGGTGCAGGCGTTACTTGGGGAACAGGAGGTGGTCGGGTAGTCTCGACATCTGGATTAACTCCCTCTTCGCCTCTAGGGGTAGCTTGTCCCAAATCTTCTTTAAGTGCTGCTTGCTCTTCATCGAGTCTTGCTTGTCGCTCTTCATCAAAGATGGCGGCGACGTCTTGGTCTTTTCTAAGTTCATCTTCGTAGTCCCTAATGAATTTAATAAGCGGCTCTAACTGAGCGTCTAGTTTCTGTAGCGCAATCTTTGTATCTAATGACAAGAAGTCCCGTGCTGCAAGAAGCCCTTTAATATGGTTGGCTGCATCAACCGTAAGCATGGGGTCTTCATCATAATGGTAACTACGTAGCTCAGTAGGTAGCCATGGATCAAGGTCTCCCTCTTCGATCATTAGATCAAGACCTTTAAAATTGGGACTAGTGCTTTTTCCTGCCAGCATACGGAACGCTCTGTCTGGCGTAGCGTCTTTAATATCTTCGTATGAGATACGGCCTTTTAGTGCATTCCACAAACTTCCCTTGCCTTGCTCTATCGCATCACGCTTAGCAAGCAATTCTTTCTCCGCTTCCATGGCAGAAGCCACGTCTTCTGGCGGCGGAAACTCTCCAAGATTTTCTGGTGGCTCGACAAATGGCGCAGGACCTTCCTCTGGCTTTGAAAGCTCTATTAACGGGAATGACGATGGTGCTTGCGCTACAGGGGGTTCTTGCGTGGGTTTGCTTGGTTGCTGAGCAGGCGGCAGCGCAGCCGGTTGCTGCACAGGCGGAATCTGCTCCGGAGGTGGTGGCATCGCACTCTGCACCGGTGGAGGAACCTGCTGTTGTACTGGTGGCGGCGTTGGTTGCTGTACAGGAGGTGGCGTAGGTTGTTGTACCACGGGCGGCATTGGTTGTTGCACCGGTGGCGGAGTGGGTTGAGGAATAGGCTGCTGTACAGGTTGTACAGATTGTGGCGGCTGCGCTTGTGGCGCCTGTACAGGCGGGACCTGTTGTACAGGTGGTTGTACAGAAACTGGCTGCTGTACCCCCGGAGGGACAGCAGGCTGCACAGTTTGTGGAGTGACTGGCGGTATTGATTGTTGCGGTGCAACACCAGGCTGCGCTTCAGCGGCGGGAGGTTGGCCGGAAACACCGCCCATGGGCGGTGTTATTTTCGGAGGTTCTAATGTTGGCCTTGTACGATCTGCCAAAGTGCCAACCGTTGCAGGACCTATTGCCCCAAAGAACCCGCCAGCTACTGAATTTATATACTTATTGATATTTTCTGGGGAGAAAATGTCATAATTTTGGTCGATGGCTTTTATTGCCAAGCCGTTGATAATGTCTTGCGCACCTTCGGTCAGCCCCTCTTGGGCGCCTAGCAATACAGACTTGGCGCCAATCTTTGCAGCTTCTTTTACAAAGCCTCCGCGCTCTAACGTTTTCTCTACAAGTTTTATCCTGCCATAGCCACCTAGCTGGCCCAGGATCTTGGACGGTATATAACTTTCTAATAGAGAGTTTGCCGCCCCCGCAGCCGTGGCCAGCCCAACATCTAGCTGACCTGTTGTTTCAAAGATCTCTCTGAACGAATCAGGGATGGTTTGCGCCATGGATGTACCGGTCGTAGCAGCAGCAGCACGTCCAGCAAGCAATCTATTTGATGCACCAATAGCTTCGCGTTCGGCTAACGCAGCAGGCAGACCTCTTTGAATGCCCGCCTTCATCGCTTCTTGGCCGGCAAGTTTTGCCGCATTCCTAGATGCAAACGCTGCTGCACCACCAGGCAATAGCGCGGTGGCGATTTGAGGCAAACCCTCTCCAGCCTTCTCTATGCCAAACCCAAGGTAATCACCAGGACCTTCAAGCTTGGTAAAGTCCGGGTATTGCGTCGGGAAGTTTTGCTCAATCTCTGCGTAGCGCTGCTTACCCTTTTCAAGAAACTGCTTAGCCTTTTCTTCTGCGCCACCGAACCCGAGCTTTGCCAGCGCGGCTAGCCCGTACGCAGGAAGGTCGTATGTAGCGCCTGCAAGCATCTGCTGCACCGATCTTCCAGCGGCTCTTTTAAACAACTCGCCGGTTGTGTAAGGAGCGCGACCTTCTGGCTCAGCGCCAGATTGCTCTACTAGCTTTCTTACAACCTGTTCGTATTCTTCATCTTTCAGCCCATCTGGAAGGCTGACAGGACCTACACCAGGGATCTGGAATATCGGCATTTACCTGCCCCTTATTTTTTACCTTGAAGCATTTCTTTAACTTGCTCTTTCGTTATTGTAAGAGGGCTAGCCGCTCTGAATACTTCAAGTACTTCATTTGTATTTTTGTCAATGATTTGCTTGCGTCTTGTCTCGTACTCAACTTGAGCCTTCTTAGACTTAGCGTCTGTGCCCGAGCGCCAAGCTTCTGGAAGCTTTGTATCCGACCAGAAATATTCTTGCGTACGCTTTTTAAAATCTTGGTCTAGCTGGTCTATTTCTGGCTTGGCTCGCTCGATAGCCTTCTCTCTTATATCTGCGAGCTTACTTGCGGTCATAGCCCCTTTTCCGTCGCCAGCTCCCGCAGCCTTCTTGGGCGTAGTCAGTTGATTAACTGCAGCCATAATGCCAAGCGAATCTTTCTTAAACTGGTTGCGAGCCTCAATCGCTTGCTCTTTGTACACTGCAATTTCTTGCGCGTATTTCTTGGCGCTCTCATAATCTTTTCGCTTGATAGCATCTTTATATTGTTCGCCAGCAAGCCTAGCCTTGAGTTCTAACGTCTTCGCTTCTTTGTTAGCGGCCTCAATACTTTCCTTGGTGTTTTGGTAACCCTCTACCATGCCTGCAAGACCACCGCCAAAGTCACGCCCTTGATACCCAAGCCCTGCAATTCCAGCTTTCATGAAGGCTCGGCGCCTAGCTTCGCCTGGATCGACTTGCTGGCCTGAAGCTTTTGCCAGCTCCTCCATGATTGGACTGACCTTATCGGGGAACTTGTTCTGCATACGTATCTGTTCTTCATCCTCAATCTTCCGCCTTTCTTCCGGGCTCATGGGCGGATTGATTTCTGGGATGTAGTCCTTAGCTTTCTTTGCCATTTCTGCTAACGACGGCGCAGCAGGTGCAGCAACAGCACTAGAAGTTGGCTGACGTCCCGCAAGTATCGACGCAATCAATGCGTCTTGGCTTGCTTTTCTCGGGTCTTCGACTTGTTGTGCCAGTGTATTTATCGGCTTTGCCGCAGCAGGTGCTTTTGCTGCTTCTGGGTTTGTCTCGCGCAGTCTTTGAGCCTGAGGTAATGCGCCCGCTTCCATCAGAAACTGATAGCGGTCCCTATCCTCTTTCAGTTTACGTTCTTGAATCTCTCGTTTGCGCCTCTCTTCATCTGCCGCCAAAGCATCTTCAGAAGACCCGCCAAATTCTGGCCCAACCCCTCCTACGGAGAATGCAACAGGACCACCTGCTGCCATACCAGGCGCTAGTGCTCCTAGCCCTTGAGGCATTTCCTGTAGCATATCCTGCGGCTGCTCCATAGGTTGGGCCATAGGTTGAGCCATGGGTTGGCCCATAGGTTGCCCCATTTGTTCAGGCATGCCTTGCGCAATTCCTTGGGGAGGCGCTAATAGTTGCTGCTGCAACTGGTCAACAACAGGGCCAGCAGGCTTTTGTGCTTTTGATTCAAAATCCTTGCGAATGCGCAAGCGACGGTCCATTTCTGCCGCAGCAACTAATGCGAGCTTAGGATCGTTTTTGTATTTTGGAAGCTCTTCGTCAGGAAAGTTTTTAAAGATATCCATCGCCTCAAACAAGTTAATGTCTGGGGCCAATCCTGGTTGAGCCATCGATGTAGTCATCTCAATCCTCCGTACAGCAACCCTGCTAGACCTAGTGTTTGGACAAATGGGTTAGGCGGCTGAGCGTATGTTGACTTTGTGGGTTCCATCTGCTGGCCAAAGATAATGGACTTATAAGCATTAGCTTGCTCTTGTGGATACAGCCTTTGCTTCTCAAACTCTTGATACATAAGATCAAGATCCCTCTGCCGCCTAGCCTCATCTGCCAAACCTAATTGCTGCAAGGTCTGCGCCTTCTGCATCTGATTTTGCATGTCCTGTTGATACAAAGAACCAGCCTTATCAAATGCTTGAGCAGAGCCTTGCATCTGGATATTACTTAGCTGCGACCCAAGATTGCGCATCATCTCAGTCTCAGCAATTGCTTGCCTTGACCCGCCAAACGCACCTTTTTGCGCAGCCTGGGCTTTGAGTGTATTCATGCCAGACTGGTAGTCACGCATAGCTCCTTGCTTGGCCACGTCCGTTACCGCCTGTTGATACGGATTCATGTAAGCTTGCATCACGCCAACGTTCTGACCACCGACGTTTACACTGCCAAGCATTCCTGGCGTCTGCGCAGATTGCTGTGCAGCTTCAACACCCTGTTGGTATAACCCAGATGTCTCTGCATATCTTGGCAACTGGTATGGTGTATATGGCGTATAGGCAATCTGCTGGCCCATACGGTATAGGTCAGAGATATACGGCAGTTGATACTCCGGCGCACTTGCCGTGATTGTTTGTGAAGGACCGCCTAGGCTCATTTCACCACCTCTTCAGTTAAGACCACGCCCCTTTGCTTCATGTTAAATACACGTTGCCATCCGGGCCGTCCTTGGATCGTTATTGCATCACATCCAGCTTTCTTTGCATACCACCTAATAGCAGGCGCAAAGCCTATCTTCAATTCTTCCAAGCTACCACCAGCTAACCAACAGTTGTAAATCTTCTTTTGTGGATAGTTACGTATCTCAGAAATTACAACTGCCTCGAAACCTGGCAAGAAGAATGCCTGTCCTTTTAGTACCGACTCTTTGACATCGTCAAGCGTAAATAGGTTTCCTGCATGGTCAAGCGCCGCTTGTATCCATGGCGAACACCTTATCCATTCTTGATCAAAACCGCTCATGCCGGTAGTATTTTTTCTATGTCAACCGCGGGCGGCTGCTCTTTGGTGTCATGCCTAGCCATGCGAATCCTGTCCATCATTTCATACAGGGCTTCTGCGCCAGCATCCGATGACCCATTGCCAAGATCCGCAACCACATCCGCCGGGATAACAAATTCGTTTCTTGCTAGTTTTGCAGGTTCACCTTGATCACCTGTATACCCGCCTTCTATATAAGCTTCAATACTGTCTGACATACCGTCACCAGGACCTCTTAAATATCTGCCTTCTGACATTAAGATATCTTCACCCATCCCACCGCCGGCGCCGCCTGCCACTGTGTCTGAACCTCCGCCAGAAGTGGTTGTATCGTTACCACTTCCGCCAGTAACTGTGCTTGTTCCGCCAGCGCCAGTTGTGGTTCCAACTTGAATTGCTGGCTGAGGTAGGCTTTGGTATAAACGCTCTAAGCCTTGCTGATACCCAACCATGCCAGCCGCCTGTTCTTCTGGCGTTGGACCGTAGCGCTTTGCCGCTTCTGTCGGATTGAACTGGAATGGGTTTGGATTAAAGAACAACGGCAACCCACGCATGGGCTGGTAGATGTTTTGCCCAGATGCAGATTTCTGCGGTGCCGGTTGAGGCGGCAACATAGGGGCAGTAAGAGCACGGTTATATACCGGTGCTTCTTTATATACAGGCATCTTTACTTCAGGTGGTTTGTTTCGTAGCGCAGAGGCTAATGAAGCAATTCCAAAGCCTAATGTAGCTAATGCTTTATCTTGGCCAGACGACGTTCCGGACATGAACCTTGACAAGACATTATCGCCACCAAGTAGTGAAGACCAATCTGTCCCGGCCGTAGCATTACCAGAGGAAACCTCGCCTTGGCCTTGCTCTGAGTCTTGGCCGTATCCAAAGTCATAATTGTATTGACCGCCGTCTGACATAATCTACTCCACTATGGAGGTGTAGGCCGGGGATCCGGCAAAGGTGATATGAAGTTTACCGCCAATACGCTCGACGGTATACCCGGATGCAGTGCTGTTGCAGCTTCGGCATCCAACCGTATAGCCGTACTATCCGCCGCTATATACAGTTCAATATACTCGCCCGCTGCTAAATCAATATTAAAATTCCAACTGATTTCTGCATAATGATTATTATCGTGGAACGTCCACGCATGCGTTGAATAACCTATATTTGTCCCATCGCGTGCTATCCATAAGTACAGGTTCTTATCTGCTGCGCTTGATGTTTTAACCTGGCCAGAATATTGGAAGTTATATACACCGCTTACAGATACTTCAATCTTTGAGGTGCTGCCCGCCTGTAACGCCACAGCATTGTTTAAATACGTAGCGCTATAAACAACCGGGTATCCTATATTGATTGCCGCTATGGTTTGATCCGCAGTATTAAAGAACAATCCGTTTGGACATCCTAAATACTGCCCACCATTTGTCCCAAGTAAGTTCTGCGTAATGTTTTGTAACCCATTGAAATATAAGCGCAAAACATTGGAGAACTGATCTTGGTATTTTGCATCCCACATATCCGGGGCTAGCGGTAGATTTGGTGCAGGCGGGTTTTTAAGAACGGTCATGCGCCTCGTCCAGTTGCAGACCCGTCTGGTCGTATATCAATTCTTGGCGAACCAAGTTGCCATGCGTTACCAAGGTCGGTTGATTCAACTTTAAAAATCATCTGCCTTCCACGAACACGTACATATACTTGCCCGGTAAACTTTTCAATGTTTACTGTTGTAAGGCGTTGTACTTCCGCAGATGAGCTTCCACCTTCTGATTGAGGGATGTTGTAACCAGAACCAGAGTTCATCATGGGAATGAGCGTCATGGTTACTTGTGGCGATTCAACTGTTGAATTATCAAACGTTATGTCTGGCACAACCCGATAAACAAAACCAAGCTTTTGACCGTCTTCAATGTCAAATTCCGCTGACTCTATGTAAGCGTTGATGGCCACCGACGTTTCCGATGATTGGTCATCCCAGCCAAGCTCGTGGTTAACAATATTGTTTACGTAGGTTGCTGCCTGCGGGTAAGCGCGTAGGCCTGAGTCACTCCATGCGGTCCTGCCCATGGTGCCGTAATACCAAACATCTTCAGCGTAGTTGTACACAACGTACTGATCAATAACAGTAGAATTTAGCGAGGGATAGAACCACCAAATTTCATTAAAACCTTCATTCGTTCCTGCAAAAACCTGATCAACCTGCGACGGATTTATGTTCGAAAAAATATGGCGTCTTAGGTCGCATCGCATGGTTTGTACTCGGCCATCGTATTTATAAAACTTATCGACGCCCATCCAATAAACAATACCTGACGCCACTATTGCTGCGTTTGGAGAAATGATTGATAGGTTATCGCCTAGTAATTGAGTGCCCCACACCAAAGGCGGCCCAAGGTATTGCATCGAATAAATTGAAGAATTGGTGAATACAACAATTTCCTGCCTTGTTTGGACGACCGTGACGATCTCTGACCCATGCGATAGTCTTAATGACCCAGCCTGGTTTGCTGAAGCAGGAACCCAATCAGTTAACGATTCTTGGTTAGACCAGCGTATTAACATAGGATCAAGCACAGCGCTCCCGTACTCAGTAGTACCAAACACAAGCAAAAACCTAAAGGTATCTGACACAAGCATTGTGTTTGTTTTGCTTGGCACATCAACAAGTTCAGAGATATACACACCAGATCCTGTTGATGCTGCATTAACTAATGCTCCGGTAGGAGATGCCGATATATTCGCTGACGCGCCAACCACGTTACGTAAATAGTATGTTGTTCCTGCGGTCACGCCTGACGGCATGGATGATGTTGCAGCAAACTTGACCGCAGTATTTTCCGAAAGAATGGTTTGGTCAAACGTTACCGTCGTTGGTGATGTGGCTGTGAACGTACAGGTACCGCCCGTTGTATTTAGCGCCACGCCTCTGGTTGCAACACCGGTTGTTGCGTCCCAGTAATAAATAGCTCCGCCCCTGTAGGTAAATACCAAATCCTCGCCCCAGTTCTGAGATAACCATAACCGTAGAGTCTCGGTTCCTGATTCTCCAAACCCCCAAGTTCCCATGCCCCACCCACCAGCACCCCATCCTGTTACCGCACCCTGTATGGCAGGTCCTATACCTATCTCATATTTGGCAGTTACCGTACCGCCACCAGTCGCTGTGCTAGATGCCTGGGCCGCCGCTGTAATTGTATAGGTATTGGTACCTGTAACTGTAATCTGGTAGTTACCGTTTAGTGTCAGGCCGCCTACGGCAGAGGCACCACTGAAGGTAACAAAATCTCCTGTGGCCGCACCATGGGTGTTGTCCGTCACCAAAACAGTTGTTTGATTAATCGTTGTCGTAAACGGATTAGTAAGCGTCGCCGTTTCACGAATGGGCGTTATGTCGTAGTAATTACCGCCACGCTCAATATAGAACTTTAAGTTTGTGCCAACTGCAAGTAAATTTTCAAAACTTAACGTTACCCAATTCCATAGGGAGCGACATATACCAAGAAAGCTCTGTCCAGAAATGCGCTGCCATCCACCAATCTTTTCTGGCGTGCCTTGGCGAAACCGCACCTTCTCACTGACATACCAGCCATTTTCGTTGGTATATCGCGTGTTCTCTTTATTCACGCCACTTTTAAATAAAATTTTACGTAGCGGCATTTTTACCTCATTAAGGCAGCTTCAGCAGCACGGCGGCGCGTAAGACCGGGGAGAACTCGGCCCGCAGCTTTATTCCAGAGCATACATTGGTCTGCCGCGCCATCCCAGTCCCCCGCATCAATACGTTTCTTGAACGTGGAAACCCGATAGTTCCCTAGGCCACAATTGTAGACCCAGCTCGTCACAGCGGCAATCCGCCGTGGAAGTGCAGTTTGAATCTTGGGTGATAGCTTGATTATGCCCTGTACAAAATACTCAATGTGATGGTCAAGCGCCTCTTCGCACTGCTCAATTGTCCAAATCGTGCCGGGATTAATATCAGGGCCAGTCGCCCCCCAGCCGATTGTCCAAGGATGCCCACGGGTTCCGGGGTCAGGATAAGCTTGAACTCGTCCATCAGGCAAACGCTTTGCCAGCCCCTCAAAGGGTTTGATCAGTACATCTTT
>SXGQ01103176.1_pt1 | contig 11348 bp, 24 predicted proteins | sample 3178371 | NCBI WGS metagenome assembly SXGQ01 (sample SAMN11356859, study PRJNA531348) | freshwater metagenome | isolation source: freshwater sample F1-20 | place: China: Fuxian Lake, Yuxi | collected 2017-12-25 | reverse complement strand
CCCAGCGATACAGCACGGCGGGAACAAGGCGTATTACCGCCCCAGCAGCGACTCGGTGCAGTTGCCAGCGCCAGAATCGTTTACCACGCCCACGGATTACTACAGCGTGGCATTCCACGAACTAGCCCACGCCACAGGACACGATACGCGATTAGCGCGGGAATTCTCTACTGGATTCGGCAGCGAGCCTTACAGTAAAGAGGAATTAATCGCGGAATTGGCAGCGAGTATGCTATGCGCCGAAATTGGCATCAACAGCGATACCAGCGAGCGCCAAAGCGCAGCGTACCTTAAAGGCTGGATAACAGCGCTTAAGGGCGATACTAGCCTTATCGCCAGCGCTGCCAGCGCAGCACAGCGCGCAGCCGATTTTATATCGGGACAGAGCGCCGCCGAACCCGAACCCGAACCCGAACCCGACTCCCAAGCCGTGCCAGCCTAAAAACAAGCACCATAGCAACCGCAGCGGGACACCCCGCTGCGGGGGCTGACTATCTTGTGATTGCCGACATTCGCTATCAAGTAAAGGTAAGCAAAGTCGCAACGCCTGAGATTTGGAGTTCGATGCTGCGACAGCAACGCTGCGCCGTGCCCACTTTTGTAAAAATGTATTTCACCAATAATAGTAAGGGGAAAAACATTATGCAAATAACAGTTGAGAAAATTAAGGTTAGCGGCGGTTATCGGCTAAGCACACTTATTTTCGGGTCGTTATACCAAATGGTTTATTACGGATACACCAAAAAGGAATCCTTGCTCAAATTTAGAATGAGCGCCAAAAGTGCATTGCGCAATACGAACAGATTGTAAATGAGCGCCGTGCCCACTTTTGTAAAAATAAAATTTACCCACAATATTAAGGAGCAAAACAAATGGCAACTAACTTGGAACTTTATCGTTTGGAAATGTATCGGTATCGCACAGAATTGGTCGATGTAATGCAGGCTTACGCAGATTGCTGGATGAAGCACGAAGATCATTGGTGGGATGTGCGCAACCTTAATTTTCGGTGCAATCGCGGCTACAACCTTGGGTTTGTGCCAATGGATACAGCAATGCAAATTCTTCTTATGGCAGGCGTAACCCAATATAACGAATTTGATTATCTTTGCCTGCAACAGTTTGATGAGCGCAACACCGTTTCGATTGCGCGGGAGGGGTCAGTTGCATTGTATGTGGAACGCTTTAGCCCCGATATTACAATGCCGTCAGCGGAAGATGTCAAGGCCGACGAAATGGATTTGGTGAAAGGGGAGGAAAATGTTTATCGGTATTGGTGGGATTAGCCCAAAAACCTGCACCATAGCAACCGCAGCCGGACAAACCGGCTGCGGCCGCTGACTATCTTGTGATTGCCGAGCATCTCTATCAAGAAGGGGCAACAAAGCTGCAACGCCTGAGATTTGGAGTTCGATGCTGCAAGTCCCTGCGCTGGGGCGGGGGTGCGAAAATTGCCGTGCCCACTTTTGTAAAAGTCAAGTGCGCCTCTGTTGATATAGGGAGAAAAAAAATGTCGAGATATTATGCACAAACAAAAGACGGTAAAGAGTTTAGTTACGGATTTGAACCGGTTGTACCAGAGTATTTTCTTGTAGACGAAAGCCAGCAGGAAACTATTGTGGGAGCATTTGCGGATATTTATGGCAGCGCCCTTAACCTACAAACAACTATGCAAGAAAAGGGATTGTGGGAAAGCGTACCGGAAAATCACAAACTAGCCCTAATGCTAGACAATCCGTTTTAGTTAGGAGGAACAAAAATGAAAAAATGGGAATTGGCTTACCGAAAGTGGCGCAAGCTTGCGGAAAGGGGATACGGAAGCCGAAGCAATAACTACACCGATATGACGCGCGCAGAACAGCGAATACGCGACGCAAAAGAAAAGTACGAGAAGCTGCTAGAGCAAGCGCGCGCCGTAGGGAAAGTATCCTAAATTCGCACCATAGCAACCGCAGCCGAACAAACCGGCTGCGACCGCTGACTATCTTGTGATTGCCGAGTATCTCTATCAAGTGCGGGTAAGCAAAGCTGCAACGCCTGAGATTTGGAGTTCGATGCATCTAGCCTCCGCTGGCTAAGCGCCACGCAATTTACCGTGCCCACTTTTGTAAAAGTCAAGTGCGCCCGCATCATTAAGGGAGTAACAAAAATGAAAAACTATACTGGTCGTGACTTGGGGCAGGATTTCAAGACTTTCTACGCAAAAGACAAAAAGAGCATTAGCGCGCAGTTGCAGGCTATGGGCTGCACTAATCTGCAAATGAGTCGGCAGTTCTACTATTACAGCGGATTCTTTACCGCGCCGAGTGGGCAAGCCTACTACTTCAGCTTGTCAGATGTAAGATTCTTCCCTAATACAGACCTACTGTACCGCACCGCCAAAAATTACAAGGATTTTAGCGGGGGTGCTAATTGTTATGTAAACAAGGGGCAACTCGCGCAAATGCGACTCGCCTAAAAACAAGCACCATAGCAACCGCAGCGGGACACCCCGCTGCGGCCGCTGACTAGCTTGTAATTGCCGATGTTCGCTATCAACCGCACACCAGTGCGACTGCAAACCCTGAGATTTGGAGTTCGATGCCGCCAGCCCCCGCCACGCCGTGCCCACTTTTGTAAAAGGTAAAACCGGCAGTGAGGGTAAGGAGTTTTGATGCTAAAAACAATTTTTAATCTACTGTTCAAGAAACGCAAGCGCAGTTCTGGGGTTATTTTTTTACTAGGAAAGAAAACGAGAAGGCGCAAGAAATACGAGAGGGATACTGTAAAAGATTTTAACTACTACAACCCAAACAAATATTAAGCGTGCCCACTTTTGTAAAACCGAATCGCTACATAGTAAGCAAGGGGGAACAAAAATGAAACTTATAACGAAGGAAATCAGCAAGCAGGCGCAGGCAGCATATAAGGTTTACGCAGATAAGCCGTTAGAGGAGCAGCAGGTAGTAGCCAAGTTTTTCGACCCTATGGGAAATTTTACTTGGTATCTACTCAATCAAGACCCCGCAGAACCGGATTACCTATGGGGAATCGTCAAGGGGTTTGATGTGGAAATCGGCTCATTTTCTTTAGCCGAACTGGAAGCGGTGGCAACATACCGCATTTTAGGCATCGAGCGCGACTTGTCATTCAAGGCGCAAAACGCGAAAACCATTTACGATGGGCTGCTGGCAGGCAAGCACTTTTAGAAAATCAAGCACCATAGCAACCGCAGCCGATAAAATCGGCTGCGGCGGCTGACTATCTTGTAATTGCCGAGTCTCACTATCAACCGCCAAAATGCGCGGGTGCAAGCCCTGAGGTTTGGAGTTCGATGCCAGCAGCCTGTGCGCCAGCGCTGCGCCACGCAGCTAGCGTGCCCACATTTGTAAAAGTAGAAATCGCCTACAATATTAAGGGGAAAATAAAATGACTAAAACTAAAACGGTTAGAAAAGAGTGGCAGGTGAGCGATATCACAAATTCTGAAAATATCGGGGAAATGGAATTCAAGTACTCGAAGGACGGGAAAGATGAAGTTTTCTCTTTCACATTCTTGGTTACAGCAGACCGAATTGTCTTTGGTTATCCTACCAATAACGGTTTTCTTGAATCGGGCTATATTCTCCGCGAGGCAGGGGAAACGGCAGATAAAACTTGCGAAGAGTTGATTGACGATATAGATGTATTTTACAATGACGGCGCAGAATACTGCAGCCGTATTGTTTGTAACGAGAGAATGTAAGAAATCTCCGCAAAACCCGAAATTGAACGCCATAGCAACCGCAGCCGCAGGGAACGGCTGCGGTCGCTGACTATCTTGTAATTGCCGATGTCCACTATCAACAACAAATTCACGCAGGTGCAACGCCTGAGATTTGGAGTTCGATGCCACTAGCTTGTGCGCCAGCGGGCCCGATTTTGTAAAAGTGAATTGCACCGCTATTAGTAAGGAGCAAAACATAATGAAAATTCCAAAATTTCAGAAAGGCGCTTCGACTTACCTGTGTACAATTTGCGGCAAGCGTACTCGGGCGATTGATACAATGACCGCCTACGAAGTGTTTGAACTATGCAAAATTTGCTATGACGCAATAGAGGAAGAAAACCAAGCGTCAGACACCGACCAAGCGCCAAGCATCAACCAAGAATAACGACAAACAAGCACCATAGCACCGCAGCCGAAAAAATCGGCTGCGGTCGCTGACTATCTTGCAATTGCCGACATTCGCTATCAACGAGGAAGCCACGCGGGTGCAACGCCTGAGATTTGGAGTTCGATGCTCCTAGCCCCCGCAATGCCGTGCCCACTTTTGTAAAAGCGGAATCCGCCCACAATATTAGGGAGAAAATTAATATGGGTGTAACAACTGAAATGGGGAACTTAAACAAAGCAATGTTGGTGAAGGGGGCTATGGATGCAGCGGTGCATTATCTTCAGATCGCGGTTGGTAGGATGGATGGGGATTTTGCAGCCCAGTATTTTGATGAGAATTCTCGGCTCGAGAGTGTACTTGCCGAATATCTAGAAGCTGAACTTAATGACATTGTAGCGGGCAAAATAGCCTAGTCGGGCCCACTTTTGTAAAAGCGGAATCTGCCCGTGTAATTATGGGTGTGACGGGTACGCCCGATACTTAAAACCGCTCGCGGAATGTATCGGTACGGGGGTTCGACTCCCCCCACATCCACCTTCGCGGACTACATCCCTCCGCGACCCAGCAGCTGCCTATGGGGCAGGCAGCTGCTGGGCTATAGGTTGACCCCGCATTAAATATAGGGAGAACATTATGAGTGATAAAGAATTGGGTGATGCGCTTGAAAAAGGACTCAGTGGCTTCATTGCGGGTATGCGGAAAGATTACGGCATTGCGGATAAGCAGCCTATAGTCTGGAACGGACTCGTTGATGCGGTCGGCGACCGCGCAGCGGACAGAATTTTAGGCAACCCGCCAAAACCGTTTACGGAAGCTGAAATTGCGGTGCGCATGGAAGCGATGAAGAAACGGCTGGAAGAAATGGGGCTATGAAGTCTACAGAATAGTGCCGATGCTCATTATCAAGCTTGGGCGAGCGCAACCGCAACGCCTGAGGTTTGGAGTTCGATAGTCGGCGTTCGCAACCGTTACACACTGCCGTGCGAGAAAGGGTGCCCAGTTTTGTAAAAGTGAATTGCACCCCTATTATTATGAGTAAAATAGCACCGAACCACGACGACTGCGAAATTGATATTGAATTGTACGAAGATGAGTATTCTTTAAGCCAAGAGGAGAAGGACGGTATTGCGCCCGGCACTTTTTTTGATGCTTACTGTTTCTCGTCGGACATGTACGAACTTCTTACGCATTTAGAGGACTCCTAAAAACCCGCACCATAGCACTTGCAGCCGCGGGGACGGCTGCAAGTGCTGACTATCTTGTAATTGCCGATGTCCACTATCAAACATAGGTGAGCGCAACCGCATTTCCTGAGGTTTGGAGTTCGATGCCAACCGCGCAGCTACCCGCAAGCCTGCGTGCCCACTTTTGTAAAAGCAAAATCTACCGTTGTTATTATGACTACTAAAACACCTCACACCAAGTCTGAATTTGTTAAAGCCTACAAGAAAGCATTAGTCGAAGAGCGCAGAGCGAAAGACGCGCACAATGGCGTTATTAGGCGCATTGAGCAGTGGGAAGCTGCCTTAACGGTAGCCGATGAGTTTTACACCGAAAAAATCACGGAACGGAGCCGAATATATTACGCCGGAATCGCAACTTTTGGCGAGGAAGAATGGAAAGTTGCGCTGCAACTTCCGTCAGCCGAAGATTTGATGAAGCCTTATCTTCCGTGGCCGAATCCGTATGTGAAACCGCAGTAAATTAGGTCAGCAAATAACTGCAGCCGAGGGAATCGGCTGCAGTTGCATTGCCTGAGGTTTGGAGTTCGATGTTACTAGCCCGTGCGCCAGCGGGCCCGATTTTGTAAAAGGGAAAGCCGACCACAATATTAAGGGGATAAAAAATGAGTAACTACGAGGTGCAAACAAAATTAGGAAAGGGAGCCGTAATATACTGGCGGAATGTTTGGTTTGTGTTTTGTAATGACCTGTTTGGTGGCGTAACAGATAAGCCAATGACCTTCGACACCAAAGAGGAAGCGCAGCGGGAACTAGCCGAGCATCTTGAAAGGGAAGCTGCAGCTTACGCTGGCGGAGACGCGGGTTATGCGCCCCACTTGTCGGAATATCGCATTGTGGAACGAGTGCAGGATTTTGATTAAAAACAAGCACCATAGCAACCGCAGCCGCAAAAATCGGCTGCGGTTGCCGACTATCTTGTGATTGCCGACATTCGCTATCAACAATGCACAAGCACAGCTGCATCGCCTGAGATTTGGAGTTCGATGTCGCCAGCCTGCGCGCCAGCGTATCAGCACCTGCGAAGCGGGCCCACTTTTGTAAAACTGAATCGCACCGCCGTGTATATGGATACCACACCCAACCCAGATACGATGAACGAGTCACTGCATAGCGGACTGAATGAAGTCTACGGCAAGATTATTCTTGCAGATACCTTCCGCCTACTCAATGGAGTAGTAAACGGCGCAACGAGTCAGGCTTTATTGTTGGAAGTGCGCGATGAAATTGCGGCAGCGCAACGCAAACTTAAGGCATATCAGGAACGCCTTGAAGAGTCTCTTATTGCCCAAATTGACCAGTTTGGCGATATTGAACTAGGCAACGATAATCGGCTATATGTTGGCAATGTCAAGGTTACAAAAGCCAAAAGCGACCGCGAAGTTTTTGACTTTGTTCTAGCCAGCAACGCAGGCGATTATGAAGTTTTTCAGAGTGGCGAGAAGGGAGTCCTTGTGGCGCAACCTTGGAAAACAGGCGCAGTTAAGGAAATTATCGGCGCAGAAAATTTTGATAATCTTTTCGATACTGAATATCAAAAGGATATTAAAACAGGCGTATCAAAGCGGAAGGTTAAAGTTTACGACCCGCAATATAGCAAAGTGTAAAAACTTGCACCATAGCACCCGCAGCCGTAAATCGGCTGCGGGTGGCTGACTATCTTGTAATTGCCGAGTCTCACTATCAAGCAATCACCCAAAAAACTGCAAAGCCTGAGATTTGGAGTTCGATGTAAGGCGCGTGTGCGAAGCGGGCCCATTTTTGTAAAAATGCCAGCTGACCGCGTTATTATGAACAACCCCTTAAGTTCCCTAACCGACAATGATTTGGCACGATATACCAGCGTCGCGTATCAGATAGCATCGGAGAGGTGGGCAAAGCATTTTGCTGCCCGCATCGAGCCGGTTGTAAGTGAGGCTGCCGCGCACAGTACGCATAGAGATGCGCTGCTAGCGGATGATATTTGGCAGGCTCTCAAAGCCGAAGGGAAGCGCAGGCAGTACGCGTAAAAACCCGCACCATAGCACCCGCAGCCGTGAATCGGCTGCGGGTGGCTGACTATCTTGTGATTGCCGATGTTCACTATCAAGCAATCACCAAAAAAACTGCAAACCCTGAGATTTGGAGTTCGATGCACCAGCGTGTGCGCGCGAAGCGGGCCCACTTTTGTAAAAGTGCCAGCCGACCGCGTAGTTATGGAAACTACAAACTCACAGGAAGCTACGATTATGAGCGGTTGGCAACATCACGCGCCCGGCACCTACGGTATGTTTAGTGATGCTGGCAATGCGAAGGTTGCGGAAGTTATGGCGCAGCTATTGTGCAAATCCACGGAACTTGCGCGACCGCTTACCCCAACTGAAATATGGGAAGCGGTGGAACCTATCGCAGAGTTATACCCCGAAGTAACCGATACCGTAGTAGAGGAATGCATCGGGGAATTCCTCACAGCCAATAAAATCTGGCCGTACCCTACTGTATAGAAAACAGCGGACAAACTTGCACCATAGCACCCGCAGCCGTGAGGCGGCTGCGGGTTCTGACTATCTTGCAATTGCCGATGTTCACTATCAAAGGTGGGTAACCAAAGCTGCATCGGCTGAGATTTGGAGTTCGATGTTATTAGCCTGTGCGCAAACCGTGCCCACTTTTGTAAAACTGCCAGACCACCGCGTTATTATGAACAACCTAAACTCCAAACAAATTACACTAATTATTGACGAACTAGAATCTAGCTTTGGCCCGAAAATTTATTGTCATCGAGCTTTGTCGAGAGATACCCTTCAGGAAATATTGGGAATGAATTGGCACGAAACGATACGCCAAAATATCGACCGCTTTATATGGGATTATCAGCACGGCGCAACTTTTGTTGTTCACAGCCCTAAAGGACGCGTAATTAATGTGCGCGGGCCGAAAGCGTAAAAACTTGCACCATAGCACCCGCAGCCGTGAGGCGGCTGCGGGTTCTGACTATCTTGCAATTGCCGACATTCGCTATCAAGCAATCACCAAAAAAACTGCAAACCCTGAGATTTGGAGTTCGATGTAAAGCGCGTGTGCGCCAGCGGGCCCACTTTTGTAAAAGTGCCAGACCACCGCGTTATTATGAGCAACTCAAATGACCAGCATCGCTTTCAGGTTATCGTGGGAAATATCGGAACGGTTGTCAGCAGCAACAATCTTTTGGCGGCCATAACGGTATATTGGCAGTATGTCCAGTTGGCACTTGCGCCCACTGGGCGCGCTTCAGGTGAGGAGGTAGTCTTTATTTATGACGGGGAAATTGTTGGCGATTACCACCTGCTAGGGACAAACGAGTCCTAAAAACCCGCACCATAGCACCCGCAGCCGTGAGGACGGCTGCGGTGCCTGACTATCTTGCAATTGCCGAGTCTCGCTATCAAGCGTAGGTAAGCAAAGCTGCATCGGCTGAGGTTTGGAGTTCGACACCCGCAGCGCACCTGCGTGTTATTGTGGTCAGCCGATGCACCAGCACGGCGGGCCCGATTTTGTAAAAGTGCCAGCCGACCGCGTTATTATGAGCAACCTTACACCACAAACGACGCAGAACGATGAGGATCAGCCCGAGGTGGATGAGAGTATGGATGGCGATCACGAGAGCGCACTAGCCAGCGCGGGCTTCGGCACCGATGAGGATTATGGCGGAACGCACGACTGGGAGTAGTGCGCACCATAGCACCGCAGCCGTGAGAACGGTTGCGGTGCCTGACTATCTTGTAATTGCCGAGTCTCGCTATCAACAATGAGCAACCAAAGCTGCAGCGCCTGAGGTTTGGAGTTCGATGCCACTGGCTTGTGCGCCAGCGGGCCCGATTTTGTAAAAGTGCCAGCCGACCGCGTTATTATGAGCAACAAAACACAACCAACCACGCCAAATGAAATGTTTTGCGGTTATTGTGACTGCGATACACCACATTCAACAATGCTTGCCAGTATGGCAACCGTATTTTATGTGGATATTCCCTACGAGTTTCGTCGGCAATTCGAGTGCCTTGAATGCGGGTCGCTTCGGTACGCCAAACTCGAGGAAGAATTACCAGATTGTGGCCGCCGGTAAAACAATCAAGGTAGCGGGCCCAGTTTTGTAAAACTGCCAGCCGACTGCGTTTATATGGGTGTGACGGGTACGCCCGATACTTAAAACCGCTTGCGGAATGTATCGGTACGAGGGTTCGACTCCCTCCACATCCACCTCAGCGGACTATAACCCTCCGCGACCCAGCAGCTACGACGGGGAAAGCGTAGCTGCTGGGATATGGATTTGTCCGTAACTTTCCCCATTTTTGCTCCTCCTGAGTTTTGGAGTTCGATGCACGAGCGCGGCTGCCCGCAAGCCAGCGTGCCCACTTTTGTAAAAGTGCAAGCCGACCGCGTTATCAAGGAGTAACAATGTTAAGTGATATTTTTAAATTAGTCTTTGGGAAACGGAAACGGAGTGCTATAACAATTTTGGTGTCAGGGAAAAAAACAAGAAGGCAGAAAAAATACCCAAGAAATTACGAGAAAGATAGAAACTACTTTAACCCTAACAAATATTAAGGAGAAAAACAAATGAAAAGCAGCAGATTGAAGAGCGCGCTAGAAATTGCAGCAGTCCTTTTTTATATGCTCAATTTTATGGGCTTATATGTTGTGTTATTGGTTGTTTTTGGATAACAAAACATTAAAGCGCGTACTTACAAACCCGCACCATAGCCCCTGCAGCCGCAATCGGCTGCAGGGGGCTGACTATCTTGTAATTGCCGATGTTCACTATCAAACCGCGCACCAGAGAAGCTGCAACGCCTGAGGTTTGGAGTTCGATGCCGCGAAAGAATCCGCGTGTAGCGGGCCCACTTTTGTAAAAGTGGGAGCCGCCCGCGTTATTATGGGTGTGACGGGTACGCCCGATACAAAAAACCGCTTGCGGACTGTATCGGTACGAGGGTTCGACTCCCTCCACATCCACCTCAGCGGACAATAACCCTCCGCGACCCAACAGCTGCGACGGGGAGAGCGCAGGTTACTGCTGGGAATGTCCGTAACTCTCCCCATTTTTGCTCCTCCTGAGTTTTGGAGTTCGATGCACGAGCGCGGCTGCCCGCAAGCCAGCGTGCCCACTTTTGTAAAAGCAAAAACCAACACTGTTGTTAAGGGAGCCAAAAATGAAAATATCAAAAGAAATGTTTACCCGTTGGCAAAAATACGCGGTGCTATTCTTGGCAGATAACGGCGCAACGGTGGAATGCGTAACCTCCCCTCAGGAGGCGTGGAATATCGCGCACAAGCTGGATATACCACGGGAGGCGTATCACACGGACACAGGTATCAACGACTCCCATATCGCCACGGCGCTCAGGAAAATCTTCCCTAAAGCGTGGTAGTGTTCCGTCAGGTGCGGGGCCCACTTTTGTAAAAGTACCCTGCACCCTTGTTATAAAGGAGTAAAAAAATGTGCCAAAAATGCGTACACGCAGCAAAGAAGGCAAAAGCAAAGAAAGGGAAAATTAACTTTCTTGCGCACTTTGTAGACCAGAATCAGTTTGCGTCAGTGCCACTTTTTGCAGACAAAGCTTCAAACTTGGCAGTAGAGGCACGCTTGCACCTCATAAAGAAAGCGAAAACAAAACGCCGCTACGCGCGCGCGAAGTAGAAAAGGCGCACCATAGCACCCGCAACCAAAATCGGTTGCGGGTGCTGACTATCTTGCAATTGCCGATGTTCGCTATCAACCAAAAGAGAGAGGGTATTGCAGCGCCTGAGGTTTGGAGTTCGATACTCACAGAGTGGTTACCTGCGCGGGCCCGAATTTGTAAAAGTGCCAGACCACCGCGTTATTATGACCAAAACAACCAACGACACGCCCCTCCGCCCGATGTTCAGTGAGCGCCACTACAAGGCAATTGCAGCAGTGTTAGCGGCGACAGATCAAGGTTTCCTCAAGGTGGAAACTATTAGCAGCCTGCTTG
>SXGQ01222077.1_pt1 | contig 11349 bp, 10 predicted proteins | sample 3178371 | NCBI WGS metagenome assembly SXGQ01 (sample SAMN11356859, study PRJNA531348) | freshwater metagenome | isolation source: freshwater sample F1-20 | place: China: Fuxian Lake, Yuxi | collected 2017-12-25 | reverse complement strand
TGGTACGAGCGCTACGGGCACGCCGACCTTCCGTTCGCCGATATCGTCCACGACAACGGAATGTATATTCCAAACAATCATGAGATGACCGAGGCCGAGGTCGAATACGTTGCCGACGTCGTTAACTCTGTCCTTTAATGCTCTCTATTGCCAAGAAAAAGCGAGTTGCGATCGTAACCCCGGTCCATAATCGGTGTGACCTCACGTTGCTCTGCCTCCGAAGCCTCGCTCGAATGGACATCGGCGGGCTCGAGGTCTTTACGGTCATAGTCGATGACGGATCGACCGACGACACGGCCGAAAGGGTGAGATCAGAATTTCCTGACGTTGAGATCGTCGAAGGCGATGGAAATCTTTGGTTCAGCGGCGGGATGAACCGCGGTTTTGAAGCGGCGCTTCGCCGAGAGCCCGACTATATTCTTTCGATCAACAATGACACGGTCTTTGATCAAATGTTCCTTCAAAATATGATCGAGACCGCCGAAAGGCACCCAAGATCTATCGTCGGAGCCCTTCTTCTTTTATGGGATCAGCCGCATAGAGTATTTCAAGTCAGTCCAAAATGGAATGCATTGTGGGGCGGGTTTCGCCACTGGCAACAGCAGACCGTTTGGACGGTTCCTGACCGACCGTGGAAAGTGGAGATCATCGTCGGAAATTGCGTTCTTTTTCCGGTTGAGGCGATCCGCGAATGCGGGTTGATGGACGAGAAGCGCTTCCCGCATTACGGCGATGCCGAGTACACGCCGCGGATGCGTCGGGCGGGTTGGACCCTTTTGATCGACCCGCGGGCTCGTGCGTTTTGCCAACCGAATACGTCGCCGCCCTCGGTAGGGAAAATGCCTCTGGCAAAAAAGCTTCGCACCCTGTTCCTCGATAAAGGCAATGCAAACAGCCTCTGGCGTCGGACATATGCGAATCTATACGGAGCTCCGAACAAGTTCTCAGGGCTTCTTGCAACGCCGGTCTTTTACGTCCGATACCTGATCGGGCGGAACTACGAAACCTCTTATGCCGAAGTTGCGCCGGAGCCGTTTTTGAAGGATCTCTATGCCGACAAGGTCGTTGCCCCAGATGTGTAGGCCGGTCGCAACTCCTCTAGCCAGTAATCGACCATTTCGTCGAGCATTGATTCGAAAGTGTATTGCGGCTGCCAGCCGGTGATATCTCGCAGCCGCGAAGAGTCGCCTTTGAGATTGTGAAGTTCTTCGGGGCGGAGAAATCGCTCGCTAACTCGAACATAAGCGTCCGGATCAAGTTCGAGCTTTGCAAAGACATAATTCACCAGATCGCGAACGCTGTGCGAAATGCCGGTCGAGCACACGTAGTCGCCCGGCTCATCGAGCTGAAGCAGCATCCACATTGCTCGAACATAGTCCCTCGCATGTCCCCAGTCACGTGTCGCGTCAAGATTGCCAAGCTCGAGCCGATCGGTTAAGCCATACTTGATCCGGACCGCTTCTTTGCAGACCTTGTTCGTTACGAAGTTAGTTCCGCGACGCGGGCTTTCGTGATTGAAGAGTATTCCGTTGCTGACAAATAATTTGTAAGCGTTGCGGTAATTTCTTGCAAGGTGATATGAGAAGACCTTCGAACATCCGTACGGCGAAACCGGATTCATCGGGGTCGTCTCACGCTGGAAGCCGTCCGGATCGATCGTGTTCCCGAACATCTCCGAGGATGAGGCCTGGTACATCTTCGTGTCGGGTTTTGTGAGACGGATAGCCTCTAAGAGATTCAGCGTTCCGAGCCCGGTAGCATTCGCGGTGTAGATCGGCTGGTCGAAAGATATACGGACATGAGACTGCGCCGCGAGATGATAGATCTCATCGGGCGACGTCTCTTTGATCACATAAACAAGCGACGAGAGATCGGTAATGTCGCCGTAGTGCAGGCGAAGGTCCGAGCGAATGTGCTCGATCCTAGTCGTTTGAGTTTCGGCCACGGAGTTCCGCTTAAGGATGCCGTGCACCTCATAGCCCTTTTCGAGGAGCAATTCTGAAAGATAACTTCCGTCCTGCCCGTTTATTCCGGTTATTAAAGCCTTTTTCATGATCAATAATTTGACTTGTAATAAGAATACACACGGGCGAGACCCTCGGCTAGACCGGTGAATTCAAAATCCGGAAATATTTCCAGCATCTTCGCATTCGACACATCCTTGCGAAACTGGCCATCTGGCCCGGAGCTGTCAAAACGGATCTCCATTCCATCGTTCCCGGTGGCCGCCAATGCAATCTCAGCGATCTCGCGGATCGAAAGATTCTCAGGGACGGCAACGTTGAAACTTTGCAATACGTCCCGATCCACGCATTGGCCGATGACGCGAGCAAGGTCATCCGCGTGCATGAATTGGCGGAGCGGCTTGCCGCTTCCGAGCAATGTAATGTGGCCCGAGCCGTCCCGCTCTGCATTAATGATCTTTGTTATCAGTGCCGTCACGAAATGGCTCTTGGCCGGGTCGGTCTTATCAAACTCACCATAAAGATTGCATGGGATCAGATAGTTGTACGAGGTCCCGTACTGCGTATTGCATGCATCAATGTGTGCCGCCAAAGCACGTTTGCTGATGGCATATCCAAAGTTCGTTTCCTGAGGCGGGCCGTCGTGGATCATCGCTTCGGTCATCGGATAGCGCGACGCCACGTCCGGATAGATGCATGTTGATAGAATCGCAGTGAACCGTCGAACGCCCGACTCTCGCGCATACCTCAAGACAAGCGTGTTCATCAATAGATTGTCTTCGAGAAACTCGGCCGGGCGTGATCTGTTATCGAGTATTCCGGCGACCCTTGCGGCAAGGTGAATGACGCGATCCCACTTCGATGTGAAAAGCCTCCTGACGTCTTCCTCGCTCCGCAGGTCAAAGTCCTTTGATGAAAGATAAACGGCATCCGGAAGGTACTTACGAAGATGGCGGCCCACTAATCCGGAGCCGCCCGTCACTAGGATATTTTCCATGCTGACCTTAAAATACACATTTTGCTCTTATGCGACAAGCAATCTATGCTTGGGACTACCTCGAATGGGGCGGCGCTCAGATCTATCTCTTCAGCATTATTCGCGAAGCAAAGGATCATTTCCGCGTTTTGGTCGTTTTGCCAGCGGGTTCCGATCCAAAATTGCTCCGATTCCTCGAAGACTTGGGCGTCGAATATTACTTCTTCGAAGGTGCCAGCGACACAAAGCCGCAAAACGGCATTTTTGGACGTATCCGTTCCCGGATAAAAAAGATCTACGCTGAATACAAGATGATGCGAAAGATCGCGGAACTAAAGCCCGATGGAATCATCCATTTGGCACTGCTACCGCATTATTCGCTTTTGCCGCTCATTTGGGCGTGTCTTTATGCCGAGGTCTTTATATCCTCGCATAATCGAATGCCAACCGTAGGACGGTTCCGCGAGACCATCTGGAAATTCAAATGTGCGGTGATCTCCAGATTTCGAAACTTTCACATTGTTTGTTCGAACGAGGACGCCAGAAAATATTTTGCGGGACATTATCCGAAAAGAACGGCGGACCTTATCAAGGTTGCCCACACAAGTGTGAGCTTTGAAGAGATCGCCCCCGTAGCAAGCGACACATCAAATCGGCAGCGATTTAGAGACCTCATCGGTATCGGACACGATGAGACGACATTTCTCTGTGTGGGTAATTTCATTGACAGAAAAGGAAGATGGGTCTTTCTAGAAGCCGCCCGCATCGCGGCCGCTCAGGACCCGTCGCTTCGTTTTGTATGGCTTTCCCCGATCGGGGCCGATGATGCCGCCGCTGAGCGAATGATCAGTTTTGGAGTGGGAGAACGCTTTCGACTCGTACTTGCGGATGAGATCGGCAGGGAACGTGCTGATATTCTCGGCTTCTTCATGCTCGCGGATGTATTTATACTGCCGAGTTTTGTCGAGGGATTGCCCGGAGCACTGCTTGAGGCAATGGCCCTTGGTCTTCCGGTGGTTTCGACCGATGTAAACGCAATTCCAGAAGCTGTGATCCACGAAAAGACTGGTCTTCTTATTAGGCCAGGCGACGCCGAAGAACTCGCGAAGCATATGCTTAGACTCGCGGCGGACAAAGACCTGGCCCGTGAACTTTCCCTGGCCGGCAAACAACACGTCTTAGAAAACTTTGAAGAGAAAATAAATGCACCTAAGCTGCTTGCAGCCTACAAAGCCTCGCTGGACACCAATGAAAGTAAGACTCTGGTAACATCTTAATGCAAACTGCAACCAACGTGATCAGGAATATCGCCTTTGGAGCTCTGACGTGGGTCGGACCGATGGCACTAAGTTTGATCGCAACTCCGTTCATTGTCCGAGCCCTGGGACTTGAAGGTTACGGCATTTATGCATTGATTCTTGGCATAATTAGCTATTCATTCAATTTTGGGGTCGGACGAGCAGCAACTAAGTATGTAGCCGAATATCAGGGAACCGACGATCGAGCAAAGATCGGTCCTATCATCTCCAGCAGTCTTTTGGTCAGCTTTGGACTGGGTTTATTCGCCGTTTCGATCCTTTGGCTGCTTGCCCCGTGGCTCGTTATCACTGTTCTGGCGATCGAGACTCGATTTCAGGAGTCAGCCATCACGGCCCTGCACATCGCCGCGGGTATTATTGTTTTTACGCTCCTGAATCAACTTTTCGGATCTATTTTGCAAGGGCTTCATCGGTTCGACCTCTATTCAAAGCTATTTAATCTCACTAATTTTGCTGTCGTTATCGGAAATTTGAGTTTTGCCATCGCCGGATTTGGCCTTACCGCACTACTAGCCTGGAATCTCGGTGTTCTTGCGGTTTCGGTAGTATTGAATGGCGTCATTTCAAAACGGCAGCTTTCGGACATTTCGCTCTTCTCCAGCCCCGATCGGTCCTCTCTAAAAAAAGTTTTTGCCTTTACCGGCGGTGTCGTTGGCTACCAACTATTGGGTAATGTTTTACTGCTCTTTGAACGTGGCTATATTACGCGTGCGCTCGGAAGCGATCAGTTGACCTATTATATCGTTGCAATGGCGATCGGGCTTTATCTTCACGGATTTTCCACTAGCCTGCTCCTCGCAATCTCACCGGTCGCAAGCGAACAAACTCGCGATTCCGAAAGACTAAAGAAACTCTATGATCGATCTACCAAACTCGTCGCATTTATCGTGGTTTTCGTGACGGCGGTCCTGCTGACATCGGGCGATACATTTTTGACTCTTTGGATGGGACGCGAATTCGCAAATGAGGCAACTTTGGTCCTTAAGATCCATACGGTCACTTTTTCATTATTATCGGTTGCAGGTGTCGCATGGTTCATGCGTGAAGGCCTCGGAGAACCTAAACGCAACCTCATTGTGTCCGCTCTTTGTTTCGTAGTTACGATGGGATTGATGCTAACAACGACAAGTTATGGAAACGTAGGTATGGCAATATCACGTCTGGCCGGGTTTTCGATGATGTTTCTTTCTATCTTCGAATTTGAACGCTGGCTCTTCGGTTCGATCGATGTTCGATTTTGGCTTCGCAATTTGGGCCGGCTGATCATAGCTTCATGTACTGCTGCCCTGCTGATCTACTTTGTTTTGAGCTTTTTTTCGCTGTCATGGGGCGGGTACATTTTCGCAATAGCCTGCGGAGGTTCAGCGTATTGTGGTATTCTCTGGACTTTGGGTTTTATTGACACCTCGGAACGGAACGCGATCTTAACCGCGTTCGGCCGCTGAACTGATTGACCGTGAGCATCAAACTAATTCAAAGAGTAGAGTATTTAAAGACCATATCGAAGGGGAAGCGTGTACTTCATCTTGGATGTACGAATTTCCCTTATACCCTGGATTCGATTAGGAGCGGCACACTGCTGCACGCTGAACTTGCTGAAATCGTCTCCGAGCTGACCGGTTTTGATTTTGACCAGGAGGGGATCGATATTCTCGAACAGGAAGGTTTTGGCGAGCTTTTTCAGGCAGACCTCGAGAGGCTCGAAGATGTCGGCCTCGATCGCGAATTCGATGTGATCATTGCCGGTGAGATGATCGAGCATTTGAATAATCCGGGACTTTTTCTCAAAGGGATTCAGCGATTTATGGGCGAACACACCAAGCTGATAATTACGACAATTAACGCCTATTGTGCCTTTAGATTTGTGATCTATGCCCTGCGCGGACGTGGCGGAGAGAATGAACCGGTTCACCCTGACCACGTTGCATACTACTCTTACCGAACGCTTAAGAAATTGATCGATAACAACGGACTCGATGTCGAAGAGTTCTTTTTCTACGATCTGGGCATCGAGCATCGGGACACGTTGAAATGGTATTATCGAGCTGTAAACGATGTGTCGGTGGCCTTATTCCCACAGCTTAGCGATGGTGTGATCGCGGTCTGCCGAAAGGATGTAACAGGCACGCGGTAGATCGGATCAGATGGCATTTTCCGGAGTTCAAAACACACAAAAGCTCGGGTTCGGGGGCAGCATGCTCGGCCCGGTGCTGTTGCTTTGGGGACTCGTGTTTTTCATCGGCTTCGGGTTCATTTGGTATTCGAATGAGATCGGGACGACCTATCGAAACTTTTATGTCCTTCCGTGGGTTTTTCTAGCGGCCGTTGTAATTCTCGCTCCGAGCGCCTATCTATACTGGAAAGGGCGGTTCGATCTTTTTCACCCGCTAGTTTTCGCGGCTTGGTCCTATTTGTTTCCGGCGTTTGTTGTCGGCGGTGTGATCGTCGCATTTGACTGGGTCGAGTGGTTCTTCATTTCTTTTATTGAGGACCCTCAATACAATATCCCGCTAACCCTTGTTTACATTTCGATCGGCTTTCTTGGCTTGACCGCCGGGTATTTTCTTCCGGTTGGCCGCTGGTTTGCCGAGCGTATCGAACCCCTTATGCCAAAAAGGGAATGGCATCCAGATCAAGTTTGGCTCGCCGGCTATGTTCTCATCATTCTAGGTTCGGGTTTGAATATCTTCGGATTTCTTCAGGGTCTTCTTGGTTTCCAAAGAAATATCGAGATCGGTGCTTTTGACGGATTGATCTCTTTTCTTGTTATCGTCCTGACCGTTGGCGGCCTAATTCTCTGGCTCGCAGTTTTTACGACGAAGCAGCGTTCCGGTATTTTTTATTTGACCATCGGCCTGTTGCTTGCATTGATACCGCTCAGAATGGCCTTGCTCGGAAGCCGGAGCAGCCTCATCATCGGGCTTTTGCCGATCGCATTTGCTTTCTATCACTCCGGCCGCAAGATCAAGTGGCAATACACTGCGATATTTGGTTTTGTAGCTACTTTGGCCCTACTTATCGGCGTGGCTTATGGAACGAGTTTCCGCAACATTAAGGGCTCGGAAGCCCGCGTTGGAGCGGGAGATTATATGGGGCAAGCCGCGGCAACGGTTGACTATCTCCTAGACGAAGACCCAGCGATCGTGTTTGGGGATACCATACAAGCTTTGGCAAATCGGGTCGAGAATTTGACATCGGTCGCGATCGTGGTTTCTAACTACGAAAAACTCGCTCCGTATGAAGCGGCGTACGGGCTTGAGAATAATATTCTCAACGATCTTTACACCTCATTCATTCCGCGATTTCTTTGGCCGGAAAAGCCGACAACGTCAGACCCGCGTGCGTATAGCGATCTTTATTTTAGCTACGGCGATAATTCGTTCGCGATATCGCCCTTCGCTGACCTGTTGAGGAACTTTGGCCCGTTAGGAATTCCTATAGGGATGATGTTCCTTGGATTTTATTTGCGGTTCATTTATGCCGCATTGATCGCGACCCCGTACTCGACCATGTGGCGAAAGGTCGCCTACTTTATGTTGCTGACCGTGGTTTCGTACGAGGCTTTTTTTGCCATTATTTTTCCATCTGTAATTCGAACGGTCTTCATCATTGGTGTAGCCCTGATTCTAGCCAATCTGCTTTTGACACGAAGGAATGTCCCGAACGCTTGACCTCGTAAAATGGACGCTCGCCCTCGGCAGCGGCGAACAGAATTTTCTCGGGGCCAAATGGGTTCCCGGGTTTCTTGGCCGCCTTAAAGGCGATTCGCAGAAGAAGTGGGCACTGCGACTTCTCTCGATGAGCCCGCATTATTTTATCGACGGCACATCAACGAAGCGTGCGGACGAAACGACCGATGCTTTTCTCAACAGGGTCTTTGATATTATCGCCGGAACGCGCGATGAGATCTATGAAAAGGCTCTGTCGCCGTATTTGAGCGAAAACGATACCGTTATCGATTACGGTTGCGGCCCGGGCTTTGTCGCCGCTGCCGTCTCGCCACATGTTCAAAAGATCTACGCACTCGACATCTCCGACGGCGCACTCGCATGCGGTAAGATCTTGAACGGAAGAGAAAACATCGAGTTCGTTCACGCAAATGTTGCCGACGACGTTATCCCAAATGAGGGGATAGATGCGATATACAGTTATGCCGTGGTCCAGCATATGACCGACGCTGTCTTTCGGTCTATGCTTGATAATTGTGCACGGTTTATACGAGAAAAAGGTCGTTTGATCCTTCATGTTCAACTTCCCGATGAGGTGTGGAAGACCGAGAGCGAATGGCGCAAGGACGAAACGGCAAAAGGGAAACTTAAGTTCAAGTACGGCTTGCATTGCTTTGGTAGAACGGAGGAGACTTTTCAGGAGATGCTTGCGGAAAAGGGTTTCAATATCATCGAGATAAAGGAAATGGAGGGCCTATTCGGCCGGAGCGATATAGAACTCGCCTCGCAGCGTCTGATCGCAGCCACTAAGAGATAGAACAAGCATGACCACGACCGTATTTACAAATGGCTGCTTTGACCTTATCCATCCGGGCCACGTGAGTCTCTTGGAACGGGCCCGAGAACTTGGTGACCGGCTTGTCGTCGGAATAAACAGCGATGAGTCCGTCCGAAGGATCAAAGGGCCGGGGCGTCCGGTTGTCGATCAGGAATCGAGGAAAGCGGTGCTTCTCGCACTGAGGGCGGTCGATGAAGTTCGTATCTTTGAGGAACTTACGCCTGAAAAGCTGATACGTAACATTAAGCCGGACATCCTGGTCAAAGGCGGGGACTGGACGGAAAATGAGATCATTGGAGCGGATTTCGTAAAGAGTCTCGGCGGGCGAGTTGTGTCGCTACCGCTTCTTGAGGGCTTTTCGTCGTCTAATTTGATCGAAGCCATTGAAACGGAAGACAAGGGAAATGACCGCGAAGCGGAAGACGACGAGGCGAAAAGCATAGTTGAGGCCTCGTTCGACGAACATAGACACGTTTTCGAAAAGGCCGATGATCTCTTGATGAGGGCGATAGAGAGCTCTGCGAGAATCGTTATCTCGACTCTCGAGAATGGCGGCAAGGTCCTTATTTGCGGGAATGGCGGCAGTGCAGCAGATGCTCAGCACCTGGCTACGGAGTTTAGCGGCCGTTACGAAAAAGAGAGACGGGCACTTCCGGCCGTCGCCCTTACAACTGATACGTCAGCCTTGACCGCCATCGGGAACGATTACGGTTTCGAGCGCGTATTCTCGCGGCAGGTCGAGGCACTTGCACGGCCAGGCGACTGCCTTGTAGCAATATCGACAAGTGGCAACTCGCCAAACGTAATTGCTGCGGTGATGGCCGCTCGAGAGATCGGGTGCACCGTCGTCGGGCTCACGGGAGAAATAGGGAAAAAGCTTGCATCGCTCTCGGACGAATGTGTTATGGTGCCCTCGAAACGAACCGCAAGGATCCAGGAAATGCATATCACGATCGCTCACATCTGGTGTGAATACATTGACGCATACGCGGTTTCGGACAAATGATCTCAATTTCACAACAGTTTTCAGAAACCAAGGTCTTGGTCGTTGGTGACCTGATGCTCGACCGCTTTTGGTGGGGCGATGTTACGCGCATCTCACCCGAGGCCCCAGTTCCGGTCGTAAGGCTCAAACGCGACACCTATGCCCCCGGCGGTGCCGCGAACGTGGCGGCAAATGTTGTTGGGCTTGGTGCCGAGGCCTTTGTTATCGGTTACGTTGGCGACGACGCAGAGTCCGAATTGCTTCGGCAGGCGTTTCAGAACTCCGGCATATCGGCCGATCATTTAATTACGGGAACAGCTTATCCCACCGCGGTCAAAACGCGGATCATTGCACATTCCCAACAGGTGGTCAGGGTTGATAAGGAGCCGTACGAAGGACTTGGTGAAAACCATGAGGACGAAAGCATCGCGGCTCTCGAGGCTCTTTTGCCAATGGCCGGATCAGTGGTCATCTCTGATTATGGAAAGGGGTTTCTAACGGATGGTATGATCCGGTTCATCATCGATCGCGGGTCAGAATTGGGCCTGCCGGTTCTGGTGGACCCGAAAGGCAGGAACTACGCCAAATACAAAGGCGCGACCCTGATCACACCGAACCGCAAAGAGGCGGCGGAAGCGGTTGCGATGGGAGAGGAAGATCCCGAACTTATTGAAAAGGCGGGGCCGATCTTGCGGGACGAGGTCGGCATTCGAAACGTCCTGATCACACAAGGCGACCGTGGGATGACGCTTTTCCAGGAAGACGGCGGCCAGATACATATCGAGGCCGAACCGGTTCAGACCTACGACGTTACCGGAGCCGGCGACACCGTTGTTGCAACGGTCGCGGTCGGAGTCGGTGCGGGACTGACGCTGGCGGATGCCGCTAGGCTCGCAAATACGGCGGGCGGGATCGTTGTTCAGCAGGTCGGCACTTCGGCGATCACGATCGACCGCTTGCTGGCCGCCGTACCGAGCGACTTTCGGCTTGAGAAATGAAACTTCAATGAAGATCTGCTTCATCGAACGCCGCGATGCGGATACGCCGAGCATCGAAAGGGTTTTTGACACACTTATCGGGGAATTTCGGTCCCGCGGCATTGAGTGTGAAAGACAGAAGCTGCCATATGGCAATCTGGTAATTGATATATTCCGTAATCTGCTTTTTTTCGGCCCGGAACCGGCAGATATTTACCACATTGCAGGGCACATCAATTACATCGCACTTCGGTTGCCACCCGAGAGAACAATTCAGACCGTTCATGACCTTAGGATATTGGACAATCGGGCCGGACTCAGGAGATCGGTCCTAGGACGACTATTCTTTCGTGCACCAGCCCGGCGGGCGAAACGAACGGTTGCGATCTCCGAGGCGACAAGGGAATCGCTGATCCGTATTTCGGGGGAATCGAGGGATAAGATAGTCGTGATCCCGAATCCAGTTCCGCCAGGATATACTGAGCGGCCGAAGCAAATGGCTGACCGACCTCGCATTCTCCAGATCGGGACGGCACCGCATAAGAACCTCGAGCGGACCGCAGAGGCGTTAGGTGGCCTCGATGTGCATTTTCGGGTTATCGGTAAGCTCACCGAGACTCAG
>SXGQ01560857.1_pt1 | contig 11352 bp, 8 predicted proteins | sample 3178371 | NCBI WGS metagenome assembly SXGQ01 (sample SAMN11356859, study PRJNA531348) | freshwater metagenome | isolation source: freshwater sample F1-20 | place: China: Fuxian Lake, Yuxi | collected 2017-12-25 | reverse complement strand
GCCCGCGCCGGGGAGAAGGGCGCCGGATTCGCGGTCGTGGCCGACGAGGTCCGGAGCCTCGCCAAGCGGGCCGCGGAGGCGACGGCCCAGTCGGCCGCACTCATCGAGCGCGCGCGCACCGCCGGACGCGAGGTTGAGGGTGCCGGCACCGCGGTCGCCGAGCGGTTCCAGCGGATCCTATCCCAGAACCGAGAGCTCGACACCCTGCTCCAGGGGGTCCGCACCGCCTCGACCCAGCAGGCCGAGGGCGTGAAGTCCATCTCGACCGCCATCCAGCACATCCGGGGGATCACCCAGACCAACGCCGCCTCGGCGCTCGAGACGGCGTCGGCGGCGACCGAGCTCAGTGGACAGGTCAACTCCTCCACGGGACTCGCCGAGCGGCTGGTCCAGTTCGTCGAGGGCGGAAGCCAGGACGGGCGGGATGATGAACGGCCTGCGGGCTTTCATGACGGACGAGCCCTGACCGGTCCGCCGGCATGAGGTGGAGTGCCGGGCCGTGGTGATGGCGGTTGAAAGGTCCCCGGGGCGGGTGTGCCTGCATTGGTGATTGCTGGAGTCCGGCGCCGTGAAATAGCGTTCCCAAATCGAAATGACTCCAGCGGTCAGCATTGTCATCCCGAACAAGAATCGCGCCCAGCTGGTGGTCGAGACTCTGGATTCCCTGCGTGCCCAGACCCTTCCCAACTGGGAGGCGCATGTGGTGGATGATGGGTCGACGGACGGCAGCGTTGCCGTCGTCGAGTCTGTGTCCCGCCAGGATTCGCGGATCCATTCCCATTGCCGTCAGGGTCAGCCCGGGGGCAACACCTGCCGGAATGAGGGGTGGCAGCACAGTCGTGGGGACTGGGTGATGTTCCTGGATTCAGACGATCTGCTCTCCCCGGTATGTCTGGAGGGCCGTCTTCGTGCGATGGAGGGCAGAGACCACCTCGACTTCGGGGTCTTCCCCCATGACCTCTTCCAGAAACGGCCCGGAGATCTGCATCATCCGTTCCATATCCCGCCGTCCGACGACTACGTCTCGAATTTCCTGGGCCACGACATCCCGTGGCAGACCTGTGGACCCATTTGGCGGCGCCGGTCAATGGACCGGTTGGAGCCTTGGGATCCGGGACTCAAGAAATGCCAGGACTCCGACTTTCATGTCCGGGCCCTGCTGACTGACCTGAGGTTCCAGATTTTCTCCGAACCGCGTTTCCTGTGTCGAGTGGGAGACGTCGGCAACTCGGTGTGTCGGGTGCCGAATGGCCCTGAAACCTTCGAGCCCCGGGAGCGCATGATGGTCAGGACCTGGGAGCTCATCGAGAAGACGGGCCAATGGACTCCGAGACGCCGGATCATGATGGCCCGACTGCATTTCATCCTGGCTGACCTGTGGGCGTGGTATGGGGACCTGGACCGTGCCCGGAGGATCTGGGATGCGGCGCTGGAACGCCGGGTTGTCAGCCGTCCGTTCCATTTTGAGGGACGATTGTTCCTCGCCGTCCACAGGCTTTCAGTGGCACGGAAGGCCGTTCGGCTCTTCCATCGATTCGTCCGTCCTCATCAGACGAGCCACGAACCTCCGGTACAACTGCTGCGCCTCCAGGACTGAGGGACAACGGGAGGAGGGATCCGAAGGGGGGAGCCGGATCAGGCGTCGATGACGGAGCGGACGACATCTCCGCTGACGTCCGTGAGCCGGACGTCGCGTCCACTGTAGCGGAATGTCAGCCGCTCGTGGTCGAAGCCCAGCAGGTGGAGCAGCGTGGCGTGGAAGTCATGGACGCTCACGCGGTCGTGCACGGCCTTGAAACCGACCTCGTCGGTCGCACCGTGATGGACCCCGGGCTTCGTTCCTCCGCCGGCCATCCAGACGGTGAAGGCGTGCGGGTTGTGGTCACGCCCCGTGCCGCCCTTCTGGACGATCGGGAGGCGCCCGAACTCGCCGCCCCAGATGACGAGCGTCTCGTCGAGCAGACCGCGCTGTTCCAGGTCGGTCAGGAGGGCTGCGATGGGACGATCGGTCTCCGCGGCAAAGCCGGAGTGGTTGCGGACGATGTTCTCGTGTCCGTCCCAGCTTCGCTCGTTGTCCATGCCACCGGAGTAGATCTGGACGAACCGGACCCCCCGCTCGACGAGTCGACGGGCGGTCAGGCACTGGCGGGCGAACTGGTCGCACGGCTTGTCGTCGGTGCCGTAGAGACGTCGGATCGACGCCGGCTCCCGCTGCCAGTCGAGGGCCTCGGGGGCGGCCATCTGCATGCGGTAGGCCAGTTCGAAGCTCTCGAGTCGCGCCGCGAGCGCCTGGTCGGCAGGATCAAGTTCCCGGTGCCGACTCCCCAGTCGGGCCATGAGGTCCAGCTGTCGACGTTGTGTCGCCGGGTCGAGTCCCGTGGGCAGGTCGAGGTTGTCGATGGGCAGGCCCTTGGGGCGGAGATGGGTTCCCTGGTAGACGCCCGGCAGGAATCCGGAACTCCAATTCAGCGCGTGACCCTTCGGAAGGCCGCGGTCGAGCGGGTCGCTCATGACCACGAACGCCGGCAGGTCACGGCTCTCCGACCCGAGTCCGTAGGTCGCCCACGAGCCCACGCACGGGAATCCCATCCGTGGAACCCCTGTGTTCATCATGAACAACGCCGGACTGTGGTTGTTCGATTCCGTGTAGCACGAATGGAGGAACGCCATCCGGTCGACGTGGCGTGAGAGGTGGGGGAACAGTTCCGAAACCCAGGCTCCCGACTGGCCATGTTGCGCCCATTGGAAGGGGGACTTCATGAGCGGCCCGACGTTGCCGGTGAAGAAGCCTGTGTTCTTGTCGAACCCCTCGAGCTCCTGTCCGTCCCGGCGCGCCAGCTCCGGCTTGTAGTCCCAGGTGTCGACCTGGCTGGGGCCGCCGTTCATGAAGAGCCAGATGACCGAGCGGGCCTTGCCGACGTGTTGAGGTGGACGCGCGGCGAGGGGGTTCAGTGCAGGGGTCGATCCGAGAAGCCGTTCGTCGCGCAGGAGCGAGGCCAGGCCGATCAGGCCCGCACCGCCACCGCAGCGACGGAGGAGTTCCCGGCGGGACCAGAGGGAAGGGGGCAGGGGAGTCATCGTGGGGGTGGGGTCGACGAGGTCGTGGGACGTCACTGGATGGTGAGGAATTCGCTCAGGCCGAACAGGACCTGGCTGAAGTCGGCGAGGGTCTTCCGCAGGGCGGTCTCCTGTGCGACATCCCTGCGGGATTCCAGACCCAGGCGGAGGAACTCGAGGCTGTCCTGCAGTTCCTCGGCGGTTGGGGCGCGGCCCAGGATCCTCCGGTAGCCCACGTCGACGGCCCGGTCCAGCGAGAGGGAGGCCTCCGGGGTGAGCAGGGCGGCCAGGTCCTCACAGCGGGCCCGAAGGAAGGGGCTGTTCAGGAACAGCAACGCCTGCGGGGCGGTGATGGTGGCGGGACGGTAGCCCACGCTCAGGACCGCATCGGGCGCATCGAAGAGCTGCAGCATGGGACTCAGCTGGCTGCGCTTCACCATGAAGTAGATGCTCCGCCGCCGCTGCTGCTCGTCGAGCGTGCCCGGACCGCCCATTCGGGCGTCGAGTCCACCGGATGCCGCGAGCAGCGCATCCCGGATCGCCTCGGCCTCGAGTCGATGCTTGGGAAAATGCCAGAGCAGACGATCCTCGGGGTCGACTCCCGTCGCACGGGTCGCTGTGGGATTCGTTCCCGGCCGGCTGTCCTGTTGCCAGATGGCACTGCCGATGAGCAGTCGGTGCAGGTCCTTGATGGATCCACCATTCCTGAGGAACTCCCCCGCCAACCAGTCCAGCAGCTCGGGATGGCTCGGCAGTGCGCCCTGTCGGCCGAAGTCATTGGGTGTGGCGACGATTCCCTGACCGAAGTGGAGGGCCCAGACACGGTTGACCGCCACGCGGGCCAGCAGGTGGCCGGCTCCGTTCTCCGGATCCGTCATCCAGGCCGCCAACGCCCGTCGACGATTGGAGGTCCGGGCCCCCTCCGGACGCGGGGTCTGCCAATGCGTCTCGGGACGTTTCATCAGGACCGGGAGGAATCCCTGTCCCACGACGTCGCCCTTCAGATTGGGATCCCCACGGCGCAGGAAATGGGTCTGCTCGAAGAAGTCCGCCCCCTGAGAGTGCATCCGGAGCGGTGTCAGGCCCTCGGTGGCCACCATCACGGTGGTGAGGCGCGGTTTGGGTCTCGCCTGGGTGGACGCCTCCACAGCGGCAACCTGGCGCTGCCATTCGGGGTCGTGCCGACGGTGCCAAGTCCGCAGGGCGGTCCAGTGTGCCTCGGTCCGATCCTGGGCGGGTATGGACCGGGCAGCCTTGACGGCCGCAAGATCCCGGGCCGAGGCCGCAGGGCCGCGGAGCTGTGGGGCCGCGTTGGTGGTCACGGATACCCGGAGGCGCCCGATGCTGTGGCGGTTGTTCGTGTCGAACCTTAGTTCCAGGGTGAGTTCGGTCTCACCGGCCTGCCCCAGGGCGCCCTCGATGGGGAACACCGCGGCGTGGTCCTTGCCGAACTCCGGGTCGATGGCCCAGCCGGACTTCTCATCGCCATCGATGGCCGCGGCCACCGGAAGACCCTTCTGTTCGAACGTTGCCGTCGGGATTCCGAACCGCACGGGTGTGGATTCGTTCGTCGAACCGGCCGGACGCTGCAGCAGGCGGAGGTCGCTCAGCGCGAAGTTCCCGTTGTCGGCACGGCCCGGACCGCCCCGCGTCAGGGATGGGTCCGACAGGGCTTCCACGCGGAGGGCTCGGATCCCCTGCAACGGGGTTCGGACCACGATCCGGTAGCGGTCGAAATCCGGGTTCTTCCCGGTCGCGGTCACGGAGCCGTCGGGCTGTGGAGTCATGGTGGTCCCGCCAGAGGAGTCCACTGTGGCGTCGTCGAGGGTCAGCCATTCCGAGGCGGTGACCGGGGCGCCGGCTGCCAGCCAGTCCGAGAACCGCCTGGGAAGGGTGTCCCGCTCGAAGGCCGCCAATGTCGCCTTGGCCCGCGCTTGGTCCGTGGCCCACTGCTGCTCGCGCTGCCGGTTCTCCTCGGGCTCGAGGTCGAGATCCATGTGGCTCCGGACCGTCGTCGCGAAGGTGGAGATCAGCCGGTAGTAGTCTTTCGACGCGATGGGGTCGGTCTTGTGGTCGTGACACCGGGCACAGCCGACGCTCAGCCCCAGGAAGGCCGCGCCGGTCGTGTTGGCCATGTCGTCGAGCGCATCGTACCGGAACCGCTCGACCTCGTTGGCGGTGATCTGGGTCGGGAAGACGCCGGAGCCAAGGAACCCCGTGGCCATGAGGGCCCAGGGGTTCTCCGGGGCGATTTCATCGCCGGCGACCTGCCATCGGACGAAGTCCAGGTAGGGCTGGTCGGTGTTGAATGCGTGGATGACGTAGTCCCGGTACGGCCAGGCGTTGGGGCGGTCGTAGTCGTGCTCGAACCCGCTGCTCTCGGCGAACCGGGCGGCGTCGAGCCAGTGACGGGCCCAGCGTTCGCCGTAGGCCGGGCTGGCAAGGAGACCCTCCACGGCGTTCAGGAACCCGGTGGGCGAGGGATTCGTCGCGACGGCCTGCAGGGTCTCCGGGGTCGGGGGGAGTCCGGTCAGGATGAGCGCGGCCCGGCGCAGCAGGACCTCCGGGGTGGCTTGGGGGGCCGGGGACAGGCCCTCGGTCTGGAGACGCGACAGGAGGAAGGCGTCCACCGGGGTCAGCGACCCGGGCATCGCTGGGGGAGCGACCTTCCGGAGCGGCTCGAAGGCCCAGTGGTTCGAATGGTTCGTGCCCTCCTTGCCCGCCGTCAGGGGTGGCGACTGCCCCTCCGCTCCGGGGACGTGGGACAGGCTCAATGCGGCGAGCACGACAGTGGTGGCGAACGGACGGATCATGCGGGCGATGATGCAACTATGGACAAGGCGGCGACTGGTGACCACGTGGAAAGCCGGGAAGGGAGTCGAAACAAGAATCTGAGTCGGGAGGAAGACCGGCACAGGGCCACTTCATTTGGAATGAGATCCTGGTGCCCACCCGCAGCCGGGCCCTGGTTCGGAGCCTCGCTTCTCCCGCTGCACGATGGCGAGCCGGGATTCGGCAGCTGAGATCCGTTGGGGAAGGGGACCCAACGGACCAATTTCCATCAAATGGTGTCTTGCGCGACGGTTCCGGGTTTCGTCAGGATCCGAAGTCCGCGTGGTCCCGTTGTCGGGATCCCGCGAATTGCATGGCGAAAGAAGAACCCATTGAGTTGATCGGCACCGTCACCCAGGTGCTTCCGGGAACGATGTTCCGCGTCCAGCTGCCCAACGGCCACGTCGTCCTGGCGCACATCTCCGGAAAGATGCGCAAGAACTTCAGCCGCATCGGCGTCGGGGACAAGGTCCAGGTCGAGATGTCCCCCTACGATCTGGGCAAGGCCCGGATCACCTTCCGCCAGCGGGCCTAGGGCCTGGGGCTTGGGGCCTGGGGCCTGGGGTAGATCCGGCCCCGCTTCGGCGGGGCGCGGAACCGGCTCCTGGGTCCAATGAACCAGCGGTACCAGCTGTACCAACGGTTCCGCGGAACCGATTCCTCCACAGGACCCAGTTCCGGGGCCCTTATTCCGTGTCTGGCACCTCGAGCTGGAACGCCGGGATCCGGGCCAGGACGGGCCGGCCGTGGACATCCTCCCCGAGGAAGGTGCCCTCGGCCTTGGCGTTGCGGGTCTGGATGGTGTGATAGCTGTTGTAGCTGAACTTCCCGCCGGGCGCGATGGTCGGCTGCTGTCCCACGACGCCGTCTCCTTCGACAATCAGCATGGATCCATCGCCATGGGTCACCACCCATTTGCGTCCCCGGATGGTCACGGGGCCGGGACCGTCGTTGTGGATCGAGAGGAAATAGACGAAGGCGTGGGGGCGTCCGTTGGACTGCGCCGGATCCAGCCTCTGGTACAGGAGACGATCCAAGGTGACCCGCAGTCCCAAGGTCTCTGATCGCTCTGTCGTTTCAGCCATGGCACAAGCCTAGCGCGGAGGGTCGGCGCGACAAGCGCAGAGCCGGGAGCCTGACATGTGAAGATGATCCACAGGCAGATGCTGAGACACGAAGGATCAACCCGTGAGATGAGAGCGGATTCTTGGAAGGGTGATGAACGGTGGGTGATACCGACTGGTGGGTGATGCAGTGCCCTGCATCACTGGGCGCGGGAGCGCCCACCGCACCTGGGGTGCAGCATCAACCGGCGGCGTTGGAAGGTCGGGTCTTCATCTGCCCGAGTTTCCTCAACGCACCTCCGCCTCCCGCCGTTTTGCTCGCCTCCACGACGGGGCTCCCCAAGACTCGACACCAGCATGACGGCGCCCCATTCCCATCTCCGGGATCTCGATTATTCCGTGGTCCAGCAGTGCATGCACTGCGGCCTCTGCCTGCCGACGTGTCCGACTTACGACGCGACCAAGCTCGAGCGGAACTCGCCGCGCGGTCGCATCGCGTTGATGCGGGCCATCGCCGACCAGCGGATCGAGCCGTCCAAGGCGTTCGGGGACGAGATGTACTTCTGCCTCGGCTGCCTTGCGTGCATGACGGCCTGTCCGGCGGGTGTCGACTACGCCACCCTGTTCGAGCACGCGCGGGCGGAGGTGGAATCCAAGGGGCTGCTCAACACCCCGAAGCGTTCCCTGATCCGGCGCATCACCCTCGGCTGGCTCTTCGAGGACCTACGACGCCTCCAGCTGCTGGGCAAGGCCATGCTCTGGTGGCAGTCGACGGGCCTCCAGGGCCTGGTCCGGCGCAGCGGCATCCTTTCGCTCCTGCCGAAGCGGCTGCGGGACCTGGAGGCCATGACGCCCCATGTGGAATCCGAGTTCTCGGCCGACCTCATCGCGCCGGTGACTCCCGCCGCAGATTCGCGAAGGTACCGGGTTGCGATGCTCATCGGTTGCGCCCAGGACCTCACCTTTGCGTCGGTGAACCGAGACACCGTCGAGGTGCTCGCGCGCAACGGCTGCGAGGTCGTGACGCCTCCGCTCCAGAACTGCTGCGGATCTCTCCACGCTCACAACGGCGAATGGGGTCTCGCCCAGGCCCTCGCCCGGCGCAACATCGATCAGTTTCCGCCGGAGGACTTCGACGCCATCATCACCAACGCCGGCGGCTGCGGTTCCCATCTCAAGCATTACGCCCATCTGTTGGCGGACGATCCCGCCTATCTCCAGCGGGCCCGGCTGTGGGATCGCAAGGTGAAGGACATCCACGAATGGCTCGCCCAGATCGGTGTGACCGCCCCGTCAGCCGTGGGCGCTCCCGAGCAGGTGGTGACCTATCACGAGTCGTGTCATCTCTGCCACGGCCAGAAGGTGGTGAGCCAGCCCCGACAGATGCTCCGTCTGATCCCGGGGTTGAAGCTGGTCGAGCTGCCCGAGTCGAACTGGTGTTGCGGCAGCGCGGGCATCTACAACATCACCCAGCCGGAGATGGCGTCGCAGCTCCTCGAGCGGAAGATGGACCACGTCTGCAGCACGGGAGCGACGGTCGTGGCGACCGGCAACCCCGGCTGCCTGATCCAGCTGGAAGCGGGTTGCCGGAATCGCGGTGTCGCACTCCGGATCGTGCACCCCATCACGCTGCTCGCTGAGGCGTACCGGAGAGCGGGTTGAATCGTCGGTCCCCGCGGCCGCGGGACTCGGGGAGTGCTGAGCGACGAGCCAAGGGCAGAGGGTGAAAGCCGAAGGATGTTTTCGGAAGCCGGAGGCTTCCATGGGTGGGTGATGCAGTGCCCTGCTTCACTGGGTGCGGAGCACCCACAAGAGGGGACCCATGGGATCTGCCCCAATAGCCCGAAAATAGCCCGACAGGTGTGTTGTTGATCGGTGCAGCTTTGGGTAGGACGGCTTCAATGAGATTATTTTTGGCACTGACGGTAGCATTGATGTGGAACCTATCCCTTTGGGCTGGCGGGAAGACCCCGAGGGGGCCTGTTTCCAATCAGGCCTCCAAGCCTGTGGCATCGTGGCCGGTCACCTCGAAAGGACCGCCCGTTGGTCCGCGAAAGTCCGGCCACAGGCTTTCCTCCAGGCCAAGTGGTGTGTTGGGAGGACACCTGGCTGCCGTGGAAGGAAGCAACTACTCCGATTTCCGGGGGGTTCCTTTCAGGTGGATTCGACCCGGGACCTTCCTGATGGGGAGCATCAAGGGAACCGACCCGGACCGTGGAATAAATGAGGTCCAACACACGGTGACCTTGACCCGGGGGTTTTGGATGGCAGACCACGAGGTGACGCAAGGGGAGTACCAGGCCGTGATGGGGAGCAACCCGTCTTATTTCCAAGGGTACCCGAACCGACCGGTGGAGAATTTAAGCTGGGACGAGGCCGTGTCGTATTGCCAGAAGGTGACGAACCTGGAGCGTGCCGCCGGGCGGATCACGGCGCAGCAGGAGTACCGGTTGCCGTCGGAAGCGGAGTGGGAGTACGCGGCGCGTGCCGGAACGACGGGGGCCCGGTACACCGCCTACGAGTATGATGTGGCAAAGTCCCTTGATTACATCGCATGGCACAAAGGTAATTCCGACTACAAGGGTTTGTTCAATGGCCCGGCAACGCACCCGGTGATGGGGAAGTTCCCGAACCCCTGGGGCCTCTACGACATGATGGGGAATGTTTCCGAGTGGTGTGCGGATTGGTACGGCGACTATCCGACTGGGAGTGTAATCGATCCGACCGGCCCGGCTTCGGGCTCCGGACGCGTGTTCCGCGGGGGTTCTGCATTCGACGTCGCCACGCTCGTCCGCTCGGCCCGCCGGGACCCCAGCCCTGCCCCGGGCTACCGCAGTTTTGGTCTTGGCTTCCGCCCCGCCCTCAGTCCAGTTCGATGAGTGATAGTGCTCGCCGGGCGCGTAAGGAGCGGAGCGACGGTATTTTCGGAAGCCGGAGGCTTCCATGGGTGGGTGATGCAGTGCCCTGCATCACTGGGTGCGGAGCACCCACAAGAGGGGCGTGCCGTGGGGATGGGGTTGGGGTGGGATGGGGCGTGAGAGGAGGTTGGCCCTGGGGCGCGGGTGGGCGTCGGGGACGCCCCTGTGCCGCAGAGCACTGCAGTACCCACCAGGGAACGAGCAGGGTCCGGATTCCTGGGGCGATGCCCCTGGCGGGTCTGGGATTGGGCCCTTGGCCCGCGGCTCGTCAGCGTGACGGCAAGTTGAGTGTCAGGACATCCCGCATCCCGGGCACCAGGATGAAGCCGGTGTCGAGGTCGCCCAACACGTCGGATCGTCGGCCTTGGTGCGACACGTGATGCAGGCCGATCAAGCCGCAGATCACGGCATCGAGACGGTCTTCCGCATCCTTGGTCCACGGCAGGACCAGCAGTTCCTCGAGTAGGGGGCCGGATTCGAGGGCAGGGAACAGGACGGGCCGGTGTTCGGCGATCAGCGTCTGCAGCCTCCGGAACTCCTGGCGTCGGGAGGAGACCGGACCGCGCTTGTACTTGAGGATCTGGTCGAGGGCGAAGAACCGCACGAGCGCAGCGTGCGGGTAGACTTCGGCCATCTGACGGGCGTTCTTGGATGTCTCCCAGCCGATGTCGATGTCCAAGGCCTTCAGTCGCGTCACCAGCCGCAGTGGCCGGGCGCAGAGACGCTGGTTCGAGGGATGACAGCCCGCGTGCTGTCGACCGAAGACCCGGTGCGTTTCGCGGTCGACCGGACGGGACCCCGTGGCGTTGGGACACACGACCGGGGCGTCGATGAGGAGCAGGGCGGGTTGTGTCGTCGGCGCGGAGTGGGCCACCCACTCGAGCAGGGCTTCATCTCCTTGGACGCGTCGACTGTCGACCAGACGTGCCGACGTGGCGTTCACCTCGAGGAGGGCCACCCCATCGGGATTCCGATCCCCCCACGCGAGGTCCAGGCCCAGGATCCGCATGGGGTGTCCGCCCGACGATTCAGGTGGGCATCTGCAGCCCGATCTTCGACGCCACCTGGGCGACGTCCTTGTCGCCGCGTCCGGAGAGGTTGACGATGATGATCTGGTCCTTGGACATCTTCGGCGCCCGCACGATGCATTCCGCCACGGCGTGTGCGGACTCGAGGGCGGGGATGATCCCCTCCAATCGGGCCAGCTTCATGAAGGCCTCGAGGGCCTTGTCGTCGGTCGCGTAGGCGTACTCGACCCGTCCTTGGTCGTGGAGCCAGGCGTGCTCGGGGCCGACCGCGGCGTAGTCGAGTCCGGCACTGACGCTGTGGGTGCTCTGGATCTGGCCGAAGGCGTCCTGGAGGATGTAGCTGCGGGTGCCCTGCAGCACGCCGAGGGAACCGCCATGGAACCGCGCGGCATGCTGTTCGGGCAGGATGCCGAGTCCACCGGCTTCGACCCCGCACATGCGGACCGAGGGGTC
>SXGQ01440378.1_pt1 | contig 11352 bp, 12 predicted proteins | sample 3178371 | NCBI WGS metagenome assembly SXGQ01 (sample SAMN11356859, study PRJNA531348) | freshwater metagenome | isolation source: freshwater sample F1-20 | place: China: Fuxian Lake, Yuxi | collected 2017-12-25 | reverse complement strand
TCACTATCGATGTGGCATATCGCTATTTTGCGACGCCCAAGCGCACATTCGTTGTTGCTGACACTCCGGGTCATGCGCAGTACACGCGCAACATGGTGACTGGTGCTTCGGCATCAGATGTCGCAATTGTTTTGGTTGATGCGCGCAATGGCTTGACCGAACAAACTCGCCGGCACCTGTTTGTTGCTTCATTGCTCGGAGTAAAACTCGTGATCTTGGCCGTAAATAAAATGGATCTCGTTGATTTTGATGAGGTCACATATCACCGCATCGTTGCTGAAGCGACTGCTCATGCCGATGCATTACCAGCGCCAGTGGTTCTGAATCCGTTACCGATTTCGGCGCTACTCGGTGACAACGTTGTTGATGCTTCAAGAAACATGCCGTGGTTCAAAGGTCTGCCTCTGCTCGACCTTTTAGAAACGATTGAAGTCCCAGGCGATCACAACGTTGGTGCTCGACTAGCGGTGCAGTGGGTCATTCGTCCGTACTCAACTGAACATCACGACTATCGCGGATTTGCGGGACGGCTTACTGGTGGGTCTTTGGCAATTGGTGACTTGATTCGTGTGTTACCTGGTGGACAGCAATCAACGGTGATCGGGATTGATCGTGGCGGAGTTCCTCAAGACACTGCTCAACCTGGTGAGGCAATCAGCATCGAGTTGGCTGACGACATTGACATAGGGCGGGGCGATGTATTGGTCGCCGCCGTCGCAAGTGAGGCCCCGATTGTGGCTGACCGAATTATTGCAGACATTTCGTGGATGGTTGACAAGCCACTTGAAACTGGGAGTCGCTGGATCATAAAGCATCAGACCCGAACAGCAAAAGCGTTCGTGAGTGCGATTGAGTTGCGCCATGATGTGGTCACAGCGACGCATAGTGCTGCCGAAAGTTTGAGTCTTAACGATTTGGGTCGCGTGCATCTCAATGTTTCAGTTCCACTAGTGATTGATATTTATGACCGCCATCGTCCCGGTGGTGCAGCAGTTTTGATCGATGAAGCAACGGGCATGACGTGTGCAGCCCTGATGATTCGAGACTCCGAGTGACCAAGAATCAATTCCCGATCAACCTCAATCTTGAAGGTCGGTCGTGCTTGGTCGTGGGCGCGGGAAGAATTGGTTTGCGAAAGACCGAACAACTCCTCGCCGCAGGAGCGATTGTCACTGTGGTTGCACCAGACGTGGTCAGTGAATTTGCTGGGCTTGCGGTCACGATTCATCAGCGCGCTTTTGAACTGGAAGACCTTGACCAGCAGCGCCTGGTCATTACTGCAACGGGCAACCGAGAGCTTGATCAGTTGATCTACGACACTTGTGAAGAACGAGGTATCTGGATCAACTCGGCCGATGACCCTGAGCGTTGCGCCTTCACATTGCCAGCAGTGGTGCGACGTGGCGACCTAATGGTCACGGTGTCAACTGGCGGCAACAGTCCGGCGCTGTCCTCGTGGATGCGGCAGAAATTGGAAGCATTAGTCGGTCCAGAATTTGAAGAGGTTGTGAATGAGTTGGCGCAAGAGCGTGTACTTATTCATGCCGATGGTCGCAGCACCGAAGATATTGACTGGAAGCCCATCATCGAAAAGATTCTGGCAAGCCACAACATTCACATGTCATGCCCCCGAGAAATACTCGACACGGTGGTCAGCACATGACCGTCTATCTTGTAGGCGCTGGTCCTGGAGACCCGGAACTTTTAACAGTTAGGGCAGCGCGTCTGATCGCACAAGCCGACGTGATCGTGCATGATCGTTTGGCCGATCGGGCAATTCTTGGTCTGGCACGCGTGGGAGTTGAGTTGATTGACGTTGGCAAGAAACCTGGTCAACCGACTCCGCAAGAGATGATTAATACTTTGTTGGTGCATCTCGGTAATCAAGGTCTGAATGTTGTTCGTCTCAAAGGTGGCGACCCGTATGTTTTCGGTCGCGGTGGGGAAGAAGCGCAAGCATTGATTGACGCTGATATCGCATTTGATGTCGTGCCCGGAATTAGTTCAGCCATCGGCGTTCCTGCTGCCGCGGGGATTCCCGTGACACATCGTGGCGTCTCGGTTGGCTTCACGGTGGTGACTGGACATCGCGAAAAAGGTGGAGCAACAGGTATTGATTGGGAGTCACTAGCCAAGGTTGGCGGAACCATCGTGGTGCTCATGGGAGTATCAGAACGATCCGTCATTGCTGAACGGTTGATGGCCGGAGGACTTGCTGCCGATACACCCGTAGCTGCGGTGCGTTATGGAACACGACCTGAGCAGAGCACGTTGCGTACGACGTTGGGGGAGTTGGCAGAGGCGCCGCTTGAATCACCGAGCACAATCGTGATTGGTGCAGTAGCGGCTTTTGATTTCTCGCCAAGTGCAGGCACATCGGTGTGGGCGCGGGGAGTCTGAGATGCGTCGCTCGATAGACGATCAGCCGATGACTCAGAGTGATATCCCACCAGGTGATGAGGATGCCACCGCAGTCTCATGGGCGATCGCAATTTGCGATGATTATGACGATGCAACCCCGCGAGTGGTTCTGACAGTCGAAGAATCGGGTCGTCCAGGGACAGGCCTAGTTGCTCATTTATCAAGTGATAGTGCTCGGCGTTTGCGTGGAGCAATCCATGACGCATTGCGCGAAGCAGGCGAAGAAGTCGGGCGTTAAAGACGCCACATGTATTACCTCCTTTCGAGATTGGAAAACTGATGACAATTGCACCCGCACCACAACCCCGAGACTTAGATGCTGAGCAGATGCGCGATATCGAACGCTTTGAGATCGCTATTAGTCAATATCTAGGCGGTGAAATTGGAGAAGATGTTTTTCGGGTGATGCGTCTGAACAACGGTGTGTACGGACAGCGTCAAGGCGGCACCAACCAGATGGTTCGTATCAAGTTGCCCGCAGGAACGATTACTCCCGAACAAATGGAACTCATGGGTGTCTTAGCAACGGAGTTCTCTCGTGGATGGGGGCATATTACGACCCGTCAGAACATCCAATTCCACTTTGTGCAGTTGGCTCGCATTCCTGATTTGTTGCGTCGTCTAGCGGCCGTTGGTTTGACTTCGCGTGAAGCTTGTGGAGATACGGTGCGCAACGTCATGGCCTGTCACTTGGCCGGTGCCTGCCCCTACGAAAAACTTGATGTCACCCCTTGGGCTGAAGCAGTTCATCGTCACTTCGTGCGCAACCCATTAGGTCAGCGTTTGCCGCGCAAATTTAAGGTCAACTTTTCGGGTTGCAGTACCGACTGCGGGCAAGCCATGTTCAACGATGTTGGTGTCGTTGGTGCGACTCGTCAACGAGAAGATGGGACAACAGAGGTTGGTTTTCGGGTCTATGTTGCCGGCGGTTTAGGAGCCAATCCACACCCCGCTCAGTCCCTTGAAGATTTCACGAGTCGTGAAGATCTTTTGCCAACGATTGAATCCGTGTTGCGCTTATTTGAACAGACAGGAAATCGTGACAATAAGTTACGCGCCCGACTGAAGTGGGTCGTCGATCAAATCGGCATTGAAGAAGTACGTCGCCGAGTCATCAAAATCCGTCACACATTGCCAGCGTCGTCCACATGGCCTGGCGGCATTCCACCAGAAGTGATTGCCGCTGGCGATACGCCCGCTGGAATGGCCACTTCAGGTGAGGTGTCTGAGGTTGGTCAAGGCGTCAGTGTGACTCTTCGTTCGTCTGATCCCTTTGCGCGTTGGGAACAGGTCAGTGTGATCCGTGGTGCAGGCAAGGGCACGGTCTCTGCGGTTGCTCATGCTGCCCTTGGTGATATCACCGCTGAGCAATTTGCCTCACTTGCAAACATTCAACGAGCACTTGGAGCCGACGTTCGTTTGTCGAATCGTCAGAACGTGGTTTTCCGCAATCTCCAAGAATCCCAGTTACGTGAATTGTTTGATCGGCTTGACGAAATCGGCATGGCGCGTCCTGGCGCTGAGTTGGCGCGTGACGTGGTCGCCTGCCCAGGTGCCGATACATGCAATATTGCTGTCACCCAGTCGCGCGGTTTAGCCAAGGCCATTGGTGAGCGCCTTGACGAAGAGGGTTTGGCTGAAGTAGGCGGAGTGCGTATCAATATTTCGGGATGTACGAACAGTTGTGGGCAACACCATGCATCAGACATTGGCTTATTTGGGGCTGAACGTCGTGCTCATGGTCGCTCCTTGCCGGGGTATCAGTTGCTGCTCGGTGGTCACGTCGGTGATGAGCAAATTCACTTTGGCGAGAAGGCTCTTCGGCTTCCAGCGAAGACAGCCCCAGAGGGAGTGGCGCGAGTCGTGCGTCGCTTCGCTGAGGAGCGTAACGCTGGAGAACTCTTTGCGACATGGATGAACCGTGTTGGCGGCGCAAGCAAGATTGCTGACGGACTCCGTGACCTCGATGTCATTCCAACTCCCGAGGAGAACGAGGGTTACTTCACTGATTACGACGAAACGGGACCATTCGTTGCCGACGTCGCCGAATCAGAGTGCGCTACCTGAGGTCAGAACATCTAAGGTACATGAGATGACCGATTCGCAGATCGACCCGCGCCGCTATCGAGATGTGCTGGGACATTTTCCGACTGGGGTCACTGTAGTCACTGGGCTTGACTTATCGGGCGCGCCTCATGGCATGACAATCGGTTCATTTTCTTCTGTTTCCTTGGATCCGCCATTGGTCGGCTTCTTGCCTGGAATGCAGTCGCGTAGTTGGCCCTCAATCTCTGAGTCCGGAAAATTCTGCGTCAATATTTTGGCTGATGGTCAAGATGAACTGTGTTGGAAATTCGCCAAAGAACCTGCTGATGGTGAAACCAGCAAATTTTCTGGTGTGGAATGGAAGCCATCAGTAAATGGCTCACCGATTCTTGCCGGTGTCATTGGCTGGATTGATTGCACGATTCAAGTTGTGTACGAAGTTGGTGATCATTTTTTTGTCGTCGGTCGTGTTCAGAACCTCGCCCAAAATGACGATGTTGCTGCTGCGATGGTCTTCTTTCGTGGCAAAGTTGCTTCGGTCAAAATACCTACCGTTGAATAGTCTTTGATGTTCGGCACCATTTCTTCGGTCATCGTCGGGGTCGTGTTCTGCGTGGCCGGTGCTTCAAAGATTGCCAGTGGTCAACGTTGGCCAATTGACGCCGTTGCCTTGGGTACGCCTGACGTACTTGTGCCCATTGTCCCGTGGTTTGAGGTCGTCTTGGGTGCGTTATTGGTGGCGCACATTGCTCCAGCGATCACGGGGATGATTGCTCTCCTGCTTCTTGCAGTTTTTACTATTTTAATTGTGCGTCAACTGCGGCTTGGTCATCGCCCTGTGTGCGCGTGTTTCGGTGCGTGGAGTTCGCGTCCATTGGGTCCTGAACATGTTGTGCGCAATGTTGTTTTGATGGCCTCGGCGCTATTGACAGTTGTCCTGTAGCGCATCGTTTTAGGTGAGAGTTGATAACAAGAAAGCGCTCACCCGCGCTTCTTCTCGCCAGCGTTCATAACGTCCGCTCGGGCCACCATGTCCAGCTCCCATTTCGGTGCGAAGTAGCAGAGGGGCATCATTCGTTCGCAACGAACGGATTTTGGCTATCCACTTAGCTGGCTCATGGTACGCAACGCGCGGATCATTGAGCCCACCAGTGGCGAAGATGGCTGGGTAGGAGCGGGCAGTCACATTGTCGTATGGCGAATACTGCAACATGCATGTCGCATAAGGCTCAACCCGTGGATCTCCCCATTCTTCCCATTCGGTGACTGTCAAAGGTATGGATGGATCACTCATTGTCGTCACCACATCCACGAAAGGAACTTCGGCGACAACTGCATTCCAAAGCTCTGGGCGAAAGTTAATACATGCTCCAACCATCAAACCGCCGGCGCTACCCCCGCGCACACCGATATGTCCTGCTGCAGCCCAGCCGGTGTCAATGACAGCGTCAGCGATTGCATTGACATCATCGAAGGTATTGCGTTTATTCTCAAGGCGACCATCGAGATACCAGTTCCGACCCATCTCACCACCACCGCGAGGATGGGCCAAGACCCATGTCCAGCCGCGATCTACGAGCGATAATCGAGCGACACTAAACCATGGTGGGATGGAGATCTCGTAACTTCCGTAGGCATAGACCATGGCAGGCGCAGTGCCGTTCGGTTGAGCATTTTTGAGACGCACGATGTCGTAAGGAACTTTCGTTCCGTCAAGCGAAGTAGCCCAGTGGCGCTGCGTCTCGTAATGACTGAGATCAATATTGGGCGTTGGTGAACGCTTCAGCATCTTGCGTTCACCGGTGACAATATTTTGTTCCCAGACTGTTGCTGGACTGACCATGCTTTCAGTTGAAAAACGTAGCCACTGAGTATCCCACTCCGGATTGCTATCAAGGTCCACATCGTGGGGCATCTGTCCTAGATCAATGGGCATTCTTGAATAGTCGCGCAATACAATCTTCAGTTGTGGCTGAGCATTGACCCATTCGTGAATTACTAGGTGGGTGGCGAAGCACTCAACGCGAGTGATGCGGTTGCCCACGACATGGGCGATCAATTCTGTCCACGTACCGGGATCTTTTTCTGGGGCTTGCATGATGCGAAAGTCAACGGCTTTATCATTGGTCAATATGACGAAGCAATCACCCCAATGATCAAGGTGGTATTCAAGATTTTCGCTGCGTGGGCAAACAACTACTGGTTCATGAAGACAGTCACTTGCAGATATCAAACGGCATTCACTTGATGTTTTGCTGTCAGCGTCAATCACGATCCATGCACCACTACGCGTCAGATCAACTCCGACATAGAAACGCTCATCTGTTTCTTCAAAGATCCGCACGTCGTCTGATGCCGTGGTGCCTACTTTGTGGCGCCAAACGCTACTTGGGCGTTCTTGCTCGTCGTAGGTGACATAGAAGAGATAGTTTGAATCGGTACTCCACGCAGTGCCGGCCCAGGATGTATCGGCGATTTCATCAGCAAGATCAATGCCAGTGCGTAGATCACGAATACGCATGGTGAAGTGCTCGCTACCGTCGGTATCGACAGCCCAAGCCAACAGATGTGCGTCAGGACTGATGTCAAAGGAACCTAATGAAAAGTATTCATGTCCATGCGCGAGAGCATTCTCATCAAGAATGATGTTTGCAGTTGCCGTATCACGTGAGAGACCCCGACAATGAATGGCGTACTGTGAACCTTCTTCGGTGCGCGTTGTGTACCACCATCCGTCTTTGAGCGTAGGCACACTTTCGTCGGTCTCTTGAATACGCGATTTGATCTCGTTGAAAAGAACTTCGACTAATTCGCCATGTGGAGCGAACCACGCTTCGCAGTGTTCGTTCTCCTGCGTGAGGTAGGTAATCGTCTCCGGGTCATCGCGGTTACTCATCCAGTAATACGGATCGTTTGTCGGTCCGGTGAGGCGGGGGAGGAGGTGGGGCACTTGTTTGGCGACGGGGCCGCGGGAGTCAGAAGGCACGCTGTGAGGGTACGCCCGATCAGACCCTTCGAGCGTGTCGCCGTTATCCTGATTCGCAATGAGGGTGTGGATTGACCAAGATCTGTGTACTGGTGATGGACTCTGCCTCGACCATTGTCCCGACGTTTTTGTGCAACTTGAAGATGGGATCGCTTATGTTGCCGAACTGGGTTCGCCGCTCAATGATCCGGGTGGGTCAGGAAGCCTGGCCTGGGTCCCTGTGAAGAGTTACCAGGCTGTGGTGCACGCCGCCGAGGCCTGCCCAGGTGAATGTATTTTCATTGAAATGCCTGCTCAAAGCGTTGGCGAGTTGTCGCTCAGTCTCTAAAAGGTGTGACTTTTGGGTCAATTCTTTTGCCCCTACGACAGCCCAAACCTTGCATTAATTGTTACTATGTTCATAGTGTTAATTCCACTAGATGGGTTTGTCGTTTGACAGTCCCTCGCAGCGTTTGGAGCGCGCAAAATGACCTCATTTGATCTTGATCTCAGCAAATACTCCCTCGGTTGGAGTGATGACGTGGAATACGCGTTCAAACCGGAAAAGGGTTTGAGTAAGTCAGTCGTCGATCAGATCTCATGGTGGAAGGGCGAGCCCAAGTGGATGACCGATTTCCGTGAGCGGAGCCTGCGTTTGTTTGAGAAGAAGCCAATGTCGCCATGGTTTTCCAAGAACATGCCAGACATCGATTTTCAAGACATCTTTTATTACCTCCGTCCTGCGACCGCGCAAGTTGATGAGTGGGACGATCTCCCCGAGCAGATGAAAGCAACCTACGAGAAGTTGGGCATCCCAGAAGCTGAGCGTAAGTACTTGGCTGGTGTCACTGCGCAATACGAATCAGAAGTTGTCTTTCACCGCAACCGCGAAGATCTTGAAGCATTGGGGATTTTGTTTTGCGACATGGACACTGCGTTGCGCGAGTATCCCGAACTCATCAAGCAGTACTTCGGCACTGTGATTCCTCCAGGAGACAATAAGTTTTCTGCTTTGAACAGTGCCGTGTGGTCGGGTGGATCGTTCATCTATGTTCCACCAGGCGTTGAATGCGATATGCCGCTGCAGGCGTACTTCCGTATTAACGCTGAAAATGCTGGACAGTTTGAACGCACACTGATCATTGCCGACGAGGGCTCTAAGGTTCATTACATTGAAGGTTGCTCGGCGCCGGTGTACACCAGCGATTCGCTGCACTCGGCCGTTGTTGAAATCATCGTTAAGCCCAGCGCTCATGTGACCTACACGACGATTCAGAACTGGTCACCCAATGTGTACAACTTGGTCACTAAGCGTGCTCGTGTTGAAGCAGAAGGTCACATGGAATGGATCGACGGCAACATTGGTTCAAAGCTCACCATGAAGTACCCAAGTGTGTACTTGGTTGGACCCAAGGCAACGGGCGAAGTACTGAGCGTTGCTTATGCAGGGGCAGGCCAGCATCAAGACGCTGGCGCCAAGATGGTTCATGCAGCTCCTGAAACCACATCAAAAATTGTCTCAAAGTCCATTAGCAAAGACGGTGGCATCACGGCATACCGCGGACTCGTGCGCGTCGATGAAGGTGCCTACGGCTGCAAGAGCCATGTGCAGTGTGATGCCCTCATTCTTGATGATCAAAGCGAAAGTCGCACCTTCCCATACATGGAAGTGGGCGAGAAGGATGCGCAGATCGGCCACGAAGCAACGGTATCCAAGATCGCCGATGAGCAATTGTTCTATTTGCAGAGTCGTGGTCTTTCACAAGAGCAGGCCATGGGTATGATCGTCAACGGTTTCATTGAGCCTGTGACACGTACCTTGCCGATGGAATACGCCGTTGAGTGGAGTCGTTTGATCGAGCTCCAAATGGAAGGTTCAGTCGGCTAATTCGCATCTAGTGTGGGGTGATGCCCATGCGCCAGGAATGCAAGAACTTTGAAAGTCGGACGTATGCCAACGGCGACACGGTACGCAAGTGCAATCTTGATTTAGCCCCTGAGGCTCCTTGGCGTTGTCCCGAAAATTGCAGTGCTTACGCTCGTCGTCCAGATGCCGGCTGGGTCTACGGATCTCTCGTACCACCCCGTAACACCCCCGAGCCGCCAGGTCTTGATGATGGGTCTGCAGCAGCGGTCCTAGACGAGGCCGAAGAGATCCTCAACGCTATTGGATCTGAGGTGCTCGCTGAGGTCCGAGCAGAACAAGCACGGGGCAAGGGAATCAAGCGATTCTTTCGACGTCGTCCAAAGGACTGAACTTGTGGGGTGAATTTCTCCTACGGCGGTAGTAATATTTATGTGTGCCCGCTCTTACCCCCGATGCGGCGCTCAGTCTTGGTGCCACCTGGTCTCAGGTTCGCCAATCCGCTCACGAGCGGGCAACTGCAGCGTCATTCCCCACCACTGACGAAGAGATGTGGCGTTACAGCCGTATCGGTGAGCTGGATCTTGCAACCTTTGCCGTGGCCGAAACGCCGACGAGCATCACTGGGCTTTCCGACTCGGTGACCGTCACTCAGGTAGCGGCATCAGCAGTTGCCGTTGATCCCGCTTTCGCCGACCTTTTTAGTGAGACAACAAGTAGTGACCTGTTCAATAGTTTGAACTTGGCACACATGGACGTCATCGTGATCTCAGTGGCGCGTGGAGTTATAGCGAGCGAACCGATTGTTGTCACTCATACTTTGAATGGCGACGCCAATATCTATTTTCCTCGACTCGTTATTGACGCAGCCGAAAATAGCGAGGTCACTGTTGTCGAGCGTTTCATCTCTAACGACGGTGTCCGTTCGCTGGTAGTCCCGGTCCTTGATGCTCGTGCAGCGCAATCTGCTCGGGTGCGATATTTGGCGATCAATGAACTTGGTGACAAGGCATGGCAGATTGGTGGGCATCACAGTCAAGGTCATCGTGATTCCGACACTTTGTTAGCCACTGGTGCCCTGGGCGGAGATTACGCGCGAGTGAGTACTGCGGCTCGTTTGCTCGGCCAAGGTAGTAATACTCGTCAGGTGGCCTTGTACTTTGCGGGTGGAACTCAAATGCACGATTTTCGCACTTTGCAAGAGCATGCTGCGCCACGCACAACGAGCGATCTCCTGTTCAAGGGTGCGGTGCAGGACACTGCGAAGAGTGTGTACACCGGACTCATCAAGATTCACAAGAACGCCAAAGGTTCTGTCGCTTATCAGACCAACCGCAACCTGACTTTGTCACATGGTGCTTGGGCCGAAAGCGTTCCCAACCTTGAAATCGAAACCAATGAGGTGAAATGCAGTCACGCATCAACAGTTGGCCCGATTGACGAAGATCAGTTGTTCTACCTCGAGAGTCGCGGTGTCAACCCCGATGTTGCGCAACGGCTTGTAGTCCTTGGTTTCTTCGATGAAGTACTTGCTCAACTGCCAGTGGGTAACTTGGCAACATCGTTGCGCCAACAGGTTGCTAATAAACTCTCAATTGGAGTCGGCGCGTGAGTATCGTCTGTCGCCTTGATGAAATTGAATCTGGTACTGCCAAGAAAGTATCCGTTGATGGTGTTGCCATTGCCTTAGTGCGAATTGGCGATGATGTGTACGCCATCGGAGATGTGTGCAGCCATGCCAACGTGTCACTTAGTGATGGTGGTGAGGTGTGGTGCGCCGAGAAGCAACTTGAATGCCCTAAGCACGGAAGCGCATTTAGTTTGATAACGGGACTGCCAAACACTTTCCCTGCCACCCAGCCCATACCCGTTTTTTCAGCCAGCGTCATCAATGGTGATGTACATGTTTCAGCAAAAGGATCAGCGTCATGAGCACACTTGAAATATGTGATCTTCACGCGTCAGTGGGTAGCAAGAAAATTCTTCATGGTGTCAACCTTAAAATTTCATCTGGTGAAGTGCACGCCGTGATGGGCCCCAACGGTGCCGGCAAGAG
>SXGQ01000875.1_pt1 | contig 11352 bp, 6 predicted proteins | sample 3178371 | NCBI WGS metagenome assembly SXGQ01 (sample SAMN11356859, study PRJNA531348) | freshwater metagenome | isolation source: freshwater sample F1-20 | place: China: Fuxian Lake, Yuxi | collected 2017-12-25 | reverse complement strand
GGTTCAGGAATCGGAGGCCGTCGGGCAGTCGTGCGCTCGCGTGATAGGCGCGTTCATTGTCCCAACCCTCAAATTCGATTCGATAGATCGCGGCAAACATAACTGCTCGCCCCTCGCCATCCTTGCAGTGGATGAGGATCCGGTTGGGTTCGCTCAACTCTTGCTGCATCGCAGCTACGAAGGCGGCGATCTCCGTCTGGCTTGGATAGATCGATGTCGGCAAGTGGCGATGCCGCACGCCGATGCGGGCGAGCGCTTTTTTCTCCGCCGCGACTTCGAGATCCTGGCCGCTGCGAAAGTCGATTACCGTCTGTATCCCGCGACGTTGTACCACCCGTGCGAGTTTGGCGGGCGGCATCGCAGCTGATTGAAAAAGAACGCCGGGTGACACGGTGGTGAAACGCGAGTGCAGGTGTACCCACCACGCGTAGATCAGTCCGCCGACGATGAGTAGGGTGACGGGAATCCAAAGCCAATCATTCATGGGATGGGTCTCATCGAGATACGAGCGGTGACAAACTCGGGCTGCAAAATGTTGAGGTCGCGATTTTTAATCGCGTCCCAGCTCGTTTCCTTAGACAGTCCGGGCTTGCCGAGGCTGAGGAAAGCGCCACGCGAATACCACATCGCAAAGCGACGCTCGATCTTCACTAGGCAGTTCGCGCTTTGCGCGGTGGTCTGCAGGGCGCGCCAGTCGTCTCGACGCAAAACGAGAAGACCGTGTTTACGCGCATGGTCCTGAAGTGCGCGCCGGTCGTCACGCTCGATGATCGGTACGGATCGACCGAGCACCATGGAGAGCGTGCCCGGATATGGGCTCGCATAATGAGCACCGGTGCCGGTTGCAAAGTCTGAGATCACCTCGGCCGGCAGACTGTTGACCCCAAGCCGGGGATAGAGATAACCGAGCGTGACAGTCGTGGCCGAGATCAACAGCACGACGGTCGCGATGTTCTCTCGCCGCCAGGCGCAAATGCTGGCGACAGATAGCATCGCGACCGACACGATGGTCGCAACAACGACGAACGTTGTGGGCGCGAGCCAGCAAACAAAAACGGACAGCGATACAACCGGCAGCGCCGTTATGACCACCGATGACATCAAATGGAGTCGCCGCGACGGCGCATGACTGTCTAAGACGTGAGATGTCAGCAGAACAATAGGGATGGCGAGCGGCAGTAGGTATCGCTCGAAGGTTCTGAAGAACAAGAACGGAATGAGTGCCAGAGCAATCCACAGCCACAGTGCGCGGGTGGTTTCGCGATCTTTCGCTTCGATGGTAGTGCGTGTCCCCGCGCGTAGCAGGACAACTAGCCACGGCAAACTCGCCACAGCGAGCCCGCCAATCAATGCTTGCAGGTTCTTCAGACTTGGCCAACCGAACTCTCGATCAGCGCTGTCGTCTGCAAGACGATCGAACCAATCTGGGCTCGACAAGCTTAAGAGCAAAGGCCAAAGACTGATGAGTACGAGGGCGAGAATCGACGTGGACCAAACAAGCGCAGGCTTGACGGACTGCCGCGTTACGACTCGAAACGCCATCACGGCAGTGACGATGAACCATAACGCCACTGGTCCCTTGAAATAAAACCCCGCCGCCGTGGCGAGCGCCGCAGCGACCCACCAATAGGAGCTCGGTGATCTCTGTTGGCGGAACAGGGCCGTCAAGGCGGCTACCGTGCAAGACGCGACTGGCAAATCGAGCATCGCTCGACGAGACTCGACCGCGATGGTCAATAGCGAGAGCGCAATCAAAAAAGGCAGTAGACGACTACGCCTGAAGAGGTCTGAGTAGAGCGTGGCGACCAAAAAGGCAAAGCCGAGACCCAACAACAGTGACGGCAAACGCGCTGTCCAAAATTCGATGCCGAAGGCGCTGAAGCTCAGCATCATCAACCAGTACAGCAGCGGTGGCTTTTCGACTCGCAACTCGCCATCGAGCACGGGAGGCCACCACGCGCCAAGCTCGAAGGATTGAATCGCCGTGCGCATCGAATGCCAGTACTCATCAAGTCCCGTGATACCGGTTGCGGAATTGATTCCAGTGCCAAGGGCCCAAATCGCGAATACCACAACCAGCGCTAGTCGTAGAACGGCAGGGAGTTGAATGGGGTTGCTCATCACGGCGTTTCGCTTGCGTGAGCTCGCCAGCGCGGCAACTGCAGCCATAGATAGGCGATGAGACCGCTGATCGAAAATACGATCACACCCGCCCACAAAACATCAGACGGATAGTGCCGACCCGCGAGAACACGACCCGTGCCGACGAGAAGACCGAGACCCAGAGTCAAGCCGAGCGTCAGCAATGCACGCTGCGGCCAAAGATATCGCGCGACAAAAAACAGTGATGTACTCCAGAACGCTGCGGCAGCATGGCCTGACGGGAATGACCGACCGGCTCCGCCACGCTCCGGCGCACCACCGGCACCGGGATTCGTAATACGACGAAATTCCTGTGTGCCGCCGAACTGCAGGGTATCGACCGGCCGCGGACGACCCCACATATTCTTGAAAACGCCGTTGACGACCAGGCCAGGGCCGACGGCGAGCGACAACAGGAGAAACACTCCGACACGCTGCCACTGCGGCGAGGCGCACCCCAGGCGATACGCGAGAATGCAGGCGAGTGAGGCACTCGCTCCGGCGACTACGAATACGCTTTCGAAGTGGCGGTTCAGGGTATCGAAAAGCGGCAATGAGGCGAATGGCCACTCGCCCGTGCTCTGGTCATAGACCAGCGCGACGATCCACAAATCGGTTTTCGGCAAATCGACGAAGATCAACAGAACCACGACCAGCACGCCGACGACGATCAGCTCGGGATATTTCTCAAATCGTGACGGGGCGCGCGTGATCACGCTCCGCAGTGTCGAATCTCAAGGTGACGATCTGACGTCGGATTTCCTACATTCGCGTTGCGCATGCCAGAGCTGAACCGTTCGAGCGAGACCCCCTGTCACCGGAATAATCTCGCTGCCGAGCGATCGGACGCAGGGCCAACGCGTGCGCAAATCGGGTGGCAATGAAGTTCGGTCGTCGGTCACCACTAGCAGAGCCTCCTCTTGCGTGATCGGCTGGCGCCGGTTCCAGATCCCGTACTGAGTGCGGATCTCGTCGCTTGGTTGCCAAAGTCGGACGGACGGACGTTCTGGATGGTAGAAAGCCAGTTGCGAAGCCGAGTAACGATGTCCGACCACGATGATGGCGCGTCTTGCATCGACACCCTCGCGCTCGGGCCAGATTGATCGATCCTGACTTGCGATCTGTTGCGCGTATCTCTCCCAGCCCATGACTCGATCAAACGGCGTCTTGGCCAAGGTCAACTGGGGCGTCACGATAATGGCTGCAATGAGACCGAACTGAACGACCAAGTTAAGCGCAATACCGCGTCGCCACCAACATTCATTCAAAGAAATTCCCGCTTGGATCATCAGCGGCAGCCAGAATACAGCGGCCCAGTTGGGCAGGATGTTTTGCCGTAACGAGAGCAGCAGGATGAGTGCGAGAACAGGTAATGACCACAACGTGAGGAAAGAGCGAGTCGAGTCGGCACTCGGGTTGGCACCCGATCGGCGGGTTAACGCCGTGATCGCAACGGGTATTGCCACCACTCCCCAAAGCACCCATTGCGAGCCGAGGACCGCGCCGAGCGAGCCGAGTGCCTTACGAACACCCCACGCCGAAGCTGCAAAGTGACTGGCCGTGTGTTGGATGGTCACCCAGTTCTCCTGTGCGTTCCACCACAGCGGGATCGTCAACGCCAACACGGGCGCCGCCGCGATGACGTAGACCCGCAGGGTCGAGAGTTGACGACGTCGATTGGGGTCGATGGCCAGCCAAATGAACCACAAGGGGATGAAAGTCAGCATGATTTGTTTGGTCAGCACGCCGAGCGCCAGAACGGCAGCGAGGGCGGTATCGGATCTCGAAATAGTGCTCGCGGCATCGCGTAAGCGCCATGTCAGTAGCAAGGCGGCAGACCAGAAAAAAACCAGCGGCGAATCGATGGTCAAAAATAGATTAGCGGGTAGTGCGAAGGGGGCACTCGCCAGCAAAGCGACGACGCGAAAGGCGTCTCGGGGCGTCGCTATCTCCGCGGTGAGCGCTCCCAAAAAGTAAAGACTGCCCGTGCCGATAATTGCGGCAGTGACACGGATGCCCGATTCCGTATCGCAACCGAATACGCCGAGCACCCACATCATCCAGCCGATCAGCGGCGGTTTGCTGAAATAACCGAAGTCGAGGTTGCGGCCCCACTCCCAGTAGTACGACTCATCGCCCGCCAGGTCGATGGGCAGAAAGAGCGCCAGGGCAAGTCGAGCCATCAACACGATACCGATCAGTCTCAACCATCTGGGTTTGCTGATCATGGCGTATTGCTAATCATGGCGTACTGGACACAACGCGGTACGTGAGAGGCCGGCGCAAAGAAAAGCATCCAGCCAGAGGTCGCATATTTGATCAAAGATATGACGGTCTAATGAAGATTCGATTGCAGATAGCTAGCGTCAAGGCACCACTTGATGATTGTTACCTCGCTGACATCAACTCTTCATCAATTTCACACATCTCGGAGGGACGCTAACGGTAAATCGACTACACCACACCATCGCCGGAGGCTGCCGTGTCCGATCACGATCAAGATCTCGTTACCAACGTTTCGCCCAATCCTGAGATGAGCGCGATTATCGCGCGCCGCATGCTGCTCAAAGGCGGTGCTGGTCTTGCGGCATTGTCTGTGTTCGGCGCCCTTGCCGGTTGCAACGGCGATGATGTCGGTTCGTCGACACCCGATGCGATCGGCGCCACACCGTCCGGCGTCGCACCCCCGCGAGCAACCACCCTGTCTTTCAATCCGGTTGCTAAATCGGTCGCCGATGCTGTTCGGGTTCCGAGCGGTTATTACGCAACGGTTCTCTTCCGCCTTGGTGATCCGATGGCAGCCAGCGTCGCAGCGTTCAAAAACGACGGCACCGACGATGCCAGTACGTTCGATCGACGCGCTGGAGATCACCACGACGCAATTCAGTATTTCGGTCTGGGTGCCGACGGCAAGTATTCAGCCACTGCGACGGATCGCGCGCTGCTCGTGATGAATCACGAAGCGATCACACCGTCGTTTTTGCACGCCAATGGTCAGACGATCGTCAATGGGGCGCGCACGGTCAGCAGCGAGGTTCTCAAAGAATTCTATGTGCACGGTGTTTCAGTCGTCGAGGTCGTCAAGCAGGCGGGTAACTGGACATACAAGCAAGATTCCGCTTTCAATCGTCGCATCCACACGCTGACCCCGATGACACTCTCCGGACCCGCTGCCGGTTCGCGTTATATGGTCACCAAATTCTCGCCAACCGGTGTCACCACACGCGGTACGGTGAACAACTGTGCGCACGGTTACACGCCGTGGGGAACGTATCTGACCTGCGAAGAGAACTGGGCCGGCTACTTCCGCCGCACCACGGCGACGGATAACGCCAAGCGAACCGCCAAGGAACTCACGTCGTTCGCACGCTACGGCGTAGCGGGTGCCGGTCGCGAACTGTGGGCGACCCCGACGCCTGACACCGCGGACAACCTCTATGGTCGTTGGAACGCGGAAGCGTTGGGCACTTCGACCGACGGCTCGGACGACTATCGCAACGCGCCGAACACCTACGGTTGGAACGTCGAGATCGACCCCTACGCCCCGTCGTCTGTGCCGAAGAAGCGCACCGCGATGGGCCGCTTCGCTCACGAGGGCGCTTGGCCGGCGAAGGCAGTCGCTGGCAAGCCGATCGTTTATTACATGGGTTGCGACTCGCGCAACGAGTACATTTACAAGTACGTATCGACCGCCGTCTGGGACCCGGCTGATGCCAGCCGCGGTTTGGCGGCCGGCGATAAGTATCTCGATAACGGCAAGTTGTATGCCGCCATTTTCAGTGCCGACGGAACCGGGCGCTGGGTGGAACTCACTTTCAACTCGGGTGCGGTGAACGCGGGTTACACCCCCTATGCGTTTGCGGATCAGGCCGATGTGTTGGTCAATGCGCGACTGGCAGCCGATGCAGCAGGTGCGACCAAGATGGATCGCCCCGAGTGGGGTGCGGTGGATCCCTTCACGGGCGCGGTCTACATGACCTTGACCAACAGCAACTCGTCACTGCGGACATTGGCCTCGACCGACGCGGCCAATCCCCGTCATTACAACGACGCACGTACTAACGGATCCGCGCAGCGGGGTAATCCGAACGGGCATATCATCCGCTGGCTGGAAGCGGAGCCCTCCGCCTTGACGTTCCGTTGGGATGTGTATTTGTTTGGTGCGCGCGCGACGGCGGATGCAGCGAACGTGAATTTGTCCGGCCTCACCGCCGAGAACGATTTCTCGAGCCCGGACGGCGCGTGGTTCGGCTCGAATGGCATCTTCTGGATCCAGACCGATGACGGTGCCTACACGGATGTCACCAACTGCATGCTGCTCGCTGCCCTGCCGGGCACGGTTGGTGATGGTGCCGCGCGAACCGTGACCAATACCGATGCGAGTGGTGCTACGAAAACCGTGCAAACCTATGTTGGCGCCGCTCCCGGCACGACGAAGCTCAAGCGCTTCTTGGTTGGGCCCGCACAGTGCGAAATCACTGGGATCACCGAGTCACCTGACGGTAAAGCGCTGTTCGTCAACATTCAGCACCCAGGCGAGGACATGCCGCTCGCCGATCTGTCCAACCCGAGCAAGTATCCGTCGCACTGGCCGGATGGTGGTCTGACGCGACCGCGATCGGCCACGATCGTGATCCAACGCGACGACGGCGGCATCGTCGCAGCGTGACGCATCGACCAACCCTGATCGGTTGGCTGCTCGGAATGTGGCTCTCTGCGGTGGTGGGGATGGCTTCCCCGCCACTGCCCGCGGCCGCCGATGCCATCGAGCTACGACGAGTTGGCACCATCACCGGTGTTGATCATCAGCGTTTCCGCTCGGTGGAATTCGAAGTCCCAACTGGGATCGATCGGATCGACATCGATTTTTCTCACGACGGCCAAGGCGTGCGGACAGTAGTCGATCTCGCTTTATACGACGAGACGGGGTTTCGGGGTGCGAGCGGGAGTAACAAAACGTCACTGACGATCGGTGCGGTGGACGCCACGCCATCGTATCTGCCCGGTCCGATTAGATCGGGTGTTTGGCGCCTCGTGATGGGGTTTCCGAATGTGCGAGCGACCGTGGGTCTGCCTGGGCGCGGAATGCCGCCGACCAACTACGAGGTACGAATTCGTCTTCACCGCCGAGGGTATGAATTACCCGAATCGGCCTTCGTCGCCGGCGCGTTACGGGGAGAGGCGAGATGGTATCGCGGCGATTTTCATGCTCACACCGCGCATAGCGACGGGAGCTGCGAGAGCCGCACGGGACGCCGCGTACCCTGTCCCATTTTCAAAACCTTGCTCGCGGTCGACCGCGAGGCGCTGGATTTCATTGCGATCACCGATCACAACACCAACGCCCACTACAACGGGTTGCGTGAACTCCAAGCCTACTTCGATCAACTGTTGATCATCCCTGGCATGGAGATGACGACGTTCGGTGGTCATGCCAACGTGTTGGGTATCGACCAGTGGCCAGCGTTCCTCAAGCCGGACTCGAGCGCGCTCGATATCGCAGCCGTTTTCAGCGAAGCGCGGCGACGACGCGGTCTCGTCATCGTCAACCATCCCGGTTTACCTGCCAACGAAGATTGCATGGGTTGCGGATGGTCGGGTCAAACCGGCTGGGGCGAGGTCGACGCCGTTGAGGTCGTCAACGGCGGCTCACTGCTGCGCTTTGCCAGTGCCGAAGGTCCGTTTTCGGCGGTCGAGTATTGGCAGAGGTTATTGGATCGCGGTGTGCGTGTGACGGCGATTGCCGGCAGTGACTCGCACGATCCAGCCGCAGCGGCTGATCGACAGGTGCCATTAGGACGGCCACGAAGTGTCGTGTACGCGACGCAGCTCTCGCAACGCGCGCTTTTTTCGAGCGTGCGTGAAGGTCGCGCGTTCGTGGATGTCGACGGTACGCAGACGCGCCATGTCGATCTGAACGTGATTACCGCGAGGCAGAACGTCGCGATGGGCGGCTCGGTGCAGCTCGCGTCCGAGACGGATTTCTCGCTCGAGGTTGCAACTCGCGACGTACTGGGTCAGCAGCTGATCGTGACGATTGGCGATTCAATCCGTGGACGCATCGTTCAGTCGCACGCGATCTCGAACGCCGTCATGACGCTCCCACTCAAGACGAGCGGTTGTGAGCGTTGGCTCAGAGCTGATGTTCGAGAACCGGTAACAGGACGTCTGTTGCTGATCTCGAACCCGATTTATTTCGTCACCGACATGAAATCGCAACCCACCTGCAAGGGTCCTGCAGGAAAACCCTGATGTACTTCCAACCTAACCTGAGGGAGACGACAAGATGAGCAACCGAGATATCCGCTGGTCGATTGCCGCAACGGTGTCGATGTTGATCGCTGCATCCGCGGCTGTATCGCAGACGTCTGAGTCGAATCGCGAGCAAGCCCTTGAAGAGGTAATTGTCACCGGACGCGCTGGCCTCGGTCAGTTGGCGAAAGTCGACGTCAGCTACGCAGCGACCTCACTCGATGCAGAGCGCTTACGCTTCGTTGCGCCGCTCAGCACCGCGGAGGTGTTCAAGTCGGTCCCGGGTTTTTGGGTTGAGGCGTCCGGTGGTGAAGCGTCCAACAACGTCCGCTCGCGTGGCATTCCGACCGATGGCTATTCGTCGGTCACGATTCAGGAAGACGGACTGACCATTCAGCACGATGGTGGCCTCGGTTGGTTGAATGCGGATCAGTCTTTCCGTCTCGATGAAACGATCGGTCGCGTGGAAGCGGTGCGCGGCGGTCCGTCGGCAATTTTCGCAGCCAACTCGCCAGGTGGCGTTGTCAATTTCATCACCCGACGCCCAAGCGACAAGCCTGAGGGTCTAGTGAAGGTTCAGGTTGGCGACTACGACATGTATCGCACCGATTTCTACTATGGTGCGCCCCTCGGTGAGTCGTGGGATATGTCTGTTGGCGGATTTTTCCGCAGTGACGATGGCATTCGTCCGCCGGGCTTCCGCCAGAATCAAGGCGGTCAGTTCCGTGTCGCAATCGGCCACGATTTGGCGGACGGTCGAATCGATGTGAATCTCAAGCACATCGACGACAACGTCGGGTTCTTGTTGCCAGTACCGCTGACGTTCGACTCATCCGGAGATGTCGCCGCCATCTCGGGATTCGATCCCAACTTCGGAACGCTCGCGGGTCCAGATAATCGCTTGCTGAGCTTCTTGAACGTCAATGGACCCTATGCGTTTGACTTGCGCCGCGGAACCGACGTCAAGCTGACGCAGCTCACGGCAAAACTCGATGTGGGCCTCGGCGATGGTTGGCGCTTGCGTAACATTGCGCGACTTCGCGACTCCGAGATCACCCGCAACGGTCTTTTCCCGACCGGCAATGTGGAAACGGCACGGGCACGACTGGCGTCGCTGCGAGCTGCTGCGCAGACTGCGTATCCCGGCGCCGATTTACGTATGGTGTATGCGACCTCCGGCGAGGCCTTCAATCTCGACGGCGCGAATGGCAACGGACTGATGATCAGCGGAAATCTGCTCACCGTGATCGTTCCGCTGCGCGAGTTCGCAAACGACTTAAGGGTTTCCAAGCAGTTTGAGCTCGGTGGTGCAACCCACGATGTCACGCTCGGCGCTTATCTCGCCGATTACTCCTATGACTACGATCGTTTCATGGCGACCGCCAATCTCGAGCTGCGCGATCAGGCGCGACGCGTCGATGTACTCGCCGTTGGCGGCAACGGCGCGATCGTCGGCAAGGTGACCGATAACGGCATCCTGCGTTATGGCTCCTTGTTCGACAACGCCACGGTCGAGGCGCGCAGCACTGCGCTCTACCTCGCCGATGAGTGGAAGCTCAGCGAGACATTGCGCCTCGACCTCGGCGTTCGCTACGAGGAGATCGACTTCTCCGGCGCCGTCGAGGGAAAAAAGACGGTGGATCTTGGCGTCGCGGGAACTTTGGCTGATAACCAGGTGATCACGGGCACGGGCGTTTTCCAGGGCTTTGCGCGTACCTACGACCAGACCAGCTTCACGCTCGGTTTAAATTATCAGTTCGACGACGGTTTCGGCGCCTTTTTGCGCGTGACCGACACGGGACGATTGCCGTCACCCTCGGAGTTTCAAGGTAGCGCCGGCGATGCCGCTCGTACCGACATACGTGTCACGCCGATCACCATGCTGGAGGCGGGCCTCAAGCTGGAGGGGAGCAATTATTCCCTATACGCGACCGCGTTCCAGTCGAAATTCGAGGGCGTGCGTTTCACTGACAACGTGTTCAACAACGCGACCAACAGTTTCACCACACGTGTCGGCTATGCCGACACCAAAACGGTCGGCGTCGAAGTTGAGGGCAATGTCAGCTTCGGAGAGATGTTCTATGTCGGTGGTGCACTGACGTGGCAGCAGCCTGAGTACGAGAGCTTCACATTCACCAATAACGTCGGTGGACAGCCCGTGGTGGTGACCTTCAACGGCAACCAGTTGATTCGTGTTCCCGAGGTATCGGCGCGTCTCAACCCGGGTCTGAAATTAATGGGCGGGCGTCTGCGTGCGGAACTGGACGCGGAGCACTACTCGAAGCGCTACGCGGATGCGGCCAACTCGCAGTCGCTGCCGGCCTATGAGGTGCTCGGTGCTAACGTCACATGGAAGGCGACCGATCAACTGACCGTCGGCTTCCACGGTGTGAATCTGACAAATGAAATCGGCCTGACGGAGGGCAACCCCCGCGCTGGCCAGTTCGTTTCTGGCGATGCCGGTGCGCGGTTCTACACCGCGCGGCCGATCTTGGGTCGCTCGTATCGAATCTCTGCAACTTATCGTTTCTGATCGACTCATATCGAGGATTTTTGATGATGACGAAACTTGTCGATGCTCCGCAGTCGGTAGCAATTCTTTGCTTTTTAGTATCTGCCGTACCGGCGTTTGCACAGAACAGCTCCACGGGACCCGCTGATGAGGGTGGATTGGATGAAGTGATCGTGACCGGCACGCGTGCGGCGGAGAGAACGGTGTTTGAAACACTCGCGCCGGTCGACTTGTTGACTGACGCGGCGATCGAATCCTCGATATCGAGCGATCTGACAGACGTGCTTGCACAGCTCGTGCCTTCGTATAACGTACAGCGCTTGCCGATGGCTGACGGACAGGTGTTTGTCCGTCCGGCTACGCTGCGCAGTCTATCGCCCGACCAAACGCTCGTTCTCCTCAATGGCAAGCGCTTTCACCGCTCGGCATTGCTCGGATCGCGCGGC
>SXGQ01169746.1_pt1 | contig 11353 bp, 7 predicted proteins | sample 3178371 | NCBI WGS metagenome assembly SXGQ01 (sample SAMN11356859, study PRJNA531348) | freshwater metagenome | isolation source: freshwater sample F1-20 | place: China: Fuxian Lake, Yuxi | collected 2017-12-25 | reverse complement strand
TGATCCATCGTTGTAGGTCAACGTGATGTCAGCAGCAGAAGTACCATCTACGTTGCTGCAGTAGACAGAGTTGACGCGCAGAACTTTACCGCTTGACGCGGCGTTACTGAGGGCTGCAGCGAGCGTAGTTGTGACTTGGTAGATCGAAGTCTTACCATAAACTGCATTCACAGTCGAGGGCGACTTGATGTTGGGGGCAGCCATGGTGGGCGGAGAGTTGGGTTGCTACGTCTACTCTACCGACCTTGACCGTGAAGTTTCTTCCGCCCTCGGCGTTCAGGCCGCGATTGGCGTCCCTGCCCTTGTGCAGTGGTCTTGGGAGGGCCTTGTCGGAACTCTCGCTTAATACTGGAGACTCCGGTTTTGCTCTTGACGGCCATGGCCCGAGGGCGACTGCCGCAGGCTAGCGATGGCGCTCTCGGGGGGTTAGGGGGTGGGCGCCTCTACCTGATTCCCTGCGGCAAGCCAGCCGAGAAACATGCGGTCCATGTCCGTTTGCGGGTTGGCTGGATTCACGTACAAGGGAAAGTCGGGAGTATCAGACAGAAAGATCTCGACCAGAGAAGGGAACATGGGGTTGATGCGAGCGCGGATGATGGTCATGGCGAGGCGAGCAAGGACAGTGAGTGCAGTTTGATAACGGCTTAAATATAGAACTGTGGATAATGGGGAAGAATTGTTAGCGGGATATTGTAGTAAACGCCTCCGTCAAAATTGCGGAGTTTGATGTTCAATCCAGTATGCAGTGTTTCATTTGCTGGTGCAACGGTAGTGGCCGTAGGCGGTAATCCAGTTGAGCCTGGCGTAATGTTTGCCTCGCCCGCAATAGCTTCCACGAATGGCGTTGACCAATACTGGAATGTTCCATTAACGGTTCCACCGGAATTTATGTACGCGCCAAACGGCACTGGTGAACCTACCTTACCTTTGAATCCTTGGTTTGAGGACGCTGCGGAACCCCAGAAACTCCATATTGCATACTGAGGGAAAGTTAATGTAGCGAATGGGTGCATCGTAAATATGGCATAAAACACCGGCCCTCTCTGTGCTCGCGTTGTGTTATTTTCCCCGGCTCCCCATGGATCAGCTTCATCGACTCCAACAATTGAGGCAGGCGGATTACTACCACCATTGCGGCTATCTGCACCGTAGTAGGTTGGCTCAAACTGGATATTATTTGAGTCAAGATTATAGTTATAAGGTGGCGCCGGTGTATCAACGTTGTTTGAGCCCAGCATCAATTGATTTAATCCTTGCGTAAAACTAATTAGAGTAGCATGGAAGCCGTAGACCTTTGGATTGCCAGTTATGACGCCCGTGTAGTCATTGAACTCGTTACCTCTTATTCTGCACCCCGCAATGGTAAGAGTAGCTTTATCTATATGGAACCAACCCACTGGGAGACTACCGCCTGGGTTCAGTATTCCGTAAAAACTCCTGGGTCCAAGCGTACATTCGGACACAGTAAGAGTGCCTCCTGTGCAGGCTACAACTGTCCCTGCCATTCCAGTGATATTTGGTGGAACAGAAGGATAGGTTGGATTTGATGCTCTGTAATATGTAATGAAAGCTTTTACATACTCTACCAATCTTGTCCCAGTTGTCGCGTTTTTTACAGTCGCAGTTCTTACGGCAGCGCCATACGGAAAATTTGTATCTGGGATTTGACTTGCTCCAAGGATCATGTCTGTGCTTGGGTAGTGAACTCTTGATATTACTCCGCCGTTTTTAAGCGTCAGGTAACCAGTGCCGCTAGGGAAGACGAAAGGGGTGTTGTCTAAGTATCCATAGTGAGGATTCACAATTGGTATATTGTAAAACATTAAGCTATTTCCTGGGGAAATAATGCTGTAGTCGCCTATGTTATTTGTTGTGAAAGAACTTGTCGTTCCAACGGAGGCTCCTGGGATATTGATTTTGCAGTTGAACGCAATCCCTGCAATGCTGTAAAAGCCCGGCTTGATATACAGATTTGCGGTTTGCTCTGTACCCAGAAATTCGTTACACCAAGCTGCGGCTTGATAGAGATCGGAAAATGGCCTAAATGCAGCGCCATCTGGAATGTTTGAGTTTCCGACTCCAGCCGGTGCAGGCCAGTAATTAGCGCGATAAGCTGAGTCAAAGTCAACACCAGCAATACTATCCCATGAGCCAATAAAGATAGTTTGAGCGCCAGTTGTGCGATACGCAACTTGCTTTGCGTTTGCCCACTTTGCCAATCCACTTGGGGCCAAAGCAAGAGAAGAAGATGTTGCTGAAATCGCTTCAGCGTCTGTTGCAAACTCAACAACACCCGCTTGTGTTGTAGTTGCGGCCAAGGCGGCTCGCGCTGTTTGGCTCAGTGTGACATTGCCGTTTAGTATTGTAGTTCCGTTGAAAGTTGCAACGCCACTTGCAGTTAAATTGCTAGCATTGAGCGTGTTTGCACTCAGCGTGTCAAAAGAAGTTTGAGGTTCGGGCAGTGTTGTATCACTAGCACCAAGTTCTTCAACGCTCAGTGTTTGACCAGTAGCAAGATCCTCAACACCCCTGGGTGTGATCTGATAACCTTCTTCGTTAAATCCGGTTGGGTAAACTCGCCCGCCATCTGCATTGGTGAAGTAATAGGTAAACCTGTTTTGCGGACTAAGTTGACGCTGATACTGCGGCAGGCTCTTGCTGTAGTTAAGGAAGCCAGACCATGCCCAGTTATGAGTCAGCAGTTGCAGGAACGACGGACGCCTGAACTCGATCGGCCAGTTCCCGATCGCCGTGGCCACTCCAGACGGCGTGTATCCACCCATGTCACCACTGTTGGCTGGGTTCAGCTCTCGGGATGCCTCAGCCTTCGGCGTCAGGATTGTGTGAGCCTGAGCGCTGCTGAAGCCCACGGCAACCAGGAAGAGGTGCAGGGCGCGGTAGTCGGTGCCGCTGCGGTACTGCGCCTGCAGGGCTGTATCAGAAGCCCAGACAGTCGTCATGTTGTAGCCGAGGTTGATCGAATCCTGGGTTCCATCGGTGTCGTTGTCGAACGTCAGGACTGGCGCTTCATTCTTGTAGAAGTCTTCGGGATTAAAAGTAGATGGCATGTGGACATAACTCTCCTGCCATTTGAACGCATCGAAAGTAATGTCAGCGTTTTGCTCAACGCATGTGTAGTGCTTGTTGTTTCTTTTGACGGTTTCGCCAGGGAGATAGCGCAAGCCGCTCTGCCAATCAACAGAACTGTTCCCACGGCGCAGTGTGACTTCAGCGGCAACAGCTACGCCATCAGGGCGGATGTTTGCAGCATTGTTGACAAGGATGACTTGACTCGTAGGAATTTCACTTATGATTGGAGCAACACCATTCTTGACTTGCAGTACATAGTCGCGCACTGGCGAACGTGCAAGCTGATTTGTGTTGTTCAGCTTCAACGTATAGCGGCGCTGCGCTGGGGTGCGCGTATCAACAAGACGACGAATGTAAACTCGCTTGCCGATTGCACTGCTGCTACCGCTGACGACAGGGACTCCTGCTCCAGAGGGATCGGTCAGCGCAGTCGTGATGTTCAGCTGCGTTGGCGTGCTCGGGCTCCAAGCAGAGCCTGTAAACGGGGATCTCCAGTCGTCGCCCAAAGGGTTCTCGACCCAGACATAGCTGCTGCCGCGCAGGGTGTAGCCATCGCGAGCAACGATCTCGGGGACACCAGCGGCGACGGTGCTTTCTCCCAGCGGAGTTGTCAGCGTGATTGTGCTACCGCTAACGGCTGAAACAGTGCCGATGTAAATGCGCTTGATGTTATTGGTGATTGCAGACAGATTGTTTGCAACTTTGATGCGGTTAATTGTCCAATCAATGTCACTCGGGAAGCTGCTGGTGCGATAGCCCTCAGCGAGACCGGCGACACCACCGAAGTTGCTGAAGCCGCCATTGCTGATAATTTCACCACCGTTTTGAACCCAGTGATGAACGCCTTGGCCGATTGCAAAGACGCTGACTTCTTGGATAAATGCACCGTTGATTGCACGCACATGGAATGAGCGGCGCAGTGGATTCATCCGAATATCATCGGGGTTCGTGCTGATATAAGTTGCATAAGTATTGCCAGCCATGCTGACCCAGTTGCCACCGCTGTATTTCTGCCAAGAGCTGAGATCACGCTGCTTGGAAACACCGGTGAACTGAGCCGTCACCATGGACTTAAAGCCTGTTGGCTTAGCACCATCTGCAAAGATGCCGCACAAACCGTACTTAGAGCGAATAGAGCAGTTGAAGATATAAGGAGAAGCCGAGTCAGTTGTATCGGTATCAATTGTTTGCGATCCAGCAGCTGGGGCCGGGCCAACAATTTGATACTCAGGAGTGCGTGTTACAGCGAGAGCAAGGTCAAGTCCACCTGTATTGTTGACACCACCAAATGCTTGGCGAATCTTTGTGTAGAACTCGTCTAGTTCGGCAGCGCTCGCAAATTGGAAGCAGTCAAGAAGATGATGGCTAGAAGTGCTACCAGCTTTATCCATAAAGGTAAAGCCGTAGTAATAACCTGTACCGGTCACCTTGAAGATTGCACGGCGATTGCTCCAGTCGGATAACTCATCAGCAGCGGCAGGCACTGCATCTGGACGGAAGATTGTCTTGCGAAGATCGAAACCGCAAAGACTTACACCACGAGGAAGAATGATACCGCCAGTTGCTTGTGGGTTAAATGCTTGGAGAGCGGCATCAGTCGGTTCATACCCGCTCGCCCACTCACTTACAGATGAAGTGCCGTTGCCATTAAGCAAAGTGCAAGCACCGGGGGCAAGTACAATGCTGACAAGATCAGTATTGATTAGCGGTTGCTCATAGAAAGTTTTTGCCGTGACAATACCAGCTTCGATAACAGCTCGGTTGATTGTCTTAAAGGGTCGTGCTTCTGTGTAACCACATTCAAGGCGCTGCAGTTCAATGCGCTCAGTCGCGCTACCAGAAGTGCTATAACTGCCGCCGACAAAAGTATCGCTTCCCGTGTACGGATTAACGTACAGTACATATGGTGCCGACAGGGGATCGTTGACAACGGCACCGGGGCCGATCTCGGGATTGCCGCCCATCTGGCGGATCGCATCGGTTATTGCAGCGATCTGACCGCGAAACGTCGCTTGCGAGCTGCTGATGTGGTCAGCAGAGTTGCTTTGGCCGCCACGAACGATCTTGGTCACAGCGCAGAACTGCCAGGCTGATTCGCAGTTTAGCTGTTCAATGGCTGGGAGACTTCGGCTGCTCAGACACCCATTTGTAGTGCAATTTCGCCGACAGTAACAAAGTTAAGAGAGCCTGCGATTATCTCTGTGGCTCGCGTGTTTATTGCAGTTGATGTCACCAAGAACTCTGCCTGGTAGTACAGATCGCCGGGGAGGCGAACGCCGATCTCGGGGCGGTCCGAGATCATCCAGAACTCCGCTCGAGCCTTGCAGCCTTTTTCTGTTAGTAGAAGCAGGCGCATTAGTGTGGTGGTATCTGTCTGTCCTTGCACATACTCTCTGTCGACATAGAAGTCGAGCGAACCACCGCCTGTCACGATGGACTTTACGGCGTCGCCAAACTTCTCACCGACTGCTGTTGCGTCCACTTCGTTAGCGGTTAGGTTTAGCGTCCATTCTTGCAGCAATCCTTGGACTTCCCAATCGCTAACTTCAGCAGTTAGTGTTAGCTCGCCGAAGTCAACGTTGTGCAAGCTGATGCGGCCAGTTGGACCGCCTCTGAGCGCCTCGGCTTTTGTGCTGTAGAACGCGACACGGTCTAACTGGTCTCTACTCATGAACAGAGTCCTGCTGGTTGTTAGACCGCTGCTAGCTGTTGTTACATAAAATGGGGGGTCACCACTTGTTTGGTAGAACGCTGCACTATTCGTGCTGACGTGATTTCGATTCGATCCCATCAGCCACGGACCGCCGGCGTACATCGCGTACCCATCCGGACAGTCGGGTCCGTCTGACGCCGTGTCCAACGGCAGGCCGCGTTGGCACGTCAGGGTCACCTCGTCACCTGTCCAGAAACCGGCCTCGGTGACCACGAGAGTGTCGCTTTGGGGGTCCAGATCAGCCGAGATCGAGACTGTGGGGGGTGGGGCTTCACGTTGAAGCACCAAAGAACCGCTGTGACCGAGAACGGGCATTAGAACCCTCCGCCTACCTTGCCACTTACCTGAAAGTTACAGCTACACGCTGTAATTTCTCCTACTGACACAGGAGTGCCGACCTGTGTTAGAAATGCAGAGCACCTCAGAGAGCGTTGAGTGGTAGTGTTCAAGTAAAGCTCAATACTTGTAGCGCCGTCGTTGCGGAAGATGCTGTTCAACATTTCGCGCGTGACGGCATCGTTATCGACGTAGAGGATTGTCGCTGAACCTGTTGCTCCTCTCAGACCCTCGACATAAGTGCGGTCTTCATCCCCCAGACCTGTGTCCTCGAGTGCGTCTCGGCTCACGTCGATCGAGAAGTTTCGCACTTTTGCGACACGGATACCGCGGAAATGAAGGGCACCGTTGGCACCAGTTACGACACTCATCCGTCCCTCTGACCCTCGAGATTTACTTGAATCGTACTGACGCCGGCCTTGACTGATGTGATACTCGGGCGCTCACTGAAGCGCCAGGTGTAGTCCCGCTGCAGCTGTTCTTGGAGGTCCTGGTCCATACCTGCCCAGACTTCGGGGGGTAGGGAGAGCACGCCGAAGCTCCCCCGAGCAGCCTCGTAGGCAGTTGTGATCGCCAGTGCCACAGCATCGCCCTTGTTGCCGAACTCCAGGTCGAGCGTGGCGGCCGAGGGCTGCGAACCGTATATCCGGCTTACACCGGTTCCGGCGATCGATGTGAAACGCTTCACCGGGTAGCTGCCGAGCTTGTAGCTGCGGCTGGTGGGAGCGATAGCAGGAAAGGGGGTGGTCACGTCACGGTCACCGTGAGTGGAGTGATTGGCGTCTGCGGGCTATCGCTTGCAGTCGGCGAGCTGATCGTGCACCTCACTGTATAGGTGCCGGCCACGTCGAACGTGATGGTCGCCCTCGGGGCATTGGAGCTCACGATCGAAGCCGAGGCACCGGAGGTGTTGGACGTCCAACTCCAGTTGACGAAGGCTGCACCGAGAGAATCAGCTGTTCCTGTGCCTGTGCCGACTCCGGTGGCGGTGAAGACGACACCGACGGTGTTGGTAGCGGCCCCGATCGTTGTGAAATCGGTAGTGCCGACTGAGACGATCTGGTACTGCTGGCCGACGGTGAATGACCCTGCAGCGGTTGCTGCGGGCTTGTTGACGTAGGTCGCCGTGTAGGCGGTTGCGGTGTTGATGCCCACAGCTGTACTGCCGGTCAGCGTGACGGCGCCGATCGTGCCGACCGTTGTCGAGGCGACTGCAGTGATGGTTTTTGATGCAGTGCGAGTCACGCCACCGCGCGTGACAGCGCATGTGATCGTGCGAGCGCCCGCACTGGTGGCTGTGACGGTTGTGGTAGCCGCAGCAGGACTGCCGAACGTCACGCCGGAACCAGACCAGGCATAGGTGTAGGTCCCGGCGCCGCCGCTCACGAGGGCGCTGTAGGTCGAAGCTGCGCCGACGACACTGCTGTTCTTTCCTACTATTTGTACACCTGTAAACGCACTAACTGTTGAACCGGCGTTCTCGCTGGTGCCAATGCGTCCCTCGATCACCCAGTTGGTTTCGGCGTCCCAGCCGATGGTGATCAAGCTGAAGTCTTGTTCGTTCAGGGGAAAGTAGACTGCTTCAACCTGGATGTTGCCATCTTCGTCGAAACCGAGCGACTGCACTTTGTAGGCACGAGTTTCAGTGCTGCCTTGCTTGATACAGAAGACTGCGTTTGTAAACTCACTCGTCGACTGATCGATGACATCCAGCTGGGTTTCGATGATGGCGCCTGTCGTGCCGTTCCACAGCATGACCTCGTAACTGCCGTCGGCCAGTGGTTCGACAGTTGTGATCTTCCCTTTGCTGTCGATCGCGCCATTGTTGGGCTGCAGGTAGGCGCTGGTCTCGAGCCCGAGCTTGAAACAGCGGCCGATCTCGAGGGCAGCCTGTGTCGGCACGGTCTTGAAGCGCACCGAGTGCGTGATCAGGCGGCTGCCGCGGCACAGATATTTGGCCACGTCGATGGCATGGACCTCGCTGGTGGCGAAGTCAGACAGATCGATACTCTCAAGCGGGGCGTTCGCGGGTGTGCCAGTTTCTCGGACAGTGACTTCGCGGATGACAGGGAACAGGCCCTTCGTCGTGTTGTCACCACTGGCTTTTTCCTGGCGCCACTTGACGGAGACACGCTTTGGGATGCGTTGGTCGACCTCGGCGTAGACAAATTCGAACGAGTCTTCGATGATGTTGCCGGCGGTGTACAAGCCGGTGATTGGTTCGGGCTCGTTGAAGAACACTGCTGGTTGGAGCGAGAACTTGCCGTTGCGAATCACAAGATCCAGTAAGAAGTAACCAGCTGTCTGGCTGCCCCACTGCCGCAAGTTGATGGGCTGCGCGATAGCACCGTCGAAAAAGTATCGACGACCTCGGGTCCACTGAGCGCAATAGTCGAATGCCGCGGTGTCAATCAACTCGGGGCTCAGGATTGAGCCCACGCCATAACGTGTGTTCGTGAGCTGATCTTGAAAGACCTCAGGAAATGTGTGGACGCCTCCGATGCCTTCGTTCACGTAGACCGACAACTGGTTCAGCTGGCTGAACTCAGTGCTGCTACGCAGGTTGACGCCAACAAGTGCGATGTTGTCGTAGTTGGGAACATTTGGGTTTCCGGCCAACAGGTTCACATAGACCACCTCGTGCTCGGGGCTGCGGGCCGAGCTCTGGACTTCTTCGAACACGAACGACTCCGCCAGCTTCCCCCAGGCGTCGGCGTAGTCCCCGCTGTCGGCCAGGGCCACGCCGAGTCCCTTGTCCCTGGTCGCCGCAACGGCGAATGTGTCCTGGGATCGGGCCACAGGCTCGCCGCTGTAGGCCACTGTCACCGTGTTGGCGCCGCTGCCGGATGTCACGCTGCGGATGCCACTGATCCGGGCGTCCAACACCTCCAGGCTGCCAGTGGCGAAGCTGGTGTTGCTTCGTATTTCCCAGCCGCTGACCGGCTCGATGCGGAACTCCCAGCGCTGCACGGAAGGCATCTGCAGTCGGATGTAGTTGTAGACCGCCTGCTGCGTGAGGCTGCGTGCGCCGAAGCACTGGTCGAGATACGTGAAGTTGGCGTCGCTGCCGGCAATGCGGTAGCCGATCTTGAAGAACGCGTAGCGGGTTTCAGAGCCGCTGAACGAGCCGGATTGATACGTGCTCAGCTCGAGGCTCTGACCGGGCGAATACACCCGACCGTTGAAGTAGCTGCAGGCTCGGCCGTCGATTTCGCTCTGGCTGAGCGAGTCGCGGAAGTTGCACAGACCGCTGATCCGGATGCCGAGGCTGCTGCGGAAGCCGATCTCGATGATCTGGGCTGCGCGGGGGATGGCAAAGCCGGCGATGGCGACTTTCAGCAGGTGCGAGGTGTTGGTTGCGGTCAGAGTTGCGTCTGTGCTGTTGAGGACAGCGACACCCTCTCTGACGCAACGCAGGGTGTACGACATGGACTGGCCGCCCCCGATGGGTTCGTTGTCGATCTCGGAGGCGAAGATCTCGTCGTTGGGGTTCCGGGTCTCGCACACGAATAGGGCGCTGCCGAAGCGGTACAGCTCGCCGACGCTGAGGGCGTCATCCCAGCCGCGCTGGCGGCCGGAGACGGTTTGCGCAACATCGCGGCAGGTTTCCTGGTGGTATGGGCCCGCCTGCACGCCGATGAAAACACGGTTGGCTTCGCTGTTTGAGTCGAGCGTGTAGGTGATTGTGTTGCCGATCGCGAATGTTGTTACGCCACTAAAGCCAACGCCGTTTTTAGCAGTGACGCCAGCGCGGCTGGGAAACAGTGTGTTGTACTTGTCGCGCTGTGCCTGGGACACGCCATCGGATTCACAGATGAGGCGCGTGTCCTGTTTGCCTGAAGGTTCTGTCTTGACCTGTACGGCAGGGCGCAGGGCGGGGTTGACGCGGAATGCGAGGCCGTTGCCCAGCAGTGAGTACACACCGAACTGTGTCTGAGTCGACGGTTTGAACGCGTAGGAGAAGTCAGTGGCCCAGGCGCCGTTCAGGCCGACGATCTGGAAAACGTCGGAGCCGCCGCTGTTCTGGGCATTGCCGATGTCGTTCGCAGGAGAGCGCCCGGCGATCCAGTCGGCGCTGGTCAGGCGCCCGCCATCACGCGACACGTAGAAGGTGACCCGGCTGCTGGTGGCGTTGGCTGTGCCGAGGTCGTAGCCACCGAGGACGTTGTCGCCGAAGGCGAACTGCGTGGGGTCGATGGCGCCGACGCCGCCCTCGGCGATCAGAAATACAGCACGGAGCATCTGGCTGCCGCCGAGCGACAGCATTTGACTCCAGAGCAGGTTGGTGTTGACGCGGATACCGCCGTATGTCACACCATCGATGGTCTCGCGCTTGGCGTAGACGAGGGGGATTGTCGAGCCGATCTCGACGACGTTCTGCAGAGAGTCGAAGCCGGCCTTGGGGGCGTACTCGGAGCGGCCGACGACGTTCTGACCTGGGAGCGAGGTTTGCCGGATTTCGGCGGGGCGGCCGGGGAGCCGGGGGCGGAAAAGGAGACTTGCAATTACTGATAGAGCGATCCCGATTACTAGCTGAATAAGAAATGGAATTATTAGGAAGTTGACTGGCTTACCCGGCTCAATGCGACTGTTCTTGTAGCAGTGTTTTACGAATGCGCGATATTCTGCTTCGCTGCAACCAAGAACTGCGATCAGCTCTCGATCTTGCGGCAAAAGGACAATATGATGGCCGCCCGGATTAAGCATCACACAAACGAGATTTGGCCTGTAGCCGGTAGGGAGCCGACAAGGTACTGAGTCAGTGTACGCCGAGGAGATTGGCCTGACACTGCATCGAGAGGGCTGCCAAGATCAAGTGCAAGGCGACTTCCATCGTGCTGAAAACCGGTGATCTGATATGTCTCCTCCATGAAAGTCGATGTTTCTTCTAGTGTGTCGGGGTCGAGCCAAACAGTGCGAATCCTGATAACCCATCGATCGTCGGCGGCTTGCTGCACAAAGTTGAGTATGAGCTGTGAAACTGCAAAGACAAGCTGGGCCCTTATGTTGCTGCCTTGGAGATCTACGCTTGTGCCACTAAAGCCGAAGCCAGCGTAGACATAATCGATGCCGTCGTACGCACGGGTTTCCTGCGCGTGGAAGTTCTGGAATGCGTAGCCCGTTTCAATGCCTTCTGAAAGCTGAAAGTTGATATACGTCCCGATTGCAATCTCGCTCATGGTCAGACCCCGATGGAGCGGCGCGTTGCCGGGT
>SXGQ01831380.1_pt1 | contig 11354 bp, 10 predicted proteins | sample 3178371 | NCBI WGS metagenome assembly SXGQ01 (sample SAMN11356859, study PRJNA531348) | freshwater metagenome | isolation source: freshwater sample F1-20 | place: China: Fuxian Lake, Yuxi | collected 2017-12-25 | reverse complement strand
ACTGCGAGCGCAACTGCCCGTATGGCGTTATCCAACTGCAGGTGCAAAAGCCGCCCAAGCCGGGTGGCCTGCTGTCGTGGCTGCTGTTTGGTCTGGGCGCTGCACCGGGCAAGCGTGCGCCGGACTACGATCCGGAAGCGACCAAAAAGGCGGTCAAGTGCGACCTGTGCCGCGGTCTGGATGGCGGCCCGAACTGCGTGAAGGCCTGTCCTACGGGGGCGGCCGTGCGCGTATCGCCGGAGAAGATCATCGCAGCGAGTTGAGCATAGCCGATTGCGTTGGCGTGATTCGGACAGCCTGATGATGATTCAACGGGCTGCCTGAAAGACAGGGGGTCAGATTCCGTGAGGGATCAGATCCTCTGTTATGTGGGATGGTGTGCGAACTGGAATTGAAAAATCCGGCAATTGGCCGCATAGTCACGGCAAGAACAGAGAACTTGCCCGCGGAGACACGCCATGCCATTTGAGTTTGAAGCCATCAGAACACTGGTTGTCACCGGCGTATTCCTGTTTGCCGGTTTCAAGGCTTTCCAGGCCATCCACAACTGGGTGATCAGCACGCAAGAACACATTCGCCGCGTGGAAGACCAGATTGCAAAAGCCAACGTGCAATTGGTGGAGCTGAACCAGAAGCTCACCACCTATGAGAATCTGGTAAAAAAGCTCAACATTCTGGACAAGGCCGTGCCACCTGCCGTGAAAGAGGCAGCGCAGAACATCAAGCCCATGGAGATGGCCAAAACCGGATTGAATGTGATGGCCGGACTGGCTGCTGTGGCGGCGGCAGCCACCTCTGCACCGCCGGGATCAACCGGGTCTGGCGGTTATGGAAAGCAGGACGAAAGCGGCTCGGATTCACGGTCGTAAGCGGTGTGAAAGACTCTGCTTGCGTGCAGTTGGAGGGGAACTGAGTCAATGGGTTGAGCATCGCTCACATGGGTTAACGCCGTTTCAGGTTCCGTGATGATCGGCGTATGATCCGAGGTTCCAAGAGACCTGCCAGTCAATGAACTGGCGGGCGGGTGCCGTGTACGGTGCCTAATATCTGACAGTTCTGTCAGTTCAGTCGGTACCACATGCTTCGACATTATTATCGATTACTGCCGCTGCTCGGACTGGTGCTGGCCCTCATGCTGGCTCTGCCTTCTGCGTTCGCAGAAGAGTTGGTGTTGGCCATCGTGCTCAAAGAGGCCAGCCAGTTTCACCCGGACATCATTGCCAGCCAATTACAGACCCAGGCAAGCCGCACACTGATGCTGCAAGCCGATGTCTTACCCAATCCGCTGCTGACGCTGTCCACTATTCCTACGCAGCGTGGCAATCCCTATTTCAGGCAGGCTGATCGCGTGCTGCGCATCGACCAGACACTTGAACGGGGCGGCAAACGGGGTCTGCGCAAGGATATTGCTGCCGCCCTGATCGAATCGACCCGGCTTGATGAAGCGGGCGTGCGGCGCCAGGCTTTCACTGAAACCGTAAAAACGTTGATCGCCCTGCGCCGGGCGCAAGATCGGCTGATGTTGGCACAACAACAGGAAGCCGACGCAGAAAAACTGGCGATTGCAGCCCGTTTTCGGGTCATCAAGGGCGACCTGTCGGCATTGGAATCAGCCCGCATTGCTGCAGATGCCCTGCGCGTTCGCAACGACCGTCTACGGGCTTCGCAGGCGCTGGACGAGGCTCGCCTGCAACTGTCACGCTTGTTGGGCGCAGACCGGGCTCGATCGTTGAACTGGACAGTAGGCGAAAGCCTGGGCAATCTGACGCCGGTACTGGATGACCATCCGTCCATCGACAATGCCGATGCCATTGCCACCGAATTGCCGGAAACCCGTGCCTCCCTGCAGCGGCTTGAAGCGGCCAAGCGCCAGCGCGAATTGTCCTACACCCTGCGCACCCGTGATGTATCGGTGAGCTCACAACTTGAAAGCAAACCCGATCAGGGCGGTACCGTCATAGGGGTGGGCATTTCCGTCCCCCTGTTGCTGGGCAATGATTTTCGGGGGGATATTGCCCGCAGCGAGGCAGAAGTCCGACAGGCCGAAGCGGAGTGGATGAGCCGCCTGCGGCAATTGCAGAGTGAAATACGCATCCTGCAACAGTCACTTCCCCCGCTTGAATCCACCGCCCGCTCCCTCCTGCAGGACCTACTTCCTGCTGCCATCCAGAACGCTGACAAACTCGACGCTGCATACCGACAGGGTGCCGCATCCCTTATCGACCTGCTCGACGCACGGCGTCAGGCCTTCATCGCCCGCAACGAGGCAATCGATGCACAGGCCGATCTTGCCATCGCCCGCCAAACCCTCAAATTCATTCAGCTTCAAATCAAGGGCGAACTGCCATGAGCCCCACTGCCTCCATGTACCGTAACAATCCATCGCACGCAGTCAAACAATTCGTATGGGTCGCCGGCCTGTGCGCCTCCTTGCTCCTGGTCTCATGTTCCCGTCCCGTTGAAAAGGTGGTTGCAGAGGCCGGGCCTCGCATGGAAAACGAAACACTTGTCTTCCCTGCCGACAGTGCGCAACTGGTCGTGCTCAAAACAGAAGCAACCAACATCCGCGAGTACGACGAAATACGCCTGTATGGCCGCGTGGTGCTGGATGAACGGCTCACTGCCCGGGTCTACAGCCCGTTTAACGGACGGATTGATGCGCTGGTGGTGAACTGGGGGCAGACCGTGCAAAAAGGAGATGCGCTGGCGCGCATCAATTCCCCGGACATTGGCACACTGCGTGCCGATCTGGGCAAAAGCCGGGCTGAACTGGAGCAGACACGACAGGCATTTGAACGGGCCGACTCGCTGTTTGCACAAGGGCTGATTGCAGCCAAAGATGTAGAACAGGCCAAAGCGGATCAGGAAAAAGCGCGGGCTGAATTTGCGCGCAGCCAATCCCGCGCATTGGCCTACGCAGCCGGCAGCGGCATGGATCAAACCGCCAACCTGCTGGCACCTGTGGCCGGAACGGTGGTTGACATACATGCCAACGTGGGCACTGAAGTGCGGGCAGAGAACAACCAGTCGGGTAGTCCACCGCTGTTTGTCATCGGCGACACGCGCAAACTGGTGGCACTGCTGGACGCACCGGAGAGCGAAGCGGGCCGCTTGAAGGCCGGGCAGGTACTGTCGGTCTGGGCCCTGAACGACGAGCGCAAACCGCTGGTCACGAAGATCGGGGTGGTACAGGCCATGATAGACCCCGATAGCCGGACGGTGAAAGTGCGCGCGGACATCGACAACCGCGACGGGCGCTTCAAGGCGGAACAGTTTGTAAATGCCACGGCGCTGGTTCCCGCCGGAGAAGGCTTTGTGGTGCCGGCCAGTGCGGTGCTGCTGTCGGCCAAAGGGTCAGTGGCATGGGTGAAGACCGGCGAAGGCCGGTTTGAGCGGCGCGAGTTGGCGGTGCGCGAGGCGGGCTTCCAGAAAACCCGGATTCTGGATGGCGTAAAACCCGGAGAATCGCTGGTCACTGAAGGAGCCCTGTTTCTGGAACAGATTCATGCCGGAGCACGCCGCAAATGAAGCGTCTGGTTCAATTCGTACTGACCCAGCCCTTTTTCTGCCTGCTGGGCATGCTGATTTTCATCGGTGCCGGGGTGGCGGCGTTCCGCACGCTGCCGGTAGAGGCATTCCCGGATGTTACCGATACCCAGGTCACCGTCATCACGCTCTACCCGGGGCGAGCGGCTGAAGAGGTTGAACGGCAGGTCACCATGCCGCTGGAGGTGGCGCTATCGGGGGTGCCCAACAGCATCCGCATGTTCTCGCATACGCAGTTCGGACTGTCGTTTCTGGTGCTGACATTCAACGACGATATTTCCGACCAGTTGGCCCGCCAACTGGTGCTTGAAAAGCTGCGGGATGCGGACCTGCCCGAAGATGTGCGCCCCGAACTGGCAGCACTGACGTCGGCCATCAGTGAAATCTACCGTTACCGCCTGCGCGCCGACGACAAAAGCCCCGAAGAATTGCGCACGCTGCAAAACTGGGTGATGGAGCGCCAGCTCAAACGCGTGCCGGGTGTGGCCGATGTGGTGTCTTTTGGTGGTCTGATCAAAACCTATGAAGTGCGTCCCAATGTGGAACGTCTGCGCGATGCCGGCATTTCGCTGGACGATCTGGCCACAGCAGTGAAACGTTCCAATGCCAATGCGGGCGGCGGCTACATCGAGCACGGTGTGCAGCAATACCTGATCCGCGGCATCGGGCTGCTTGAATCGGCGGAGGATATTGCGAGCATCATCGTCAGTTCCCGCAACGGCGCACCGATTCTGGTGAAGGATGTAGCCACGGTGACAGTGGGCAGCATATCCCGCCAGGGGCAAGCAGGACAGGACGACAACAACGACATCGTCTACGGTCTGGTGCTGATGCGCAAAGGGGAAAACGCCTCAGTTGTGCTGGATGCCGTGAAGAAAAAAATCGCTGACATCAACCGCAGTTCCCTGCCGGAGGGCGTGAGCATCGAACCGTTTTATGACCGCTCATGGCTGATCGGCAAAACGCTGAACACGGTATTTACCAATCTGCTGGAAGGCGCCCTGCTGGTGCTGGTGGTGCTGTACCTGTTCCTGTCTGACATGCGGGCTGCGGCGATTGTGGCAGCCGTGATTCCACTGGCTTTGCTGGGAACCTTCATCGGCCTGACCCTGATCGGCATACCGGCCAACCTGATTTCGCTGGGAGCGATGGACTTCGGCATCATCGTAGACGGTGCCGTGATTGTGGTGGAGAACATTGTGGCCACGCTGTGTGCGGCCAGTGCAGTCCAACAGACGCGCCAGCAGCGCTTGAACAGCATACTGCAGGCCACCGTGCAGGTAGGCCGCCCCACCCTGTTTTCCATGCTGATCATCATTGCAGCGCACTTGCCCATTCTCAGCCTGCAGCGCCATGAAGGGCGCATCTTTTCACCGATGGCCTACTCGGTCATCGCAGCCTTGCTCACGTCGCTGGTGGCATCGCTCACGCTGGTTCCCCTCGCCTGTCACTGGCTGCTGGACCGCGAACTTAAACATGAAGACAATGCCGTGGTGCGGGCGTGCAAGTCCTGGTACGCCGGCGCATTGGGCTGGGCGCAAGCGCATGCACGTCTGGTCATTTTTGGATCTCTGGGTCTGCTGGGGCTCACGTTGGTGGCCAGCACGCAGTTGGGCACCGAGTTTCTGCCGGAACTCAACGAGGGCAGCCTGTGGGTCAACGTGACACTGGAACCGTCCAACTCCATTCAGCAAGCCAGCAAGGAAGCCTCGCGGGTGCGAGCCTTGTTGAGACAAGTGCCGGAAGTGCGTTCTGTGATGTCCAAGCTCGGTCGACCCGAAGATGGCACCGACCCGAAGATTGCCAGCCAGGTCGAGGTGCTGGTTGATCTCAAACCCGAAGACCAATGGCGCAGCGGCTTGTCCAAACACGACATCATCGAAGCCATGGAGCAACAGCTGGACTCCATTCCGGGTATTGCCGTGTCGGTGTCGCAACCCATCCGCGACAACATCCTGGAAAGCATCTCGCAGATTGACGGGCAAATCGTGATCAAGGTAACCGGCGACGACCTCGACACGTTGCGCGCGCACGGCAACACCATACTGGATACCATCCGTCCCGTAGCAGGCGTCTCGCGCGCCTTCATCGACCGCAACGGTCTGCTGCCGCAATACCGCATCCGCATCAACCGCACGCAGGCAGCGCGCTTCGGACTGTCGATCGCCGACATTGACGAGACCATTGAAACGGCGTTGGCGGGCCGCACTGTGACGTCGATCTGGGAAGGCGAGCGCCGCTTTGACGTGGTGGTCAGGCTCGACCCGGCGCAACGCGAACCTGAACGCATACAGAAGCTGCTGATTTCAACCCCCTCGGGCAGTTACATCCCGCTGTCTGAAATCGCCACCTTTGAGCTGAAGTCGGGCGCGATGAATATCGCACGCGAGAACGGGCGTCGGGTGTTGTCGATCGGCGTATTCATCCGCGACCGGGACATGGGTAGCGTGGTGGCCGACATGAAGGCGGCCGTCGCCGGCAAGCTTGAACTGGAACACGGGTACGACATGTCGTGGTCGGGCGAATTCGAAAACCAGGAACGGGCCATGGCAAGACTGGCTGTGGTGGTGCCGTTGGTGATTCTGATGATCTTTCTGCTGCTGTTCAATACCTTCCGCTCGGTGGCTGATGCCTTGCTGATCACCGCCAACATCCCGCTGGCCATGATTGGCGGGGTGTTTGCACTGCTGCTCACGGGTATTCCGCTGTCGGTATCGGCTGCCATCGGATTCATTGCCCTGTTCGGTCAGGCGGTACTCAATGGTGTAGTGATGATCTCCCACTTCCGGGAGCTGGTCAGCCACGGGATGACGGTCGATGAGGCTGTCAGCCAGGGTGCCATGAACCGGTTGCGCACAGTCCTGATGACGGCACTGCTGGCCATGCTGGGGCTGGCGCCTATGGCAGTATCCAATGCCATCGGATCGGAAACACAGAAACCGCTGGCCGTGGTGGTGATCGGCGGTTTGGTCAGTTCCACCCTATTGACGCTGCTGGTGCTGCCGGTGGCCTATCAGTTACTGGCACGCCGGCGAGAAAGGGTCAATCAGGGTCAGTTTAGAGAACGCAAGCGCGCCCTGCGACTGTCACGGCGCAAGGAAAAAAACGAAGAGTGAAGCGCAACTAAAAATCGAACTGCATGCCCGCAGCCAGCAATTCAACCCTGCGCTGCGGTGTGTCGGGCTGCAGCAACTGCGCCTTGATGGCCTGATGCTCACGGGGCTTCAGATGACTGATCCACACCTCGGTATCGGGGTTGAGTTTTTTCAGCTCATCAAACAACAGACTGGGGCAGAGGTGTTTGGACAAGTCTGCAATCCAGGCTTCCTTGTCCGGGAACGCTGCTTCAATGAACAGACGCTTCACATTACCCATGGCATTGATGATGTCGTAGAAACGGTCGGTGCGGTGCGTATCACCTGAAAATGCCCAGCGCCCTGCCCCGTCGTCCGCGATGAACCCGAAGGCATGGACCGTATGCTCCACCTCGATGGGCAGAATGGTGCGCGAACCCACCGTGACAGGCTCTTCATGGTGGATTTCAATGTAGCGCATCACACCTTTGTCAGGTGTAGGAATTCGGGTGAAGTCAGGCCAGATGCTGTTGTTGAAAATATGCTGTTTCAGGCTGGCGATGGACGCAGCCGAGGCATACACACTCAAAGGTCGGGGACGGAACACACCCACGGTGTCGATCAGGAATGGCAGAGCGCAGATATGGTCAAGGTGCGTATGGGACAGGAAAACATGCTCGATTTTTTCCAATGCGGGCATGGTCATATTACAAACGCCAGTGCCTGCATCGATGAGAATGTCCTCATCAATCAGAAAAGCGGTGGTACCCTCACCGGGGATGCCGATACTGCCACCGCAACCAAGCACTTCTACCTTCATGGAAAACCTTGTACCTGCCAGAGTTAACCCTGAAAGCATAGCGCACTCTGGCGCAGATGTTTGTGATTATTCGAACGTCAGTCGACGTCTGTTCGCAGTTATCAACCGATAAAAAGGTGAGTCAGACCGGCAGTGATTGCTCGTACAACGTTTCAGGGGCAATATCGATTTCCCCTGGCCAGACAACGGTTCCATAGTCCACGCGGACTTCAAAAAAAAGAGGGGAATTTTTCAGGGCTTGAAACGGTTTGCGCTCCAGCAATGGCGCCATGTCGAAAATACGCTGCTCCCCGTTCTCAAAAACCAGAAGAAGGGTATTGTCGGCTCTCGCTTCTACATTGACGACGTCCAACAAAGGTGGCATCACACTCAATCCTTATTGCAAAGGCGGAATTTTGAATAAAGGTTCTCCGGCAATAGCCAGTTCCCAATCAGCCAATAATTCTTCCCTGTGAATTTCTATCCAAGCCTGAACCAGCCTCAACTGCCGCAACGGCAAGTTGCCCGCGAGCATGCACCCGTCAACAATGGCAACTGAAGCTTTATGCTCCGCATATCTGACATGCACATGCGCCAAACCATGCCTCTGATTGTCTTCAAACATCATGGCCACCAGAATACCGTAAAACATGCTGATCGTCGGCATACTCACTTACCCCTGAAAAAAGGAGCGCATTGTAGGGAGATAATGACAAGAGGTATGGTTTGACGCGATACCCCTACGCCGACCGGTATCACCCACTGCAACTGAAGAATTCAGATTCGAAAGCATGAACATCCGCAAAATTGCCCACATCGACATGGATGCATTTTTTGCCTCCTGCGAACTGACACAGTACCCGCAACTGCGAGGACTGCCGATGGTGGTGGGCGGTGGCAGCCGGCATGCACCCCGCCCCGGGCCGGACGGCGAATTGGTGTTCTCGACACTGCGCGACTATGCAGGCCGTGGCGTTCTGACCACCGCCACTTACGAGGCGCGCGCTTTCGGATTGCATTCGGGCATGCCCACCGCCAAGGCTGCGCGCCTTGCGCCCGATGCAATATTGCTGCCGGTCAGCTTCGACCTGTACCGGCATTATTCCCGACGCTTCAAAGAAGCTGTCAGAACGGTGACAGACGTGATTCAGGATGTGGGCATCGACGAGATCTATGCCGATCTGACCGACTTGCCTGATGACCCCTTGACCCTGGCACAACGCATCAAGACCGCCGTGAAATTGGCTACTGGCGGGCTTACCTGTTCGGTGGGCATTACGCCCAACAAGCTGTTGTCGAAGTTGGCATCGGACATGAACAAACCCGATGGCATCACATTGCTGCAGATGGAAGACATACCGACGCGCATCTGGCCGCTGGCGGTGGGCAAGGTCAACGGCATCGGACCCAAGGCATCGGAAAAACTGGCGCAACTTCAAATTCACACCATCGGCGAATTAGCTGCAGCGGACATTGCGTTGCTGCAGGAACATTTTGGTTTGAGTTACGCAGCATGGCTGCATGACGCTGCCCATGGGCGCGACGACAGGCCGTTGGTCACTGAGCGCGAACCCAAGGGCATGAGCCGGGAGACCACATTTGAAAACGACCTGCACCCCAAGCGGCACCGAGAACAATTGGGCGCTGCATTTACCGCACTGTGCCAGCGGGTGGCAGAAGACCTGAAACGCAAAGGCTTTGTGGGGCGCAATGTGGCCATCAAATTGCGCTTCGATAATTTTGAAACAGTCACGCGGGCCATCACTTTGCAAGCCGCAACTGCAGATGCAGCCACCATTCGGCTGGCAGCAGGTCAGTGCTTGAAACGCGTTCCGCTGGAACGCTCGATACGGCTACTGGGCGTACGGGTGGGTGCGTTGGAGACTGCTCCTGCGGATGATGAACCGCAGCAGGGGAGTCTGTTTTAAATCAGGATATATGCCATTGAAGCTGCTTACCGCAGGCATGCAGATATTTGCGTAGTGTGGAAATGGACGGGGAATGCTTGCCGGTTGCCAAAGAACGCTCAAGACGTGCGATTGCAGGCGCATGCGTGCCCATACGCTGAGCAACATCGGCCTGCGATAGGCCTGCCTCCTGGCGGGCCTTCAGCAGTGCGTCAAGCAAGTCCGCCTCTTCCCGTTCTATCCGTAGTACCTCGGCTGAAACACCAGGCCTGCGCATCAACGTTTTTACGATCTGATCATGACTTTTCACGTTTCAACTCCCTGAGCCTGAGGTGAACAATTGCCAGTTCTTTCAACGGAATACGCTGAGATTTTTTAACGTATCCATGCAGCATCACAATTCTTCGCCCTGAAAGCGTGCAATAGAAAACCCTTGCGATTCCATCGACACCTTTGAGGCGCAATTCGAAAACACCAGACCCGATTGCCTTGGTGTGTGGCTCACCGAGATCGGGCCCTACGGCGACCATTCGGCGCGTTAGCACTAGATACCGAGCGGCCAATGAATCCGGCAAAGCAAGAATGTCATCTGCAACTTTGTCGTTGAAATAGTGAATTGTGTATTCCATGAACAATAACAAATTTGTTATTGCTCGACAAGCGTCTCAACGTATATCGTGGGGTGCGAATTGTAGTGAAGACTTGAGGTGAGGTATGGTGTCTGGCAACAATCATCCCTGAACAGGTATCACCCATGTCATCAGCCAAACCCACCGTTGCCATACTGGGCGCCGGCAGCATCGGTTGCTACGTCGGCGGCTGTCTTGCAAGCGCTGGCGCGAAAGTCACACTGGTCGGTCGTGAGCGTGTATTGAGCGGTATTCGCAGCAACGGTCTGATGGTCAGTGACTATCGGGGGCGAAGCTCGCATATCGACAGCGAGTCGATCACACTGGCGACGGATGCAAACGCATGCTCGGGGGCCGACATCATTCTGGTGTGCGTAAAGTCAGCCGCTACAGAAGAGGCAGCAATGCAGTTGCATGATCACGTCAAAGCGTCTGTAACTGTCATCAGCTTTCAGAATGGCATCGACAACGCAGATCGACTTCGAAAAACATTACCGGGCGTCAATGTACTGTCGGGCATGGTTCCGTTCAACGTGATTGACCGTGGAAACGGAGCCTTCCACCAAGGATCAGCCGGTGAGCTTGAGGTGGAGACAGGCATGCTCCCCGACGGCATCGAGGCGCTGTTCGCGAACTGTCAGCTACCACTGCTCAGACCGGCTGACATGGCGGGAATACGCTGGGGGAAGCTGCTGTTGAATTTGAACAATCCGATCAATGCGCTCTCTGGCATACCCTTGCGGGAAGAGTTGGCGCAGCGCAATTTCAGGCGCTGTCTTGCGTTGGCCCAACGTGAAGCACTGGACTTGATGGATGCGTGCGATATACGGCCGGCGAAGGTAACGCCACTGCCGCCAACATGGCTGCCGACACTGCTGGACACGCCGGATTGGCTGTTTACGCGCGCTGCCAAGCGGATGCTGGCGATTGATCCATTGGCACGTTCATCGATGTGGGAGGACCTTGAACTGGGGCGTCCGACTGAAATTGACTGGATCAATGGGGAAGTACTGAAACTGGCGCAACGATGTGGACGCAGCGCGCCGGTGAATGCGACGCTTGTTGAGTTGATTCACGATGCGGAGCGCGGCGGGCGACGCAATTGGACAGCGGACGAGTTACTGCGGGTGCTGGAGACAGCCAGATGACTCCGTAGTGCCGGGTAAGCGTGAGGACTGGTGAGATTTCGCGCATCTTGGGTGTCTGTCGCTGCTTGCGCATCTTGGTCGTCCGTCGTTGCTCCGGCGGTTCTCCCGACAAAATTGCGCTCCTCAACGTTAGCATCCTCCGAGCCCCGTCTTCGCGGGGCCTCGGTCCTTCGCGGATCAGTGATCCGCTGCGGAACGGGTGCCGCACGGTCGGGCGCAATTTTTCGGATGCGATCCGGCGGAGTCAACTT
>SXGQ01723980.1_pt1 | contig 11354 bp, 7 predicted proteins | sample 3178371 | NCBI WGS metagenome assembly SXGQ01 (sample SAMN11356859, study PRJNA531348) | freshwater metagenome | isolation source: freshwater sample F1-20 | place: China: Fuxian Lake, Yuxi | collected 2017-12-25 | reverse complement strand
CCACGAGGTACGAGAACCCCACGGCCCGCGAGCGCAGGGCGTCCACCCAGGTGGTGACGCGCACCAGCTCGTCGTACCGGGCCGATGCGTGGTAGCGCAGGCTCACGTCCGTCACGGCCAGCAGCACGCCGTCCCGCTCCACCTCCGCGTACGGCTTGTACAGGCGGCGGATGAGGTCCGTGCGCCCGATCTCGCACCATGCCAGGTAGTTGGCGTGGTGGATGATGCCCATCTGGTCCGTTTCCGCGTAGCGCGTGCGGAACTCGACCGTGCAGGACGGCGCGTCGGGGGGCGGGGACGGCATCGGAGCGCGAGAGTGCGAGAGTGCGAGAGTGCGAGAGTGCGAGAGTGCGAGAGTGCGAAAGCGACGGCCTGCTCGGCCGACGATTCTACCCGGCGGCGCGGGGGGAGTCAAACCGGCGGCGGGTCAGGGGCGCCGGTTGTTCTCCTCCATGGCGTCGTAGCAGCCGCCGCACGCCAGGGTGATGTCCGCGAACGCCTCCGACGCGTCCGTCCAGCCGCCCTCGCGCAGGCGCACGGCGTCGCACCGGTCGCACCAGGCGTCGGGGCGCGGGTTGCCGGGGTCGTCGGCCACGTGAAAGCCCTGGTCCGTCCCCTGGGCCAGGTGCGTGCACACGTAGGTGGGAAACGACGGGCCGTGCCCCCGGCAGCGCATGGGCGCTCCGTCGCTGGCCAGGGGGCCGTGCTCGGCCTCGTACGAATCGGCCACGTGCGCGGGGGTGAACCACACGCGCGTGCCCCAGCGGGCGAGCCCGGGGTTGTGTGGGTCGTTGGCCAGCGTCCCGGAGTACAGGACGCGCGCCCCGTCCCCCGTGCGGTAGTCCACGTCCACCCACATCCGCTCCACGTGCGTGGCCGCCCGCCCCTCCGTGTCCGACGCCACGATCTCCCACAGCAGCTTGGCCCCGCCGCCCACGGGCACGGACGCCCGTGCCTGCGCGTCCGGGTACCACGCGGGCCCGCTCCGCGACCGCCAGCTGGCCTCCACGTCCAGGATCCGCCAGTGGTCCGCCTCCAGCGTGGCAAAGCGCGGCGCGCCCATGGGCTCCGGCGCGCTCCCGTGCAGCGCGGGCGAGACCAGCTCCAGCACCCGCTCCACGAAGATCCCGCCCCGCTGCTCGGCCGCCAGGCGGTGCGCGGCGTCGTCCACCGTGAACGACGGACGCTCGCCCTCGTCTCCCGGACGCGCGGACCCGGGCACGCCCAGCGTCTGCGGATAGCCGGAGAGCTGGTTGGCCAGGCGGCCGCGAAAGGAGGGCGGCGCCTGGCGCTCGCGGTACGCGGCCTGGCAGGCCCGAAAGTCCGCCTCGTCCACGGCGGCCCACACGCCCCACGCGTACGGCCGGGGCTCGCCGTGGACGGGGACGGGCAGCACGCCGCGGACAAAGAACCGCTCGCCGTCCAGCGCCGCCAGGTCCGGGCCCAGCTCCCAGCGCGCCTCTCGCTCGTCGGGCCGCACGGCGTACCACGCGTCGGGGCGCTCGTAGCCCACCTGCATGTCGCTCAGGTCGTGCAGCTCGTCGCAGGTGGCGCAGCGGATCTTCACGGCGTTCTCCTGGATGCGGGAGGCTCGTCCACACGGACGGACGAAGATAGCACGGCCGCGCCCGCCGCGCTCTGCGGACGGCGGCGGCCTGTGACGCATCGTGAAACAACGTCAGGGCACGTACGTAATCCATTGACGCTGAACGCGTTATGCGCCAGCCGCTCGACAGGCGTCTCCCTCCACCTGTCGCGCGAATCCTTCGAGGGAGCACAAGGAGATGGGGGTATGGCAACCGGAACCCAGCGTCCGCCCAATGGACCCAGCACGACGGGCAACCCGTCCGGGGGCGGTCGCGGCAACAACCCGCCAAAGAAGTAGCCTGACCCGAAACCTCGCGGATCCATTCCGCGGGGTTTCGTGCGTTCCGCGCCTTCCGTCGCGGCTCCCGGAGATGACTCCGCGGCCGTGCGTCCAGCACGCTCTCGGCGCGGCACACCGTCCGCTCCCTGGTGCGCGCGCCCGGCACGGCACACACCACCCGATCGCGTCTTTTGGAAGATCCGGCACCGGGCAGCCCGCCCTCCCACTGCGACGATCGGAGCGGCGGATTCGGCTGCCGCGCACGTCCGGGCACAGCAACGGACGCGATCGGGGGGATGTGTGCCAGGCCCTGCATCCACCGCAAGGGCAGAATGCCTTCGTCACGAGCTCCGCGATACTAACCTCGACACCGGTATCCCAGAGCGAGCGCCGTCCACCTGCCCACGCCTCGGACGGCAGCAGGCGCGGTGGATCGGAGTGGTGGCTTGTCGCTCCCCCGCTCCGCCGGTAGCTTCCCCGCCCCATGGACATCAAGCCCGTCTACGTCTGCAGCGACATCCACCTGGGCGCCGTGCCGCCGGCCACGGAGCGCGCGTTTCGCCGGTTCCTGGACCACGTGGCGGAGCACGCCTCGTTCCTGCTCATCAACGGGGACCTGTTCGACTTCTGGTTCGAGTACCGCCACGTGGTCCTGGCGGAGCACTACCGCGTGCTCGCCCGGCTCAAGGACGTGGTGGAGGCCGGCGTACCCGTGGCCTTCGTGGGCGGCAACCACGACGCCTGGGCCGGCCCCTTCCTGCGCGACGAGGTGGGCATCGCCCTGCACGACGGGCCCGTGGAGATGACGCTGGGCGGACGCCGCACCCTCGTGGCGCACGGCGACGGCGTGGGCCGCGGCGACCTCAAATACCGCGCCCTCAAAAAGCTCATCCGCAACCCCGTCACCGTGGGCGCCTTTCGCGCGCTGCACCCGGACTGGGGGCGGCGCATCGCCCTGCTGGCCAGCAGCACCGAGCACAAGGCCGACACGGGCGACCAGGCCGCCCGCGGCCGCGCGGCGTTCATCCAGGCGTGGGCCACGGAGCAGCTGCGCGCGCGCTCCGACATCGACCTGGTGCTGGCCGGCCACGCGCACCTGGCGTCCGCGACGGAGGTGGAGCCGGGCCGGTGGTACGTGAACTCCGGCGACTGGCTGCGCACGTTCGACTACGTGGTGCTGCCCGCGGACGGCGGCCCGCCGGAACTGCGGCACTGGCCGGCGGAAGGGTGACGGAGGCGTTGGGATGAAGCCGGCATGGTGAGGATGGAGGGGTAGGACAGCAACCCGTCGCTGCGCGACGGGACCCTCTCCCCGCGGTCCTTTCGCTCGTTCCTCGCGACGTCCCGGCGATGCTGTGGGCTAGGCTCCGCGCGCGCAAAGTCCGCCCTTCTTCCCGGGGTGTCTGGATCCAGCATGAAAAAGGCGCCCCCGCCGGAGCGGGGGCGCCTTTGCCGTCGAACTACCGTCGCCGGATCAGAACTCGTAGCGAGCCGAGAGCTGGATCTGGTAGTTGCTGCCCAGCGACTCCGTGAGGAACTGCTGGAAGTCGGGGTTGAACTGCACGATGGGCAGCGACGTGGAAACGTCCGCGCTGGACTGCGCCACGTGCGTGAGCAGGTTCTGCGTGGACAGGCCCGACGCCGTGCGCACCACGCCCCAGTCCTCGTTGAGCAGGTTGAGGAAGTTGAACACGTCCGCCTGCAGCGAGAAGTTCTGGTTGCGGATGGTCGGGATGCTCTGGCGCAGCGACACGTTCACGAAGTTCACCCAGCCGTTGCGGCAGGTGTTGCGCTGCAGGATGCTGCCGCGATGCTCGCGCAGGCACTTCGAGTCGCCGATGAAGCTCTCGAACGCCGCCGCCTGCTGCGCCGCCGTGGCCACCACCACCGTGTTCTGGCCGGAGCCCGTGGTGATGTCGCGGAACAGGATCTCCGTGGGGTCCTGCGCGTTCGTGGGCACGTAGATGGGATCGTTGCCCTGGAAGCCGTCGGCGTTCAGGTCGCCGCGGCCGCTGGAGCCGCCGTACACGTAGGTGAACGGGTCACCCGACTGGCCGTTGTAGATGACCGACAGCGAGGTGCTGAAGCGCTCCCAGGGGAACGTGTACACGCCCGAGACGGTGATCTTGTGCGGCTGGTCGAACGACGAGATGCCCAGCGCCTGGCTGGTGTGCGGCCCGCTGAGCACGCGGCCGAAGCGGTACTGCGACTGCGCCGTGCTGCTGGTGGCCGAGATCACGTCCCGCACGCGCGAGTACGTGTAGTAGGCCTGCAGCTCCATGTTGTCGTTGAAGCGGCGCTGCACGCCGGCCGTCAGGTTGTACGCCCAGTCCTTGTTCTGGTTGCGCACGTCCACCACCTGCGTGAAGCGGGTGGAGACGCGCTGCGCCGTGGGCACGCCCGTGGCGGCGATGGTGCCGAACACCGTGCGGCCGTTGCGGTCCGTGCCCACGCCCTCGGGACGCGCCAGGTTCACGTCCTGGTAGAAGAACTGCTCCACGGCGCGCGTGTACAGGCCCTCCAGCGTGACCACGAAGCCGTTGGCGATCTCGCGGTCAAAGCCCAGCGAGCCACGGAACGTGGCCGGGAACTTCAGGTCCTTGTCCAGCAGGTTCACCTGGCCGATGATGCCGCTGGCCAGGCCCACGCCGTTGCCGCAGGCGGCCGGCTGGTTCTGCGGGTCGGCGTTGAACGCCGGCGACGGACGGCCCGTGTTGCCGCCGCAGGTGAGCAGGGCGATGCCCGTGCCGTTGTTCTGGAACGCGTTGCCGATCATCACGAACGCCGGACGGCCCACGAACACGCCCGCGCCGCCGCGCAGCTGCGTGGTGTTCTCGCCGGTCACGTCCCAGTTGAAGCCCACGCGGGGCGACCACTGGATGTTGCCCGAGGGGATCTCGTCCGTGCGGCGGCCGAACACGCTGTCCACCACGGCGGTGTACAGGGGCTCGTCGCGCAGCACCGGCACGTCGGCGCGCAGGCCCACGCTCAGCGAGAACTTGTCGTTGGGCTCCCAGGTGTCCTGGGCGTACAGGCCGAACTGCGCCGCGTCGAACACGGCGTGCGGCAGGGCGCCGCCCGGGTTGCGCGGGTCGGCCGCCAGCGTGTACGACGACGGCGTGCCGGCGCGGAACGCCGCCAGGCTGGCGAACTCGTACGTGCCGAAGGAGTTCTGCGCGAAGAAGTTGTCGATGTGGTACCACTCGTTCTTGGTGCCCACGTCGATGCGGTGCGAGCCGCGCTGCCACGACAGGTTGTTCGTGATCTCGAAGATCCGCTGGTCCAGCGTGTTGCCCTGCGAGCTCTGCTCACCGCCCGCGCGCAGGTCCTGCGTGCCGTTCTCCACCGTGATCTGCGGCGCCCGCACGTTGGGCGTGCGCGAGTCGCTGATGGTGTTGTAGCCGACGATGAACTCGTTGTACAGGTTGGGCGTGAACTCCGTGAAGAGCTGCGCCACCGTGCTGTGCTTGGTGCTCTCGAAGAAGTAGCCGTTGCCCTGCAGGTTGAACACGCTGCTCGAGCGGCTGAAGATGTCGTCCTCGGCCCGGCCGTAGTTGTGGCGGATGACGAAGCGGCTGCCGAACTCCGGAAGCTGCAGGTCCAGGCGGGCGAAGATGTTGTTGAGCGGGTTGTCGTTCTCCACCTGCCCGGCCGTGCCCGGCGAGATGTTGTACCCGTTCAGGATGTCCACGAACTCGGCGATCGTCGCGTCCGTGGGCACCAGCGTGCCCGCGTCCGACGGCTGGCCCTGGTAGGGGCCGCTGGCCGGCGTGGTGCGCGCCTGCCACTCGGGGTTCACGAAGAAGTGCAGGCGGTCGCGGATGATGGGGCCGCCCAGCGAAAAGCCGTACTGCGTCTGCTCGAAGTCCTGGATGTAGTCTTGGTCGCGCGCCAGGCCCTCGTTGCGCGTGTAGTAGTACGCCGAGCCCGACAGGTCGTTGGTGCCGCTCTTGGTGACGGCGTTCACCAGCAGGCCGGCGAAGTTGCCCTGCCGCACGTCGAACGGCGACAGCAGGATCTGGTACTCCTTCACCGACTCGATGGCGATGGACTTGCCGCCCGCCTGGCCGCCGGGCTGGCCGGTGGTGCCCAGGCCGAACAGGTCGTTCTCGCTGGCGCCGTCGATCTGGATGTTGTTGAAGCGGTTGTTCACGCCGCCGCCCGACAGGCCGGGGCCCGTGCTGGACACCTGGGGCGCAAGCCGCACGAAGTCCGTGAAGTTGCGGTTCAGGGTGGGAAGCCGCTCCACCGCCACCTCGGAGATGGCCGTGCCCAAGCCCTTGTTGGTGGGCGCCAGCACGGGGTTGCTGGCCGCGGCCACCGTCACGCCCTCCAGCAGCACCGCCTGCGCCGCCAGGTTGAAATCAATGCGCAGGTCCTCGCCCAGGGCCACCTGCAGGCCGCTGCGCGTCTGGCTGGCCCGGCCAATGCCGCCGGCCGTCACCGAGTAGGGACCGCCCACGGGCAGGGCGGGCACGCGGTAGCGGCCGTCCTCGCGGGTCACCACGGTGCGGGTAAGGCCCGTGGCCTGGTTGCGGACACTGATCTGCGCGCCGGCGAGGGGCTCGCCCTCCGACGAGACCACCCGGCCGCTGATGGCGCCGGTCACCGCTCCCTGCGCGCGGGCCTGGCCCGGCACGAAGGCGAGCGCCAGCGCCCACAGCAGCATGAGCGCCGCATGCGAACGTCGAATCTTCACAGTTTACCTCAAGGGGGAGGGTTGGGTGAAACGGCCCGGACGAACTGCTGTCCGGCGGGCAACATGGTATCGCCTGAGGTTTGCGCCGAACAGGCAGAAATGTAACGCTCACGAAACGACCGTCAACGGCGTTGATCCCCGGCCGCTCCGATGGCCCCAAGTTCCTGCGGCCCAAGGCGATCGGACCCCGTCCCGCCCGCCGCCGGCCCCGGTGGCAGGTCGCGCGGGGCTCGCGCGCTCTGCAACCCGGCCCCATCGGCCGGACGGACGGCACGGGGATTGTCGTGTCCAACGCGCGAAGGCGCGGGGCCCGCGTTCCGCGCCTTCGTACGCCTGCCGCCGGCGTCCTCAGCGGCTGTCGGTGATGTAGCGCAGGACGTCGTAGCGGGTGATGATGCCCGCCAGCCGCCCGCCCCGCCGCACCAGCACGGCCGGGTTCTGCCGCGACAGCAGCCGCGTGATGCCGCCCAGGTCCACGTGGGCGTCCACCACGGGCAGGGGCGCCTCCATGACGTGCTGCACGGACTGGTCGAGCACCCGCGTGTCCTCGAACACGCGGCCCATCACCGTCGTTTCCGACAGGTGGCCCACGCAGTCGCCCTCGGCCACCACGGGCAGCGTGGACACGTTGTGCGAGTGGATGAGGCCCAGGGCCTGCCGCAGGGGCGTCTCGGGCGCCACCGACACCAGGTCCCGGGGCGCGCCCGCCTCCTTGCCCGCCAGGGCGTCGCCGGCAGAGATGCGCGCGGGCTCCAGCATGCGGTTCTCCCGCATCCACTCGTCGTTGAAGACCTTGGACAGGTAGCGCTCGCCCGTGTCGCACAGCAGGCACACCACCAGCGCGTCGGGGTCGTCCAGCTCCCGCGCCACCTCCAGGGCCACGTGCACGATGAGGCCCGTGGAGCCGCCCACGAACAGCCCCTCTTCGCGGGTCAGGCGGCGCGCCATGGTCATGGCCGAGCGGTCGTCCACGGAGCGCCACTCGTCCACCACCGACATGTCCAGCGTCTCGGGGATCTTGTCGCCGCCAATGCCCTCCACCTTGTACGGCTGGCCGGGCACCACCACGCCCGTCCGCGCGTACTCCGTGAGGATGGAGCCCACGGGGTCGCCGCCGATGATGCGCACGTCCGGCTTGCGCTCCTTGAGAAAGCGCCCCACGCCCGTGATCGTGCCGCCCGTCCCCGACGCCGAGACGAAGTGGGTGATGCGCCCCTCCGTCTGCTCCCACAGCTCCGGGCCCGTGGTGCGGTAGTGCGCCCGCGGGTTGGCCTGGTTGTAGAACTGGTTGGCCAGCACGGCGTTGGGCGTCTCCTTCGCGATGTGCTTGGCGACGGTGACGTAGTACTCCGGGTGGTCCGGCGCCACGGTGGGCGTGACGATGACCTCGGCCCCGAACCCCTTGAGCAGGCGCACCTTCTCCTGGCTCATCTTGTCGGGGATGGTGAAGATGCAGCGGTAGCCCTTGATGGCGGCCGCCAGGGCCAGCCCCACGCCCGTGTTGCCGCTGGTGCCCTCGACGACGGTGCCGCCCGGACGCAGCGTGCCGTCCGCCTCGGCCGCCTCGATGATGGCGGGTCCGATGCGGTCCTTGACGCTGCCGCCGGGATTGAAGAACTCGGCCTTGCCGTAGACGGGAGTGCGGATGCCCTCCGAAACGCGGTTCAGGCGGATGAGGGGCGTCCAGCCGATGGTGCCCAGCACGTTGTCGTACGGACGCTGGTGGCGCGGGCGGCGAAAGGCGGTGTCCAGGACGGAGTCGGTCATTGGGTCTGTGCTTCTTGCGCGGGCGGCCCGGCGGGCTGCGCCGAGTCTGCCGCGGTGATCTCGAATTCCACGGGCAGCAGCACCCACTTGCTCACGGGCGTGCCGTCGCGCCGGGCCGGCTCGAACCGGAGCGCCGCCGTGCCCGCGATGGCCGCAGAGTCGAACGCGGGGTACTTGCTGGCCGTCTCCACCCTGGCGGAGTCCACCGTGCCGCCCGCGTTGATGTGGATGCGCAGCACGGTCTTGCCCTCCACGCCGGCGTCCCACAGTTCCTCGGGATACTGGAAGGCGGGCTGGACCAGGGCGACGGGCTCGGTTTCCACCACGGGCTTGCGCTCGCACGCGGCCGCCGTCACGAGGGCGGCGAGCGCAAGGAGCGAACGGCTCGCTTGAGGGCTCATGGGGTGCGCTGGGGCGGGGATCGCCGGGTGCATGATGTGCCCGAAGATCGTGCCTCGGGGGGGGATCCGCAACCGGCGAAGGCCAATCCGGCGCCAACCGGGGGCAGCCGAAGGCCGGGACCCCAACGGGATGGCGAACTCCGCGCGCGCCTTCCCGCCCGTTCCCCAGCGCCGCTCCGCGGGCGCCTATCGCCGGATGCGACCCCGGGCTCCGGGCGGACGGCAGATCGTCCGGCGCTGCCAGGGGAGGGGCATCCGCCCGGCTTCGCCTGCCCGGACGGAGGGTCACGCTGCGCAGTCCATCGGCCCCATCCGCCCCCATGCAGGACGCCCTCTCCCGCGGGGATGCGGGAGAGGGCGCCGGGATTGGTCGGAGCGCGGGTCCTACCGCTGCTCCGCCTCCCTGACTGCGTCGATCTCGCGCTGCAGCAGCTGCTGCAGGCGCTCCAGGGTGGGGACGTAGTCTTCCTGCGGCGCGTGGAAGTCGGCGCGCTCCAGGTGCACGATCATCATGCGCGCCCAGCGGCGGATGTGGTCGCGGCGCTCGTGCTCGTCGGCGGCGAGCTTGTCGCGCAGCGAGCGGGGCGTGGCGGGCTCGGCCGGGTCGGGCATGCGGACCCGCACCTCGCCGTCCACAAAAACGCCGTCGCCTTCCCACTGCGTGGGGAGCGCAACGGCAGGACGGGGTCTTTCGGGGCGCCGCGCCGGGGCGCCGGGGTACAGCACGGGCATCGCTCCATCCTTCCAGAAGTGCCTGCGAGGTTAGCTGTCGGGTTCGGAGCGGAAGCCTCCGTCCGGCGCTCGTCCGCCGGATTCACCCCGGAGCGCGGCCCGCGCGCTCGGTGGTTCCCCCGCCGCCCGGCACGCGTCCGGGCGTTCGGCCGTGGAATGCAGGGACAGTGCCCCGCCCTTCAACGATGGCCCCGTCCGCCCATCCGTTCAACCCCGTGGCGCCTCCGGCAGCCCACCCTCATCCGATCCTCACGAAGGCCGATCGCGGCACGGAGCCGCCCGGGACGACGGTCCGGGGAACGTCCCCGGCGGCCCGGGCGCCGCGTAGATCCTACCGCTGGCGGCCCAGCGCCATGGCGCCCATCACCTCGGTCAGGTTGGCGTCGGCGCCCAGGCCGGGCACCGTGGTGTTGGTGAGCAGGGTCACGGAAAGCTGCTCCGCGGGATACCAGACGTTCTCCCCCATGAAGCCGGGGGTGGCGCCGTCGTGCACGATGACTGTGCCACCGCCGGGCGTCGCGCGTACGTACAGGCCCAGCCCGTAGGGCACGCTGCGGCCCGCAGCCACTCCGCGCGGCGTGGTCATGGCCGCGTACGAGGCTGCGGACAGGACGCGGCCGCCGTGCAGCGCGCGGTTCCACCGGGCCACGTCCGCCGCGTTGGAGCAGATGCCTCCCGAGCCCAGCAGCTGGGAGGGGTGGAGGTACGGCGCGGGGCTCACGGCGCCGTCGGGCGGGCGAAGGTATCCCTTCGCGGCGCCGTCCGCGGCCTCCGCGTCGCCGCACCACTCCAGGCTCGCGAGGCCCAGCGGGCGGGCGATCTCGTCCCGCAGGACGTCGGCGTACGGGCGGCCGTAGCGCGCCTCGACCAGGGCACCCAGCAGCATGTAGCCCGTGTTGGAGTAGAGGAAGGTGGTGCCCGCGGGCGCGATGGGCGCCTGCGAGCGCGCGGCCATCGCGATCAGCGAATCGACCGGCAGGGCTTCCCCCACGCGACTCACCTCGCGGTACTCGCGCGGCACGCCGGAGGTGTGGTCGAGGAGCTGCCGGACGGTGATGCCGTTCCATTCCGGCTTGAGCCCGCCCAGCCAGCGGCCGATGGAATCGTCCAGCGCCAGCCGCCCCGTGTCCACCAGGCGCAGCACCAGCGCCGCGGTGAACTGCTTGGCCATGGACCCGATGCGGTACGTGGTCGCGGGGTCGGCCGGGCGCCGGGTGTCCAGGTCCGCGAACCCCCAGGCGCGGTCCAGCAGGACCTGGTCACCGCGGGTGACCACCACCTGCGCGCTGGCCACGCCGCGCGCCAGGAGCCGCGCCTGGACCAGGGAGTCGATGCCGGCGGCCAGGCCGGCGGGGGCGGGCGCGGCCCCCTGCGCGCGAAGCGGCGCGGAAGCGGCCGCCAGGAGGACGGCGAACAGGGGGGCGAGGACGGATCGGATTGGATGCGGCATGGTCGTGTCGGTTGGAGGGAGGACGTCGCGTTCCTCTCCCACCGTATACGTGCCCCCGCCGGCCGCGGAAGCCACCGTTCGCCCAGTGGCAGATCGGGACGGCCGAACGGCGGTCGCGGCCGTCGCCGCCGTGCCCCGCATGCGGGTATCATGATGGAAAGGCAGTCGACCGTCCCTTTCGTCCGTGCACCGGATCCCGTGATGCAGCTGATCCATCTGACCGTCCAGGCGGCCGCGCGCATCCAGGCCGCCGAGGTGGCCGCCGGCGCCATCCGGGCGTGCACGGGGGCCGCGGTCGCCGTCCTCGTGTACCACGTCGTCCGGCGGATGCCCTGGCCGCGCCCCTTCTGCGCGCGGTTCGCGGCGCTTCACCTGGCGGCCGCGCCCGCCTTCGCCGCCGCCTGGGCCGCGGCGTCCAGCGCGCTGGAGGCGGTGGTG
>SXGQ01313448.1_pt1 | contig 11355 bp, 9 predicted proteins | sample 3178371 | NCBI WGS metagenome assembly SXGQ01 (sample SAMN11356859, study PRJNA531348) | freshwater metagenome | isolation source: freshwater sample F1-20 | place: China: Fuxian Lake, Yuxi | collected 2017-12-25 | reverse complement strand
GGGCTGCTGCACTTCATCCCCGAGTCTCTCGGAGACGAGCGTGCGAAGAATGACTTTGCGAACGTGGGCAGGCTCATCTGCGCGGCCTATGGTGCGACGAACATGGTGATGATCCTCGAGTCCTGGGTGACGATGGCGAAACCCGGTCAGACGCTCGACACGGAGACACCGCCTTCCGAGGCGTTCGACCGCATGGAGTTCGTTGTAGTGATGGGTGAGACTGCCGGAAGGAAGACGCAATGCTTTCTTCCAATTGTGCGAACCGACGCAGGCGGATTCTTTGGCTTTGGCGACTCTGACCTACCGCAGTTCGATGGTATTGAAGGGAGATTCGCGGGGATGTTGCCGCCGGTGGAGCCGACCGCCGAAACACGAGCGATGGCGCAGGCACTCCTTGCTGCGATGGGCGTCACCCGCGATGCGTTGAAGCCGAAACACGGCAACAACTAGCCCATTAGCTTCCGCTGGATTTGTTCGATGATCGCCGAGTTGTGCGCGATGACCTCGGTGCTCTTGGTGAGCGCGGCCACCATGTCCGCGTTGGCAGTGCGCAGGTGCGTCTCGAACTCGGTGCGCACGGCGGCAATTTCCCGCTGAAGCTCGGCAATCTGGCGCATGAAGTAGCGCGTGAGGAAGTAGATCGTCACGAGACCGATGACGAGCAACGCGACGAACATCCAGCGGTCGTCCTGATGCGCGGCGTGGTCTATCGTTTTGATGGCTTCGTTGACGTCCATGTGCCGGCGTGGGTGTCAATCGTCGGCGATGGGGATTCAGAATTTCCCGGTGCAACCTGCCACGGCACTTTCAGGGCATGGCGCGTGGGCGGTATCCAGCACGCTCCGATAAGCGTCCTCGCCGGGCCACATGTTATAGAACGCGCTGGCCGCACGGTGGGGCATCATGCCGATCCAGCGTTCGGCAAAAAAGCGATCGGCGTTGAGTTCCACTTTTGGCAGAATTTTGAGGAAACCGGCGCGCGCCCACCAGAAATTGCCGCCGAAGAACGGACAGTCACCGAACGCAATTCCCATGGCCGCGCAGTGGGGCTTCCAACGCTCGGGGGTGAGATAGAATGCACCGCTCACATCGAAGTCGTCGTCGATGAGAGGTCGGACCGCCTCGGGCCATAGGGTGACGCAAATGTTGCTCATGGTCCGGCGCCAATCGGTGGCTTTGCGGAGTTCATCGGGGCCGCGTGGATCGCTCTCGGAATAGGTGACGCCCTTGGAATGCGCGTAAAGAATGAGCGCTTCATCCGGGATCGAGGCGAGGTCGGCTTGGAGCCGGGTGTGCGTCGCCATCTCGTGCCCGGACGCCACTTGCCAGACGTGCGCCTGCGGTGCGCGACGCAGCACTTCGTTCCTGGCATTCGCCCAGCGGGACACCACGATGACGGTCATCCGTTCGAGTTTCGGTTGAAGCCCGGACGCACGCAGTTCAGTCATGTGCTCATCAAAAATATCGAGACCACGGCACTCCGCACCCGGCGGCAGAAACAGATGGTAATAGTGAAAGGCGAGCGGCAGTGACGGGTTTGGTTCCCGTTCCGCGTACCGCTCGCGAAAGTACGGATAGGCGTAGTGCTGGCTGGACTGAAATCCGGTGCGGTGCAGTTGAGCCACACGCGGTCGGCCGGAGCCGGGCCACATTTCCGCGTCGTGACGGGGACTGAACAACGCGGTAGGAAATTGCTCAACCGCTCCGATCAACACGTGGCGCTGCAATGGCGGCAGACCGAGAACGTATTCACTTCGCGCCCACCAGAAGTTCCCGGAAAAATGAGGGTATGGGTGCTCCTCCCAGTTCACGCCGGCAAGGTCCGCGCCCGCCTCCACTTCGGCCACCGCACCGCGCCATTGCTCAACGCAGAAATACTCGAGCACGCGCCGCCAGTCGCGGACGGCAAGGTTGCCCGGATGGCTCAAACCCTTGCTGTGAAAATAGAGAATGAAGGCGTCCTCGCGAAATGCCCACACATCGTCCCATAGAAACCGGAGCGTGCCGATCTCGCCCTCCACCAAAGTCGCCTGAGCGTCGTGCCGGAGAACGACATTACGCTTTCGTGCCATCCATCGCATCGCAGCTTTGAGCGTCTTGGTTGGGAGTGCGCTGTTGATGACGATGCGATGGGCGGCATCGAGCAAGCCGCTGGCCTGCAATGTTTGCATTTGCTCGGAAAGGAGCGTTTCCCACCCAGACAAATTCGCAAGGTGGTAGAAGACTAGAATCGGGCGGCTTGGTTCGCTGGGCAGCGCGGACCGCGGCGGCTTTGGAACTGCATCGGTCTCCCTCGGAGGCGGAGGAATACTCGGCGGCGGGATGAACCGACTTGAATCGGGGCCGTGTGCAGTCGCAGGCAGTTCCTGCGTTGGAGCGAAGTGAGGGATTTGGGCTGCGTCCGCCTCGACTCGGAACAGTCCCCTGCCTTGCGCCGTTCGGATGCGCGCATTCGGCGGGCACGGGCAGACCGGCAGAGCCGTGCAGTTGAGCCACCGAGCGCAGAGATGATACGGATGGAACCAAGGAGTTCGGGCAAAATCGTGCAGATGCACCACCCGATTGAGAGTGGCCGCAAGTGCCGTTCCGAAAGCCGTAGCCCGCTCGAGCGTGACGGTGACGAAAATATCCACGTCATGCCACGGTTGGCTTTCGCCCCGAGCATGGGAACCCACGAGGCCGACCGTGCCGATACCGGCCCGTATGGCTTGGCTGGTAATGATATTAAGAAGGTCCGGATTCATGCGAAGTGCGATCAAAGGTGCAGGGCGGTGTCGAGTCGTGGTCATCGAGGCCGAAAACTCTGAGCGTCGCCGGAGCGATATTCGTGAGCGTGTGGTCCTCCCCGACGTCGGCCGTGATCGATGCCGGCGGCGCGATGAACCAATCGGTGTCCGTTGCTGCGCCTGCCGGATACGGCGTGTAATGTCCGTGTGCGTTGTTCCCGTTGGCGTCCGCATACTTCACGCCCGTGTCACGGCCGGTCTTATGTGCGCCGGGAGCCGGATGGATCGCGTAGGCGGCAGTAACCGAATAGTTTGCCGTGAAATCGAAACCATCAGTCGCAGGTCCCCCGTAAGTCTGCGGGCCGTGATTGCACCGCTTGACCTCAGTCGAGTCACCGGTCCACGTCAGCGTCGCGATCAGGCAGTTCGGCGGAAAAGTGAAGCTGCCCGAGCCGATGTAGTGAATGAAAGGCACGCTGCCGGGCGCACCGTAGTCCGCGAAGAAAGTCACCGTGCCGCCGGGATTCACCAGGACATCCCTGAACGTAAAACTTTGATTCATGCCCGGCCAGCCGGTGCCGAGTTGTGCCGGACCGAGTGCACCGGAAACGCTGAGTGTGCCGACTCCCGCAGGGCCACCTGCGATGGTAACAGTTACATAGATGGTGCAAGTCGCGGGTGGCACGATGAAGCACGATGGGCCATCCGTATCGAGGTCTGCTAAAACCTCTACGATGATCGTCGGCACGTCCGGATTCGGAGGATTGTGTGGTCGAGGAGGCTTTGGTGGCACGGGAGGTTTCGGGCCATCGCCTCCACCATTGCCATCGACGCCGGAGCCCCATCCTCCCCATCCGCCGCCGGTGTGGCCGCCCGGGCCGCCGCCATCGCTGTCACCACCCACCGGATCGGAGATCGGTGGATTCGTCGGATCAGCCGGATCGGACGGGTTGGACGGGTTGGACGGATCGCTTCCACCATTGCCAGGCGGCTTTGGCGGCAGCGGAGGTTTTGGTGGACGCGGTGGGTCAGGCGGATTCGGGGGATCGGGCGGGTCCGGTGGCTGCGGACCATTGGGCCACGGCTCATCCGTCCAGTCGCGCGCCATGAACTCATCCGCGCCAAAATCCCACTGCTGCGCGACGCGACGATCTGCGAGTTGTGTCTCCCACACCGGCTGCGTGATGAGCCAGACGTAGTGCTCGAACGTGAGCCACTTTCGCCATAGCTCCCGCCGCACTGCGCGTCCGCTGCAGGCGATGCTCCGCGCCTGAAACCAATCCAGATTTTTCATGGCAGTTCGAGTTGCTGCGTGTCGGCGATCAGATCGCGCGTCACCTCGACGAGGAACGTGCGCGTGGTGTTGCGGAGAAGCGGCGGCCCGACTTGCGGATCGTAGTTGTTGATCTCGATCCACTCGAACTCGCCGAGCGCATTGAACAATGTTCCCGCGTCCTTTTCGTAGTTGGTGAGGGCCGATGTCATGTCGGGGCTATCGAGCCGGACGTGCAGACGAAACGCCGCCTGCTCGCCTTCGCCGAGTTTGCGCCAATCATCCCCTTCCAAGAGCACGGACTCGGGTTCCAGTTCCTTGAGCGCAAATTTGAGCGCGGTAATGTCGAGGTCCGCAACCACGCCGCCTTTGAGAAACGTGACGTGAAAAACCAGATCGTCGCCGCGCTTGGTCCAGAACAACGGCCCGCTGTCTTTGCCTCCTGCATTCCCGAAGTTTTGTGGGTTCAGCGAAACCATGCGCGTGAGCAGATCGATATAGACTTCGAGCACGCCCGAGGGCCGCACACTTCCACTCGCTTCGATGCCGAAGGTGAAGATGACCGGGTCGCTTGCGCCGTCCGCATTACCCGCGATGAGCGAAACAACGAACACGCCGGGCAGCGTAGCCGCGCCGGAAATCCTCCCCGTGGGGACATGAAGCGTGATGCCCGGCGGTAACGGCGACGCATTCCAAAATGTCGGCGCGTTTGCGGCGTGTGGCTGAAATACGAAGTGCTGCCACTGGCGATAGCCGAGGACGCTCTGTGTGGTGTTGATGACGGGTGCGGCCATTTCAGGAGATTTGCGCTTTGGCCTGCGTCAACGCCGCAAAGACGTAGCCCTTCGCGCCGCGCACGCTATTTTCGGTGTCGAACTGAACCAGCCGTGCTCGAAGCACGAATCCGGGGGTAAGCGGCACTGACTCTGCCGGGCACGCGCTCCAGGCCGTGTAGAGCCGCCGCTCCGCAGAAATCACATTGTCGAGCGAGCGTTTGATGATCGCGCCGAAGTGATGCTTGAGCTTGAGCCCGCTAATGATGATGCGCTGGGAGAGCAGAGGGGCGGGCTGCCACACGACATCGGCGAGGTTTTCGGACACCGGCGACGGCGTGCCCTGCCCCGGCGCCGTGCCGGCCTCGATGACGACAAGAAACTGCGCGCGGGTGTTTGCCACGAAGAGTTGCAACTCCAGGTCGAACTCGACCGAGAACCGACCGTCCGCCTGCCACATCGCTTCGTTGATGTGCAGCAGGAACAGCTCGCGCTCGAAATCGAGCGGGTAAAACGAATTGGTCTGGGCGGCTCGCGTGAGGCGATACCAGACGCGACCGTCGCTGCCTGCGTAGCCTTGCGGATCGAGGTAGCCGCCGCGACGACCAAGGCCGCCGGGCACGAGCAGAGGCACGTTCGTAGTGTTTTGGAAGACGTTGCCGGCGCTCGGTTCAGGGCGCGGAAGTGGCACGGCAATGGGCACCACGGTCGCGTCGTGGACGGCTGGCAGCAGCCCAGCCGGGCGCGGGAGCTTGTCGGCCTTGCCCTCGCTGAGCGATTTCGGATCGAAGTCCCCCGGCAGCCGCGCGCTCGGGAAAACGTCGGTGAAGTCGGGGATTTCGATGTCCTGCGAGACACTCTCACGTCGGGTGAGCAGGTTTGGTGTCGGGAGCAGGTCTTCAATGGCTTCGAGGCGCGCATAGACGCCCCCGAGTGCATCAAGGAGGCCGAGGATCTGCGCCATCGTGTGCGTGTGGGCAAGGAATGCACTGCGCGGTCCGGCGCTTGAGATGACGATGGCCAGACTGTTGAGCGCGGGGGGCGGTTCGGCTTCCGGGAAATCCAGCGTCAGGTCGTTCGCGCTGGCGATGGTCGCCTCGAATCCGTCGAGCACCTTTCCGCCAGACTGGTTCTCGCGCACCGTGAGATGGAAAGCTTCGGTGCCGAGGTTGTGCGGGAAGGAGAACGAGCGAGCTTCCCCGTCTCCGAACACCGCGACGTAGTGCTGCACGCCGACGATGATCTGGTCGGGCGTGAACGGAATGTAGTCGCGCGGCTGGGGTGGACGCAGCCAGTCGATGGGTTGCACCGTCTCCATTTCCTCCCAGATTTGCTCCCGCACGACCTTCACCGGCTGCTGGAAGAGCGTGATGATGCGCCCTGGCACCGCCGGATCGGCGATCTCTTCGCCGTCGTCCACGATCTCGGCCTCGACCTCGAACGGCACTTCGATTTCTGCCACGGCCCGCAGCGCCGCCGCCATCTCCGCGCGGTCGAGCGGGAGCGTGAAGGTGAGCACGCCCGGCGCGAAGGTGTTCACCTCGACGGTGATGAGCGGCTGCGGTGAGCCCGCGAGTTCGCCGATGAACTCGACGTAGGCGTTATCCGGCTCGGGGTTGGTGGCCTCGAAGCGTTTGCCCTTCTCGAACATTGCGTTGAGCGCGGCCGCGATCTCGTCCGGCCCGTCCTCGATGCCCAGCAGCTTCGAGATGCGGTAGTTCCAGCGCAGGAAGTAGGTGCCGCGGAAGTCAGGCGGCAAATGCAGTGCTTGGATTTCATTTATTGGAGGCTGTGTCTCGCTGCCGTTGTCGCCTGCGCGGATACGACGGATGCTCGGAGGCGTCGGGAGCACGCGCTCGTGGCCGCTATTGAACGCGAGCGGTGCCTGGATGAGCCGGCACTCGAACCACCAGACGCCGAACTGCTTGAACTGCCGCACGCGCACGAAGGAAATTGGCCCGAGCTTGTTGGTGTGGACGTTGATCGGCCACGGCCCCTCGGAATCCGCGCGCGTCGTCTTTACGACCCACGTTCCCGCCGCCGGACTCTCCACCGTGTCGATGATGCCCGAACCTTGTGCCGCCGTTTTGAAGACCTCGGCGGTGGCGTCGAAATTGATCTCCGGCGTGTCGGTGTCGCCGATCCACAGTTTGAAGGAACCGGCGGTCGGTGCCGTGAGCACCCGGCCGATGCTCGCCCGCAGTGTCCGAACACGCAGATCCCGCTCGCGCAGATCTCCGCTCTCGCTGCGTTCGTAAGTCCGCAGCGAGCAGCGCAACTGGTCGCCTAGCACGAAGGGCGAGAGCGTCACTGCGCCTCCATCGCTGGAAACGAGCTTTCGCGTGATGAGGTCAGCGTAAAGATCGAGGTCACTCACGCCGGGCGAGGCGTGTCAAAGGGCCGCCTCCCTACTTCGGTTCCTTTCGCTCCGACTCCTCGGCAGGCGTTTCCCGTTCGAGTGAAAAGAAGAACGGATCGAAGGACTGCCGCTTGTGCGGGAATGGCGGATTGAGCGGCGGTTGTTCGGCGCGCTTCTTTGCCTTCTCGGCCTCGCGTTCCCGGCGATTGGTTTTCGGATCGAGCGACATGACTACGTGCTCCAGAACATGCCGCGGGCGTCGGCCTGGTTGAAGAACGCCTCAGCCTCCGCGTTCTGGTCGTTCACAAAGCTCAGCAGCGCGTTAATCACGGGCTGTGCGATGCCGCCAGCGAGAGGAACGAACAATTGCATTGGTGGATTCGGTGCCTTCGGAGGGATCAGCCGTGAAGCGTGCTGGAGATTCCAGAAGACGGAGTGCTGCGGGTAAGGCGTCCAAGTGTGGTCAGGCTCATCGTCCTGGGCTGCGCCAGGTGGCGAGACGATCCAGACCGTCGCCATCTTCAGCTCGTCGTACTGTGCATCACCCGAGTTTAGCAGCATCCCATACATTAGCGCGAGGCTCTGCTCCTCCTGCGGGACATACTTCGAGACCGCTCGCAGCTTGGCGCGCCCGCCGGTCGCGCGGAGGGCGTCATTGAGAAAGACGGTCGAGATGGTTTCGGTCTGCGCGTCGAGCAGCGGATCGTGAACGTCGATTTGCAGCCGCGTACCGATGCGGGCTTTGGAAAGCACTACGTCCATCGCACGGATCTCCCGCGTGCGATTCTCGTCGAACTCGCCATCGAGCGCACCGGGCTTCGTCACATCGCCTCCCTTTGCCGCCCCTTTCACGCCCAGTTTCTCGAAGAACTTCGGGTAGCCCTCGGCTGCTGACGCGATGAGCTGCCCGGAGGCCGATGCACTCAGGTTTTCGGACATCAGCGGATTGCGCCAGCCGCCAAGCACGAGATACGGCGTGGGATCGTCGGTCAGGGCGACGTCATGTTCCTTGGCGTCTTCCTCGGGTGGCGTCCCCTCCGGCCAGTCGGCAGGCATCGTGATGTAGGTGTCGCGTCCGTTCACGAAGCCGGGCCGGATAAAAGCCCGCCACTCGCCGGTGCCGTCGTCCTTGAATTCGTAGCGCGCGTTGATGAACCACGGATGCCGCCACAACGAGTTGGCGTTACCGGACACAATCACGCCGCGCGATTGCTCCTTCGTGTCGGCACGAACGCCGCGTAGTGGACGCCCGCGCTTCACGAGCGCGACGAGTTTGTTCCATGCGTCGGCGGCGATCATTGCCAGAAGAAATGCCGCGCAGCGCTTTTTCGATCCGTGGTTAGCGCCGGGCGGTGTTGCAGGTCGAAGAACGTGATTTGGTAGAGGTCGAGCTTCTTGTCCTTGCGTTCGCGCAGCATCGCCAGCGGGTAGCGCGCACGCCGGCCCGGCAAGGCGACGGCACCGCCGCTGCCGCCATGCGAATCACTCGCCTCGCCGTCGTCCGTGTTGGGATCGGCGACCTGCACGACCTCGACCTTCTCGACCGACCAATCCTTCTCGCGGCACGTCACCTCGACGCAGATGTAGCCGCGGCCTTCATCGTCGAGCATCGGTTGGCCGAACTTCAGCACCGGCGGCGGTTGGTCGTCCGTGGCTGCGAGCGGCACGTCTTTGATCTTCGCGTCCACGCGATTCACCGTGCCCGGCCGGATGTTCGCGGCCTCTGTACCGACGAGCGAAACTTGAAACGGATGCACGAACTCTGTGCCGTCGCCGTCGAAGGTGATGATCGTCCCATCAGGCATCTCGCGCAGCCGCACGCCGTCGCCTGCGATGAGTCGGCACGCGCGCACCGCTGCGCAAAGCTGGTTCCATAGGACGGCCGTGATCGGCTGCCCACGTTTCACGAACGGTGGCTCCGTCATTCGCTACCTCCCTCCAGTTGCGCCTGGCCATAGACATCGCGCAGCCAGCCGTTCGGCCCGGAGAGCATGTATTCCTCGGTGATCTCCACGGCGTTGCCCTTGCGTTTGATTTTCGGTGCCATCTTCAGCCAGTTCCGCTTTTTCGCCGCGCCGGGAATCTTGAACTGCTCGATGCCCGGCGGCTTGTCCACGATCGTGCCGATGCCCCGCAGGATGGACGACGGGATGGTTTTCGCCGCGTAGGTCTTGCGAAAGACCGCGCCGACCACGAGCCAGTTGTCCACGCCGAACATCGGATTCTTCTTCGGCTTCTTGCCGCTGCCGCTGAGCGCCGTCTGCTGCCCGCTCGCTTCCGGCAAAGTCTCCGCGAACTGCTCCTTCGCCGCGTCCCAGGCGTAGCGCGTTTTGAGCGTGTCGAAGAACGGATGCGTCTGGATCGGGTCTTCCGCCATCGAGGTATCCAGCTCGAAGGTCACCTGGTCGTCGCTCGGTGCTTCGTTGGCGATGCCCTCGAAGTGCAGTGACACCTTATAGCCGCCGTCGTCCTCCTGCGTGAAGGAGCGCGAGCGATACGGGATGCCGACGCCGAGATTCGGCAGGGCCGTGAGCGCCTCGGCGAGCGTCTCGACGTAAAGTGGCACCTCGATGGTGGCGACCCCGGTTTCGGAGATGCCGCCGCTGATGCCAGTCGTTGGAAGTGGTGTGCTCATGGTGTTCAGGCGAAAGCAGCGCTGAGCGTCGTGGTGCTCGCGGTGGGTTTGTTTTCGATCGCGCGCTTCACGTCGCGCAGAAGCCCGGTCTGCGTCGTCAGTTCGCGCGTCTGGCGCTGCTGTTCACGGAGCATCGGATCGCCTCCGCCATACGCCGCCCCACCGCCGCCGATGCGCTGGATCGCCGAAACGGCGGCCTTGGACGCCTTCTCTGGTTTGTCCTTCGTTCCTTCCTCATCATCGAGGTTGAGCAGCGGCCCGATGGCCTTCTTCGGCTCCACATCCGCCCGTGCCTTTTCGGAGACTTTCTGCACGCGGTCCATTACGCCGCCGATGCTTGCGTCGAGCTGCGATTCCCAATCGCTCGTGTCGATAAGGCTGCTGCCTTTGGTGAAGCCCTCCGAGAGCGCGTTGCCGATATTATCGAAAGTCTCGCGCATCCGGTTACCGGCTTTGTCGAAGGCGGGAGTGAGTAGGTCGGCACTCGCTCGCTTGTTCTCGTCGCTGGCAGCTCGCACGCCGTCCGCCCAGGACTGCACTTCTTTCGCGCCTTCGCCGATTTCGTCGCCGATGAGCGGGATGCCGGAGAGCCAGTCGAGCAGCTTGGCGATGCCATCGAGCAGGAACGCGATGAAGCTCTGCGCGATGCCGAGAATCGCGCGACCCATGCCGAGCCAGAAATCCGCCGTGGTGACGATCTGGAAGAGCGTGATGGCGTTCTTCACTGCCTCGACGAGACCCTGCCAGAGCGCCTGAGCTACGGCCATGAGCGTGCCCGCTAGGAAGTTCACGGCGTTCGCGAAAGCGATCTTCGCGGACGTGAAAAGAATGTCGCCGACCTTCCCATCCGCGAATGCCTGGACGATGAACGCCACCGCTTCGCCGGCCTTCTGTCCCCAGCTTGCGAGATCGAGCGAAGCGAACTTATCCAGCAACGGCTTGAGCACCGGCGCGACTTTCTCCGCCACGCCGACCCAGAATCCGCGCACCTTCATGCCGGTCAGCGCGAGCTTGTCGCCGACGTCATCGAACAGCGCCGCATCCTTCGCCAGAATCTGCGCCTGCGAACCGACCTGCGCGGCGGCCTCGCCGAATCCGTCCGAGGAAAACAGCGAGAGCAACTCCGCGCCGCTGCGCCCGAAAATCTCCATCGAGGCTGCGGCTTTCTGCGAAGGGTCTTGGATGGTGTTGATCGCGGTGCCGAGCGTGCGGAACTGCTCCGCGGGCGTCTTCTTCTTCAGCTCCTCCAAATTGATGCCGAGCTTCTTGATCGTGTCGTCCGCCGAGCCGCCCTGGAGGGTCTTTGCCATCTTGCCGAATACCGGCCCGATGTCTTCCGCCGACTTGCCCGCATTGGCGAACTCCTGCTGCAACACGACGAGATCGCCCACGGCCACGCCTGTGTTCGCCGAGAGATCGTTGAGTTGTCCGCCCACATCGAGCGCCTGCTTGAGTCGGTCGAACCCGGCCGTCGCCACGCCCGCCGCCGCGCGGATGGCGATGAACGCCACCGCGAACTTCGCGATGCGGGATTGCAGCGCGAGCATCTTGCCGCTGATACGCGCCAACGCGCCGCTCAGGCGGCTGTC
>SXGQ01489996.1_pt1 | contig 11356 bp, 9 predicted proteins | sample 3178371 | NCBI WGS metagenome assembly SXGQ01 (sample SAMN11356859, study PRJNA531348) | freshwater metagenome | isolation source: freshwater sample F1-20 | place: China: Fuxian Lake, Yuxi | collected 2017-12-25 | reverse complement strand
CGTGGGTGATTCCCTCCTTGTTGAGGGCGTCCATCTTGTCGATCAGCAGCAGGTAGCCGAGATGGAAGATGCGCGCCTTGGTCTTGTTGAAATCGATGTCCTTGGCGTCCCACAGGGCGTTGGCCCCGCGATGGTGGAAGAAGGTGCGCTTGCCCGTGCCCTGCACCGTCATCACGTCGGTGTAGCTGGTCGGCGCCTCGCCGGTAGCCTTGAGATGCTTGGTGTCGATCTTGTGGGACACGCAATCCTCGAGGATGTGCTGGCCGTACGAGTCCTTGCCCACGAGACCCGCGCCCGCCAATGGGAAACCAGCTCCCATCTTCGCGAGGTCCACGAGGACGTTGTACGGGGAGCCACCCGTGCCTTGACTCTGGGACTTGATGTTGGCCAGTTGTTCGAGCTGGGGATAGGTGTCGATGATCTTGACCTGATCCACGATCCAGTTGCCGCCGGCGAGGATGCCGGAGCGCTTGGAGGCAGCGGGTGATTTCATGCGTTTGGGGATGGGGAGAGACGACAGCCCGGAATGGGTTGCACCTCAAGGTTGGACACCCGGAGGCTACCGGAGGTGCGCCGCCGTGTCTCTACGGAAGTGCAGATGGGCTTCACGCCCGTCGCCCCACACCCTCCCCGTCGTGGACACTCCGGAATGAGCCACCTGGAGGCGACGGGGCAGATCCCGCATTACCCGCACGGCGGAAGGTGGTTGCGCTGGCGCAGGTCCTTCCATGGCTGCTCGTGGTCGACATCGACCACATTCGGCCCGTCCGCCTGGGCCGGGCTCAGGATGGCGAGGAAGACCACTTCGGTGTCGAACGGGTTGTAGGTACCATGCACCTCATCCTTGGGGATCAGGACCATGTTCCCGGGTTTTAGGATCCGATGACGGTCGCCGCACCACTGCTCAGCCGATCCGGAGAGGACATAGATGATCTCCTCGCGCTGCGGATGTCGGTGGAAGGGGTGACTCTTGCCGGGTTGCATCGTCGCCCGAACCAGCAGCAGCTCGCGACACGGAACGATGTCCGGCCGGCTCAGCCACTCGTTCCGGGTGAACTGGGTGAGCTCTAGGACTCGCTCGGCATCCGTGACGAATCGGCGGAGGTCGGAGGTATCCATGGTCCGGGGATCAGACCGTGACGGGCTGGCGGAGGGACTTCCAGGGCTCCTCGCCGCTGACATCGACCGCGAAGGGCCCCTTGAACCGACCCGGGGACAGGATCGCCAGGATCACGGCATCTTTGGACGTCGGATTGAACGTCGCGTGGACCACCCCAGCCGGAATATGGGCGACCTCTCCGGGCCCCAGTATCCGTCGCTCCCGCTCGACCCACTGCTCGACCTGGCCCTCGAGGACGTAGATCGCCTCCTCGAGCTCGGGATGGGTATGGAACGGATGTCCTTCTCCTGCCGGCAGAACCGCCCGACAGATCTGCAGCAGCTCCGCATCGCAGACCTCAGGTCGGCACATCCAGTAGTTGGTCCGCCCCTTGAAGTTCTCCTGGAGGGCCTCCGCCGTGGTGATGAATCGATGACTCATGGCAATGGCGACAGGCTAGGATCGGAAACCGAGGGCCGTCGATTCTCGGATCGTGAGACAACGCCTCAGCGCTTGCGGGTCAGGCGCTTTGCGGCGGGGGCCTTCAGGGTCTTGAAGTCCCGGGTGAGCTGGGTCAGCGAGGCCTCGACCCCCATGCGCTCGAGCGAGCTGGCGCCGACGAACCCGACCGCATCGGTGTTCTGGAGCACCCGCTTGGCGTCGTCCGGGGTGTTGATGGGACCGCCATGACACAGGAAGAAGATGTCCTTCCGGACGCGCGAGGCGGCATCGACGATCTCCTGGGTGCGCTGGAGCGTGAAGTCCCAGCCCACCACGGCCTTGGTGACCCCGATGCTGCCCCCGACCGTGGTGCCAACATGCGCGATGATCGCGTCGGCTCCAGCCTTGGCCATCTCGACCGCCTCCTCGGGCGTCGCCACATAGACCACCGAGAACAGGTCCATCTTCCGTGCGAGCGAGACCATCTCGTACTCCTTCCGGACGCTCATGCCGGTCTCCTCGAGGACCCCGCGGAAATGGCCGTCGACGATGGTGTGGGTCGGAAAGTTGTTCACTCCGGAAAAACCCATGTCCTTGACCTGTCCCAGCCAGTGCCACATGCGGCGACGGGGATCGGTGGCGTGGACGCCGCAGATGACGGGGCACTCCTCCACCACGGGGAGGACCTCATATTCGCCGATCTCCATTGCGATCGCGTTCGCATCGCCATAGGCCATCATGCCGCAGGTGGAGCCATGACCCATCATCCGGAAGCGTCCGGAGTTGTAGATGATGATGAGATCCGCCCCGCCCTTCTCGATGAACTTGGCGCTGATCCCGGTGCCGGCACCCGCGGCGATGATGGCATCGCCCTTTTTCAGGGTCGCCATGAGGCGGTCGCGTACTTCTTTACGAGTGTAGGGATTCCCCTTTCCGGTCCATGGATTCGGCATAGCGCGACGAGTCTGGAGGTTGTCCCGAAAAGTGCCAACCCCCGGAATCACCCCCGGAATCATGTACCACTGCCACCCGCGACCTCACCATCGGCGCTCGAGGGCCGACAGCATCCGGGCCTGTCTCCACCCCTGCCAGCAGTTGCTACCGATGAACAGGGTCATGATCCCCAGCCAGACCGACTGGTCCAGGATTGCAAGGGCCAGCAGCCCGATGACGCCAAGGAAGCCCACGAAGGTCGCCGCGTAGAGGCTGCGAACGGGGCCAACCACGAACCAGAGCAGCGAGCGGAGGATCTGCCCACCATCAAGCGGATAGACCGGCAGCATGTTGAAGAGGAACAACCCGGTGTTGATCCACCAGACGTTGCGGACGAACACGGCCCATTCCGACAGGCTGGGCTGCAGGAGGTCCACGTTGGACCCCATCACGAGCGCGGTCAGGGGAATCGCCAACACCACATTGACCAGCGGTCCCGCGGCCAGACCCCACAACTGGGCGCCTGGCCGAAACGGCGGCGATACGTAGGCGACACCCCCGAAGGGCCAGAGCAGGATCGTGTTCGCATCCCCACCCACCTGCCGAGTTGCCAAGGCATGTCCAAACTCGTGGAGCAGCACGATTCCGAAGAGGGCCAGGTATTCCGCCACTCTCCAGGTCAGGGCACCCTCTCCACCACCCCGCCCCTGGACCTGGTAGACGGCGACCACGAACCAGAGCCAATGGAGATAGACATCGATGCCGGCGAACCGGAACAGCCGGAATGCGCCGGTGAGGGTGGATCGCATGGTCGGACTCTCCCGTCGGCAACCCACCGAGGCAAATCCTGTTTGCTCCTCGCACCCTGCGTTCGGACAGGAGCGGGGATCCACGCGGGTACACTGAAACTGGCAGTAAAAGCGGGGAACGGGAGGTTTGCGTCCGTCATGGATTGCTTGGATTTGAGGAGCATCGGTTGGCAGTCGTCAAAGACCGAGGCGGGTGACGGTCGCTGGGGTATCAGGCGAACCTCGCGGGTTGGCAATGGCCCACAAGGGAACAGGAACGCCACGACATCTCACGCGCTGGTGGGTGTTCCCGCGCCCAGTGCTGCAGGGGACTGCAGCACACACCCAGGCAGCACCAGGGGCTGCCATGACCCCGGAATGCCAGAGGCACGCCACAATCCGTCCCCAGACCTCAGCCTTGAACCTCGTCCAGGAACCAGCGGGTCCTCTCATGGACCGGGTTGCGGAAGACCTGCTCGGCCGGGCCTGACTCGAGGATCCGTCCGTCGTCGAGGAACGCCGCGCGGTCGGCGATCTGACCGGCCAGCCGGAGATCATGGGTCACGACGAGCATGGTCATCCCCTCCTCCGCAAGGCCGCGCAGGACCCGACGGACCTCCTCGCGGAGCTGGGGATCCAAGGCGCTCGTGGGTTCATCGAGGAGCAGGACCTTGGGCTTCATCGCAAGAGCCCGGGCAATTGCGACCCGCTGCTGCTGACCACCCGAGAGCTGGTGCGGAAACTGGTCCTGGTGTCCGTCGAGACCAACCTTGGCCAGGAGTTCAACCGCCTCCTGGCGCACCTCGGCCTGGGGTCTTCCCAGCACATGACGCGGACCCTCCATGACGTTTTCGAGGGCAGTCCGGTGCTGAAAGAGGTGGAACTGCTGGAAAACCATGCCGACTCCACACCGCAACCGGCGCAGGACGTCGGCGGAGGGCGTTCGTCTTGGATCGATCTCGTGGTCCGCGATCCGAATCCGACCGGAATCGGCCCGCTCCAACTGGTTCAGACAGCGCAGCAGAGTCGACTTGCCGCAGCCACTGCCGCCGAACAACACGGTCGTCTCGCCAGCGGACTGAACCCAGTCGACGCCGTCCAATACCCGACGTTCCCCATACCGCTTGGTCAGGCCCTCAATGTGGATCACGACGCAGCCTCCGTTCCAGATGACAGGCGCCCAAGGACGCCGCATAGCTGATGATGAAATAGATCCCGGCCGTCATGATGCCGAGGCCGACATAGTCCCCCGTGTCGATGGCCCGGATCTGGTACTCCTTGGTCAGCTCGACCAGTGCGATGACAGACACGATCGAGGAGTCCTTGAACATCGCGATGAAGTCGTTGGTGACGCTCGGCAGGCACAGGCGAAGGGCCTGCGGCAGGACGACGCGTCGGAGCACGAGGGCACGGGTCATTCCGAGGGCCAGTCCGGCATCGACCTGTCCCTGCGGGACGCCCTGGATCCCTGCCCGATAGTTCTCCGCCTCGTTGGCGGCGTAGTTGAGCCCAAGGGCCACCACCGCGGCCAATCCGGCCGAGAGCTGGACACCCAACTGCTGGGCAAGGCCGAAGTAGATGAAATAGATCTGGAGCAGCAGCGGCGTTCCTCGGAACACCTCGATGTAGGCGACGGCGAGCCAGCGGACCGGGGTAGGCCCATGGAGACGGGCCAGGACCAGGCCCAACCCCAGAACGACCGCCAGCGCCATGCCACCAGAGGTCACCCAGAGGGTCGTGACCGAGGCCCGCAACAACAGCGGCAGATAGACCCGCCAGTCGCGCCAGACCGAGACGCGCTGTCGGACCACCACCCCCTCATCATGCCATCCCGACAGGGCTTCCTGCTCCGGCCCCCACAGTCCGTATCGGGAATAGATTCTCTTCAGGGTCCCATCCTGCATCAGGGCTCCCACGACGTCGTCGACGCGTCGGAGGAGTTCGCGATCCGCGGGACGAACACCGACAGCGTAGAAGCCGGTCTCGAGGAACGGACCGGCCTTCCGGAGCTGCGGATGCAGGGGCATATTGGCCTCCACGATCGGTGAGTCCGCCAGCACGGCATCAATCCGTCCGAGTTCAAGGTCCTGGAAGTAGTTGACGTTATCCTGGTAGATCCGGATCCGGACACCCCCATGGCGTTCCAGCAGGCGCTGGGAGGCTGAGGCGGACAGGACACCGACGGGACGGTCCCGAAGCCGACCGAGGGTCGACAGGGCCAGGTCATTGGACCGGACCACCAGCTGCTGTCCGAACGCGAAGTAGGGCCGGCTCATGGAGAGCCGGACGAGGTTCTCCGGGGTGCGCTCGAGTCCCGCGATGATGAGATCGAACGTGTCCCCGGTCCCGAGGACCGGCACGAGGAGGTCCCAGTTGTTCTGGACGAACTCGGATCGGAGCCTAAGTCGTGCGCACAACGCCTCGGCGAACTCCACCTCGAAGCCGATCAGGCGGTCGGCGTTGGCGGGATCGTGGTAGATGTACGGGGCTCCACCCTCGGCATCGTTGCCCCAACGAAGCACCCCCCTGCGGGAAATCTCGGGCCAGAGGTCCTGGGCACGGAGCTCCAGCACCCCCAGCACCAGCAGGATCCAGACGGTGGCCCGGATGGAGAACACGGTGGCTTGATACCGGTGCGGGGCCCGGAAAGCACAGGCCGAAATCACACGGCTTCCCTCCGGCACACGTGTTTGAAAGGTGTCCTGGAAAAGAAAGAGGCCGGGCCCATCGGCCCGGCCTCCCTGAGTGACTCTGGATCAGTCGATCACTTGGCCCGGAAGAACCGGGCACCCGGCTGCGGCGTAACCGTCAGCGGGCTGGTCGCCCCGACAATCGGAGCAAACGTACCGTTCAGCGTGTCGGACGACTGCAGCTCACCGGTCCAGGTGAGGGTGACACTGCCGTCAGCGTTCTGCTTCATCGAGACACCGGCGACAGGAGCCACCGGGATGATCGGCTGCCCGGTCGAACCCTTGGTGTAGAGCGCATTCACGTCATCCACAGTCAGGGCGCGGGTCCAGACACCGACTTCGTCGATGTGGCCCTGCTCGATGCCAACCCCACCGCCGTCGGTGTAGGTGCCCGTGCCGTCCTGGCCGATGTTCAGGGCAAGGGAAGCCGGAGTGCCGGCGTCGCCGAGACCCGAGATCGCGGTGGAGTTGAGCTCCACGCCATCGAAGTAGGTCACAGCGCTACCAGCGCGGGTAAAGGTCACCACGATGTGGTGCCATCCCCCGTCGTTGAACTTGCCGCCCGAGCTGTCGTAGTCCTTACGGGTCTTGTTCTGGTCGGCGATGTTCCACTGGATGCGACCGTCACCGGCTGTGGCCACCACGAAGCCCTGGTTGCCTCCGCTGTTCCAATTCTTGTTCGCGATGAAGGCGGGATCACCCTCCCACTTCCCGATCTTGGTCCAGAAGGCGACGGAGAAGTCCGTGGTGGACAGATCGATCGGCGAGCCACCGACCGTCACATAGTTGAAGGACGAGCCGTCCTTGACCGAGGAGTACTTGAGCGACTGGCCAACTTTGCCGTCGGTGAGCGACGGGGTGCCGACCGCGGTGCCGTTGCGTCCATTGCCGGAGTTGTCGGCATAGCTGCCGTCAAACGGCAGATGCAGGGCCAGACCCTTGGTCAGGTCGACGGTAGGCGGCACCAGCGCGCTGAGCGCCTTGCCGTTGTTGCCACCGACCACAATCGTCGCGACCTCACCGGCCGAGAGGGTGCGGGTCCAGATGGCGATGTCGTCGATCTGGCCCTTGTCCACACCCACGCCACCACCGTCGGTGTAGGTGCCGGTGCCGTCCTGGCCGATGTTCAGCGCCAGGTCTGCAGGGGTCCCAGTCTTGGCGAGGCCTGCGATCGAGGTCGCATTGACTTCGATGCCGTCGAAGTAGGTCACGGCATTGCCCGATCGGGAGAACACGACGGTGACATGGTGCCACCCGCCATCGTTGAACAGTCCGCCGGCGCTGTCGTAGTCCTTACGGGTCCGGCCTTCGTCGGCGATGTTCCACTGGATGCGTCCATCACCCGCCGTGGCGATTACCCAGCCGGGGTTTGAGCCACTGTTCCAGTTCTTGTTGCCAATGAAGCCGGGATCACCTTCCCAGGTGGACAGCTTCGCCCAGAACGCGACGGTGAAGTCGGTCGTCGAGAAGTCGATCGGAGTGCCGCCGACCGTGACGTAGTTGAACGACGAGCCATCCTTGAGGGAGGTGTACTCGAGAGCCTGACCCAGCTTGCCAGCGACTGATCCCGGGGCACCGACGGCGACGCCATTTCGGCTGTTGCCGGAGGCGTCATTGAGGTCGCCATCGAACTTGAAGTACGCCGCGAGGGCGTCGTTGACGGCGAACGAGGTCGCCACCGGCCGGATCGCGACGGCCACCGTGGAGCTCGAGGCTGAGCCCCCTTCATTGAGGACGGTCACGGCGTAGTTGCCGGCGTTGGCTGCGGCAGCCTTGGCCACGGTGTAGGTGGCTGTGGTGGCGCCCGAGATCGGGTTGCCGTTCAGGGTCCACTGGTAGCGGAGACCCACGCCGGAGGCACCGACGGTCAACTTGAGCGGAAAGCCCTCGTAGGCGGTGGTGGCCACGGGCTGCACGTCGATCCTCGGCGGGTCCACCTGGGTGACTTCATAGACACCGAAGTTGTCGATGCCGAAGTACCAGGAGCCGGTGCCGGCCTGGGCGAAGCGGAACCGGACGGTCTTCTGGCCGTCGGCGCCGACGATCCGGCGGAACTCGACGCGCTTCGACTCGATCGCGTCGTCGTTGATGCGGGCCTCGATGAACGGCGCGAGATCCTGGCTGATGGTGGCCCCGATGAAGGCGCCGTACTTCTTGCCGATCTCCTCCCCCGTGTTGGGGTCGGTCAGGCTGGCTGTGTCGGCGTTCTCCTTGTTGAAGGTCTCGACCGCATCGACCTTGCCGTCAGCACCCAGGACGATGTCCGGTCCGTCGATCATGTAGACGATCGGCAGGTAGGTCTTGCCCTGATCGATCGAGTACTCGACCGAGCCCATGCTGTCCTGGTTCTGCTCATAGATGCTGTGGTAGGCCACGTAGAGGCTCTTCTTGCCGGTCATGTCGAAGTCCGGGGTGAAAAGGTACTGGACCTGGCTGCCACCGCGGTTGTCGGACTCGGCGTAAATGAACTTGCTGTCGACGAGCTTCTCAACGCGCTTGCCGTTGACGTAGCTCTCACCCGGCTGGAGGCGGCGGGCGGCATCCCAGGAGGCGGCCTTGACGGTGTCCTCGGAGATGACGACCCAGTCGAGGTAGGCATCCGAGTTCGGGTTGAGGAAGTCGATCTCCCCAGTGGCTCCTGTGGTGAAGTTCACGACGGACCAGCCGGTCGGAAGCTTGCCTTCCTCGATCGAGTTGAAGTTCTCGAAGACCACCGGGGCCGGCAGCTTGACGTTGGTGTACTTGGCGATGGTGAAGCTCCACTCGCTGGTGTAGCTCGTGCCACCGCTGTCCTTGTAGGTGACCGCCGCCTTGTGGGTCGACAGCGGGTCAAACAGCGCGGGCGGGGTGTAGGCCACCGTGGTGGTCGAGCCCGTCTTGGCAACGGTCGGAGTCACCGCGGTGCCGTCGACCGAGAGCTTGACCGATGCGGCGTCAACCGTGTTCGGTGCGCCGTCGGCGATGATCAGGGAGATCGCGCCGCTCGGGGAAACATTGATCGCATCCTTGCCGGGCGACGCGTAGGTGACAGCCGGGGGCACCGATCCGTTGACCTTGCGGAAGGCCGGGATGCCACCGGTTTCGTTGATCAGCACCTGGTTGGCGACGTCGCCCCCCACGGCATTGAACCACGAGACGTTGGCGCCACCGCCGCCCTCCTCGTAAATGAGGCGGAAGGAGTAGATGCCGTCCTTGGTGACCTTGAACTTGAAGGAGCTGTCGGTGGCACCGCGGCCACCGTCGTACTGTCCGAGGATGATCGAGCTCAGGGCATCCTTGGCATTGGCACCGGCACGAACCTGGAAGCCGTCGTCGCTGTTCACCACGAAGGTGTACTCACCAGGGGTCAGGCTGAGCCACGTCAACACCTCCATGGAGATGTTGTCGGACATGCCCTCCTTGCCTGGGATACCCGGGATGGAACCGTTGGCCCCACCGCCGCCCTGCTCATAGGCGATGGTCCTAGACTCGTAGTAATAGCCATTGGCGTCGAACGTCCAGGCGACGTTGTCGACGTCGTTGACATAGGGCGCACCGGTGGCCGGATCGATGAGGAGCCCAGCGAGATGGGCTTCTGTGCGGGCCAGGGTGTTCGGGAGTTCGCCCGAGTTCTTGTTGGCCTGGACGACCCGGACGAGGAATCCGGGTTCGACGCCGGCGGAGGTGGGCAACGCCCACGCTTCGGGCAGGGAGACCTGCGCCTGCCCTGGGAGCAGGGCGGCACCCGCGGCGGCAATGGCCGCAGCGAGCTTGATTCTAGTGGATGTGTTCATGATGTGTTTGGACTGATGCTGAGGGAAAAATTGGAGTGATCTCGGTCTGGGTGGGAGGGGTTACTTGCGGGCCCGCTGCTGCTCCAGATAGGCCTTGGCTGCTTCATCCCCCTTGCTGGCCGCCTCAAGGATGCTCCCACGGACTGTCAGGGCGGCCCGGGCCGCCGCGTCCCGCTGCTCTGGGGTGAGATCGGGCTGACGCGACAGCTCCTCGAGCGACTCGAGGGCCACGGACTGGTCGCCACCCTCCAAAGCACGCGTCGCGGTTCCCATCGCCTCCTTCATGGCGGGACTGGCGGAGGAAAAGGTGCTTTCCAGGGTCTTGGGGATCTCGGCCGCAGGAATCGGTGTGGGCGGCGGGGGTTCGCCGCAGCCGGAGGTTCCCATCAACAAGCCCAACCCACAGGCTGCAGAGAAACCCATGCGGAGAGACTTGGTCTTGGAAAGGAAAGAAGCCGGGGACATGGCTTAGTAAGAGGGGTTCTCCACAGGGGGTACTCCGGTGTACCAGCGGTAGTCCACGCCTTTGGTCACGCTGGTGAACTTGATGGCGGAGACGTTGCCGGGGACCCAGAGGGTGGTGCAGCGCTTGTTGTGGCGGAACCACTCCCAGAGAAAATTCACCTTGGGGTAGAGAGCGGGAATCGATCCGTACCGCCACTGGGTGAGGATCTCCTTGCTGCCCGGGAAGAGCCCAACGGTATCATCAGCCCCATCCATCCGTTGTTCGGCGGCGTCCTGCGCGAAGATCATGGTCGCGGGGCTCTCGTAGCTGGAGATCTTTCGCGGACCGGGGCCGCGCACGCCGGGAGAACTCTTCTCCGGCCCCTGAGTGACGAACCCATTGATGCCGATCGCCGAGTTCAGCCAGAACTCGGCAGGATAGGCGTACCCATCCTCGCGCCACTGGTCCACGACCTTGGCTCCCGGACACCGGAACGCCCGGCGGTTGTCGCCGAAGTACTTGATGTAGGCGATGCCCCAGTAGGCCAGCGGATCGTTCGGGGAGAGGATCTCGAGCGACTTCGGCCCCTTGGTCCACATGCCGTGGTTCGGAACCGCCCCACCGATGTTGTGGAAGGTGTCGCTGAAGTCATTGGCGTACATCGTCGTACCAATGCCGACCTGGCGCAGGTTGCTCATGCACTGCGCCTGCTGCCCCTTGGCCTTGGCCTTCGACAAGGCAGGCAGGAGCATGCCGGCGAGGATCGCGATGATGGCGATGACGACGAGCAGTTCGATCAGGGTGAATCCCCGACGGGATGCCGAAGGACCCCTGGAGGATCGCAGAACGGTATCAACTCGATGGGAGAAGGGTTTCATTCGGGAGGTCTGCTGGCTGCGTCGAGCCCGGAGACGGTGCCCCCAGCGGAACAAGGTCCACCAGAAACAACCCGGTGACGGATTGGCGACGGATTGATTCCGACACCCGAGTCGACACAAAACTTCTACAGAACTGTAGGGCTGAGATCAAACTCTCAGTCTGGGTTATTCCCAGATCATTACGATGGGATCGAAGTTGACGGAGATGGACGGCTGCTGTGGGTCAGAGACGGTTCGGATCACCGGTTGATGCGGATCGGGTGACCATGGACGGGCGTGGTGGAGTGCTTTACCCCTCGGATTGAGTCG
>SXGQ01050128.1_pt1 | contig 11356 bp, 10 predicted proteins | sample 3178371 | NCBI WGS metagenome assembly SXGQ01 (sample SAMN11356859, study PRJNA531348) | freshwater metagenome | isolation source: freshwater sample F1-20 | place: China: Fuxian Lake, Yuxi | collected 2017-12-25 | reverse complement strand
GGGAAACGCCCGGACCCATCCCGAACCCGGAAGCTAAGCCAGCCAGCGCCGATGATACTACCCAACAGGGTGGAAAAGTAGGACACCGCCGAACACACATTAACAGGAATGCCCCCCGAGAAATCGGGGGGCATTCCCCATTTCCATTCTCCCCTTTTCGAATGCCGAATTGATGCTGCATTAAGGGAATTAGAACAGCCAGCCGCCGAATCCGAGGTGGCGGGCGATCGAATCACCGTCCGACGTGTCGTGGCTCGTTCCGTACCAGGCATTGATCGCCGGCGCGAGGTAGCGACCGTTGGAATACCCGGACGGGCCGCCGTTGGCGAGCAGGAATTCGTAGGCCCGACGCAGCGCCTGATCCTCGAAGTCGGTGAAATCGCTGCCGCGGGCCTTGAGCACCATGGCGACCGCCAGGAGCCCGTCGAGCGACTCCTCGGTGTACGCGCGGCCGGCCAGATCCACCGTGCAGCACCGCACCGAGGGATAGACGGTGTGCCGCGAGACGTCGATGATGATCGCGCCGCTTCGCCGATCACCCGGTACAGCCGGATTAATGCCCCGCTGCAGGGTCGGCGTCATATCCCAGGTCGAGCCATTGCCGTTCCACGCGTGCCCCGAGGTGGGCTTGAACGCCGGCCAGGGCGAGGTGGTGTCGCCGAGGAACCTGCGGAAGATCGTGATATCGCGGGCGACGGCGGCCTCATCGCCCAGGACGATCGACACCGCCAGGTGGCTGGACAGGGCGTAAGCGTTCCAGTTGCCCGCGGTGTCCCCTGCGGTCTTCTCCAGCGTCAGCCACCGCGTGTTGCCGGGGAACTCCAGATCGCGCGCGCCTCGCAGGAATTCCTGCCAGGTTTGTCCGTTGGCGGTCACGGTGTCCAGCGGCATGCCCACCAGATCGGCGGCCATCACGTAGCCGAAGAGGTTGCGGGCCAACGGAAGAACGATATCGGCGCTTGCCTCGGTACCGGGAAGCTGGCGGACCGCGGCGATCACCTTGTCGCGGTAGCTGAGGTCGCCGGTGCGCGCATAGACCAGCGCTGCGGCCAGCACCCGACCCGGGTTCTTGGTGTTCGGCGCCGACAGGTCAGGGGCCTCCCAGACGCTGTCGGCCTGCCTCGTGAGGAAGTCCCAGCCCGCACCGCTGGTCGGTTTGGACATCAGCTCCGCCCGCGGGATCAGCGCATAATCCCCGGCAATCGGAGTCGCCGGGTCGGGACCCGCCACGGCGGCGATCGAGACGGTCACCGTGGCCGTACTGGCGTCGCCGCGGGCGCCGAGCAGTCCGAAGCTGAGCAGGTGCAGCAGTCCGGCCAGGCCGTGAATGACGAACCCGCTGGGGGCGTCGCTGACGGTGACCCGGAACGAGTCGGTCAGTCCGGCGGCGATCACCGCCTGGTCGGGACTGTAGGTCCATCCGCCGCCCGGGTCGAGTACCGCGCTGCCGCGAGCGGGCTGAGAGGCGATGGTGTAGCCGAGCCGCGGGCTGTCCGGGTCGATCGCGTTGAGTTGCCCGCTGACCACACCGTCCGGGCCAACGGCGGTCTGGGTGGGTTTCAGCCGTGGGGTCTGGTTGTTCAAGGCCGCGGCCAGTCCGGAGAGCACCGCGCTGATCGGGTCGGCGGGCGCCGGGGCCGATGCCTGCACTACCGGGACGGCAGCCGGGCGTTCGCCGGTCTTCGCCCGCGGGTCGGTAGCCGGCGCGGACGCGGGGCGCGGCGGGGCCGAACGCCGAACGGTCGGGGCGAGACGGACGCGTGCGCCTGGCATCATCGACTGGCCCGGTCCAGTTCGCGCCGTCCTCCTACCGGATGTAGTGGGTGTTCCCGGCGAGCGGGACTCCGGGCCGGACTCCGGGCCGGCGTCCGCGGCGGCTGAGCCACTTTCCGACGGCTCGGCGGATGCGACCGCACCGCCACCCCCCAGCGCCAGCCCGACGCCGACGGTGACCGCGCCCATCCAACTGGTTGCTCGCGACATATGAGACCCCGGCTCATCGGTGAAGAAATCCCCTCGTAGGTTTCCTACCACGGATCGCGGCGATCGAACAGCCGCAGAGGGGAGGAATGACGTGGCCGTATCCTCTACCGGATGGCTGACGACGAGAACGACAGCGGCCGGGGCCGGCCCGCGCGGCATTCCGGGGCCCGAGGGCGTCATGGCGCCACACCGCCGCGACGCCGCGGCCCGGAGCGCGGCAGGCGAGAGCAGACCCCGCGTACCTCCGAGGGCGCCGCCGCGCCGAAGGAACCGAGCGGGCCGGCCATCCCGCCCACCGTCGAAGCCAAACAGCTCGCCCCCGACGTCCGGGCCGAACTGATGACGCTGGACCGCACCACGGCCGACACCGTCGCACGCCATCTCGTCGCGGCCGGCGAACTGCTTGACGAGGACCCCGAAGCCGCCCTGGCTCACGCGCAGGCCGCGCGCAACCGCTCGGGGCGGATTGCCGCGATCCGGGAGGCCGTCGGCATCGCCGCTTATTACTGCGGCGACTGGGCGCAGGCGTTGTCGGAATTCCGGGCCGCGCGCCGGATGGGCTCGAAATCCCAGTTACTGCCGCTGATCGCGGACTGCGAACGCGGCGTGGGCAGGCCCGAACGGGCGATCGAACTGGCGCGCAGCGCGGAGGCCGCGGCACTCACCGGGGACGACGCCGATGAGATGCGCATCGTGACCGCCGGGGCCCGCGCCGACCTCGGGCATCTCGATCAGGCGCTGGCCGTCCTGTCATCGCCTCCGCCCGACCCGACCCGAACGGGTCCGACGGCCGCACGGCTGTTCTACGCCTACGCCGAGGCGTTGCTGGCGCTCGGCCGTGCGGAGGAGGCCCTGCAGTGGTTCGTGCACTCCGCGGCTGCCGACGTCGACGGCGTCACCGACGCCGAGGACCGGATCGACGAGCTCGCCTGAGATGGAATCGCTCGCGCACCGGCACGACTGCCTCCTGCTCGACCTCGACGGCACCGTCTTCCGCGGGCATGCCCCGACCCCGGGCGCGGTCCAGACGCTGGCCGAGCTGGACAGCCGGGCGTTGTACGTCACCAACAACGCCTCCCGATCGGCCGGTGAGGTGGCCACGCATCTGAGCGAACTCGGATTCGCCGCCACCGCTGCGGATGTGGTGACCAGCGCCCAGAGCGCCGCCCGCCTGCTCAGCCAGCGGATCCCGGCCGGCTCGGCGGTTCTGGTGGTGGGAACCGAGGCTCTGGCCGGCGAGGTTGAGGCCGTCGGTCTGCTGCCCGTGCGGCTGGTCGCCGACGAGCCCGTCGCCGTGGTCCAGGGCCTGTCGATGACGATCGGATGGCCCGAGCTTGCGGAGGCGGCGCTGGCGATCCGGGCCGGCGCGCTGTGGGTCACCTCCAATCTGGACCTCACGCTGCCCACCGAGCGCGGCTTGCTGCCCGGCAACGGCTCGCTGGTGGCCGCGCTGCGCGCAGCAACCGGCCGGGAACCGCTGGTAGCCGGCAAGCCGGCGCCCGGCCTGATGTACGACGCGCTTGCCCGCGGGCAGTTCCACAGTCCGCTGGTCGTCGGCGATCGCCTCGACACCGATATCGCCGGGGCCAACGCTGCAGACCTGCCAAGCCTGATGGTGCTGACCGGGGTCAACACCGCCCGCGATGCGGTCCATGCCGTGCCCGACCAACGGCCGACCTATATCGCCGCCGACCTGCGGGCCCTCCATGCCGACGCCGGTGACCTCGCGGTGTCGTCCCATCCGGCCTGGAACGCCCGCGTCGAAGCAGGCGCCGTGACCCTCACCGCGACCGGGGCCGACCCGGGCATGGACGGCTTGTCCGTCGTGCGGGCGGCTGCTCATGCGGTGTGGGGTGCAGCGGTGCGGCCGATGGCGGTGCGAGCCGGGGATGACGTGGCCCGCGCTGCGCTACAACGGTGGTCGCTGACCGACGAATCCGATCCGCTAGCGTGAACGCTGTCATGAATACCCACGAGATTCGCGCCCGGGTCGACGCGATCCTGGACGACCTCCCGCGTCTGGATCCGGACGCCGAAGCCGGCGCCGCCCAGGGCGTCCTGGACATCGACGTCGACCTTGAGGCGCATGCCCGCCGCCTCGGGGAGGCGCACCAGATTCTGGTCGACGCGCTGGAATCGGTCGAGAAGGGCTGAGCTGCCCATGACGCGGCACGCCCGGGTTGACGCCGAGCTGGTCCGTCGAGGCCTGGCCCGCTCCCGGCAGCAGGCGGCCGAGCTCATCGGCGCCGGACGGGTGACCATCGACGGGATGCCCGCCGCCAAACCCGCCACCGCCGTCGCGCCCACCGCCCGGCTGGCCGTCGCCGACGCCGCGGAGCGGACCTGGGTGTCCCGAGGCGCGCACAAGCTCATCGGCGCGCTTGACCGCTTCGGCGTCGACGTCGGGGACCGCCGGTGCCTCGACGCGGGCGCATCGACCGGCGGGTTCACCGAAGTGCTGCTGGACCGGGGCGCGCGCGAGGTGGTCGCCGTCGACGTGGGGTACGGCCAGCTCGCCTGGTCGCTGCGATCGGACCCGCGGGTGCACGTCGTCGAGCGCACCAACGTCCGCGAACTGACCCCGGCGGCGATCGGCGGGCCCGTCGACACGGTGGTCGCCGACCTGTCCTTCATCTCGCTTTCCACCGTGCTGCCGGCACTCACCGCGTGTGCCGCGCCGCACGCGGATATCGTTCCGATGGTGAAACCCCAGTTCGAGGTCGGCAGGAGCCTGGTGGGCGCCGGCGGTGTGGTCAGCGACCCGCGGTTGCGGGCCGACGCGGTGCTGGCCGTCGCCGGTCGCGCCGCCGCCCTCGGCTGGCAGACGGTGGGGGTCACCGCGAGCCCGCTGCCCGGGCCGTCCGGGAATGTCGAGTACTTCCTGCTGCTGCGCACCCGGACCGACGCGGCGCTGACCGGCGGGGCGCTCGATGACGCCGTCCGCCGTGCCGTCGAGGAGGGGCCACGGTGACGCCACCCGATCCCCGGACAATCCTGCTGGTCGTCCACCCCGGCCGCGACGAGGCCACCGAGACCGCCCGTCGGGTCAGTAAGACATTGGGTGACAACGGTATTCGCCTTCGGTTGCTGGCCCGGGAGGCGGTCGACCGGGGCAACCTGCACCTGGATCCCGCCGAACTGCACGCCACCGGTGCCGAGATCGAGGTGGTCGACGGCGACGAGACGGCCGCCGATGGTTGTGAGCTGGTACTGGTGTTGGGTGGGGACGGCACTTTCCTGCGCGCGGCGGAATTGGCCCGTAACGCCGAGATCCCGGTGCTGGGTGTCAATCTCGGCCGGATCGGCTTCCTCGCCGAGGCCGAGGCGGAGGCCATCGACGAGATTCTCGACCATGTGATCGCCCGGGACTACCGCATCGAGCACCGGATGGCTCTCGACGTGGTGGTCAGCCTCGGGGAGCAGGTGCTCTCCCGGGGCTGGGCGCTCAACGAGGCCAGTCTGGAGAAGGGCACCCACCAGGGCGTACTGGGCGTCATGGTCACCATCGACGGCCGACCGGTGTCGGCGTTCGGCTGCGACGGGGTGCTGGTGTCCAGCCCGACCGGGTCCACCGCGTACGCCTTTTCCGCCGGCGGCCCGGTGGTGTGGCCGGACCTCGAGGCGATCATCGTGGTGCCCAACAACGCCCACGCTCTGTTCGCCCGGCCGATGGTCACCAACCCCAATGCGGTAATCACCGTCGATGTCGACTCCGACAACCCCGATGCGGTGGTCCTCTGCGACGGGCGGCGGGAAGCGGTGGTGCCCGCCGGCGGGCGACTGGTGGTGACGAAGTGTCACTCCCCGCTGAAGTGGGTGCGGCTGGACAGCGCGCCGTTCACCGACCGACTGGTGCGCAAGTTCCAGCTGCCGGTGAACAGTTGGCGTGAGCGCTAGATGCTCTCCGAGATCAAGATCGATTCCCTTGGCGCGATCGGTTCGGCCACCGCGGAGTTCGATAGGGGCCTGACCGTTCTGACCGGCGAGACCGGGACCGGCAAGACGATGGTGGTGACGGGTCTGCACCTGTTGGGCGGTGCGCGGGCGGACCCGGCCCGGATTCGTTCCGGTGCCGCCCGAGCGGTGGTCGAGGGCCGCTTCGGCACCGATGACCTCGACGATCGGACCGCCGCGCGGATCGAGGAGATCCTCGAGTCCTCCGGCGCCGATCGGGACGACGACGGCAGTGTCATCGCGCTGCGTTCGGTCAGCCGCGACGGACCGTCGCGGGCCTACCTCGGCGGCCGCAGCGTTCCGGCACGGACATTGAGCTCCTTCACCACCGGACTGCTGACCCTGCACGGCCAGAACGACCAGTTGCGGCTGATGCGCGCCGAGGAGCAGCGGTCGGCGCTGGACCGCTTCGCCGGTGCCGCACCCGCGGTGGAGCGCTACCGCAAACTGCGCGCCGAGTGGCTGGTGGCCCGTCGCGACCTTGTCGACCGGGTCGACCGGGCGCGCGAGATGGCCCAGGAGGCCGACCGGCTGAAGTTCGCACTCGCCGAGATCGACGGTGTGGATCCGGCGCCGGGCGAGGACGAGACCCTGGTGGCCGAGATCCGCCGGTTGTCGGAACTGGACGCCGTCCGGGGCGCCGCCGCGGACGCGCGGGCGGCGCTGTCCGGACCCGACGATGCGGCACCCGACGTCGAGAACCGTTCGGCGACCGACGCTCTGGCCCGGGCAGCCGCCTTGCTGGAGTCCACCGGCGACACCGCGCTGAGCCCGCTCGGTCGCCAACTCGCCGAGGCGCTGAGCGTGGTCGGCGACGTCAGCGGGGAACTGGGCGCTTTCCTGGCCGATCTGCCCGCCGATGCCAGCACGCTGGAGACCCGTCTGGCCCGCCAGTCCGAACTGCGCAGCCTGACCCGGAAGTACGCCGCCGACGTTGACGGGGTGCTGCGGTGGGCTGCGGACTCTCGGCGGCGTCTCGCCCAGCTGGACGTCTCCGAGGAGATGCTGACCGGGTTGTCCCACCGGGTCGAGGAACTGTCCGGCCACCTCGCCGCGGCGGCCGCGGAGCTCTCCGCGCTGCGGACCCGTGCCGCGGTGGGTCTGGCCGGGGCGGTCACCGCGGAACTGTCCGGACTGGCGATGGCCGACGCCGGCTTCACCGTGACGGTTTCGACCATGGCGGCCCGTGACGAGGACAGCGCACCGGTCCGGTTGCCGTCGGGGGAGTTCGCGCACGCCGGGTCCGAGGGGGTCGACGTCGTTGAGTTCGGCTTTTGCGCCCATCGCGGGGACGGCGGGCACGGCCAGGAGGTGCTGCCCCTGACCAAGAGCGCCTCCGGCGGCGAACTCTCCCGGGTGATGCTGGCCCTGGAGGTCGTGCTGTCCGCCTCCGCGGCGGGCACCACCATGGTTTTCGATGAGGTCGACGCCGGGGTCGGCGGTCGGGCCGCGGTCCAGATCGGCCGCCGGCTGGCCCGACTGGCGCGTAGCCATCAGGTCATCGTCGTCACTCACCTACCGCAGGTCGCCGCCTACGCCGACACCCACCTGGTGGTGGACAGCGCCGGGCCGGCCAGTGTCGTCCGCCGACTGAACGACGGGGACCGGGTCGTCGAACTGGCCCGGATGCTGGCCGGCATGGGGGAGTCCGACACGGGTCGGGCTCATGCACGTGAGCTGCTGGCCGCCGCCGGAGAGGAACGGCGAGCCATAGCGGCCGCTGCCGGCTGCAGCAATTGACGTACCCGCATCCGATGATCGGAGGGGTTGGCGGCGGGTGCCGAGGGCTCGCCACTCAACTCCGGGCCCCCGGCTACCGCGCCACCCTCGAACCACTCACCCCGCCAGTCCCGGCGGTGCCTTTGGCGGCCCTGGCTACGGAGCGTGTCGCCCTCGCCGGGTCCGCCGCGGCGTTCTCGCCGGTCTCGATTTTGATGCCGGGGCCGTCCTGGGTGATTTGCCGGGAATCCTGGTTGACAGCGCCGGCGATCGCCCGCTGGCCCTTGGCTCGGACGACGTTGTTTCTGCCCCTGAAGTTGAAGGCCACGCTGCCCGACGTATCGAGGTCCGAGGTGAGGGACAGTTCGCCTACTTCACTCTGTGAGCCGGTGGTGCCGACGTTGATGGCTGCACTCCGCCGCCCGTTCACATAAGCCAAGTTGCCCCCAGCACCCCCGATGTTTGCCGCAAGGTTTCCGGACCCCGACCACACCGTCGCTTCTGCCCCGTCTCCACCGGCGACTCCGGTTCCGGCGGTGAACAAGTTGATGGCAGCATTGAAAAGCCCCGGTTTCGAGGCCCCGTCTTCCCCGCCGAACACGCTGGCCTTGGCGTAGTCGCCCTGGCTCAACGCGACGGCGGCATTGGATTCGAAAACCGCTGCTGAGCTGCCGCGGCCAGCCGCGTAGGCCAGGGTGAACATACCTACCGGCGGTGCGCCGTCGGCGGTGCTCCCCGCTGTCAGCGCCTGGGTGCAGTCCATGCCACCAGGTCCGGTCAGTCCGCAGCCTCCGGTGGGGATTTTGGGGTTGTCCACTCCGATGCTGTTGGCGATGGCGATGGAGAACAGTCCTTCGGCTACGGCGGCCGCGGTGTCACCCAGGGCGATGGCGATGCTGGACCAAGTGCTCTGGCACCGGTCGCTGTTGCCGATACCGAACGCCGAGATACAGGAAGCGTGGCTCTCCGGCGCGGTCGCCAGGGTTGTGGTGCCGAGCATTCCGGCGGCCAGCAGCAGGCTGCCCATGGTTCCGGCAGTTTTGGACGTTGCATTAACCATGTCGACTCCCTCGATGTCCGTGTCTCGGATGCCCTCAGCGTAGAACCAGATTCCAGCCCGGGTGAGAAAACAAACAACTCCGCTGAGGTTACTGCTGGGACAAATGAAACTTATGGGGCTGGTGTTACGGCGCGCCTCCCCATGTCTGGCGCCGGTGCCGACAGAATCGAAGGCATGAGGTTGCTCTCGAGATCTGTTGCACGACCGGGTGTCATCGGGACCGCCCGGGTGGATCGTGACATCGACCGCCTGTTGCGCCGGGTCGGCCCAGGCGACATCGCCGTCCTGGACATCGTCGACCTCGACCGGGTGACCGCCGACGCCCTGGTGGACGCCGGGGTTGTCGGGGTGATCAACGCCTCTCCGTCGATCTCGGGCCGCTATCCCAACCTCGGTCCGGAGGTCCTGGTCGCCAACCACATCACCCTGATCGACAACGCGGGTCCGGAGATCTTCAAAAAGGTCAAGGACGGCGCCAAGATCCGGCTGAACGAGGGCGGGGTCTATCACGGCGAGAAGCGTCTGGGCCACGGCGTGGAGCGCACCGACGAAGAGATCGCCGATCTCATGCACGACGCCAAGACCGGCCTGGTCGCCCACCTGGAGGCCTTCGCCGGCAACACCATCGAGTTCATCCGCAGCGAGAGCCCGTTGCTCATCGACGGGATCGGCATCCCCGAGATCGACGTCGACGTCTACCGTCGTCACGTCGTCGTAGTCACCGATGGCCCGGCCGCGGCCGAGGATCTCAAGGCGCTCAAGCCCTTCATCAAGGAGTACCAGCCGGTACTGGTCGGTGTCGGCACCGGCGCCGACATCCTGCGGGAGGGCGGCTACCGTCCACAGCTGATCGTCGGCAATCCCGAGCAGATCAGTGCCGACGCGCTCAAGTGCGGTGCCCAGGTGGTGCTGCCGGCGGATGCGGACGGACATGCCAGCGGGCTTGAGCGCATCCAGGATCTGGGGATCGGTGCGATGACCTTCCCGGCCGCGGGCTCGGCGACCGACCTGGCCCTGCTGCTGGTTGACCATCACGGCGCCTCGCTCATCGTGACGGTCGGCCAGTCGGCCAGTATCGAGGAGTTCTTCGATCGCTCACGCGCGCAGAGCAATCCCTCCACCTTCCTGACCCGGCTGAAGGTCGGCGAGAAACTCGTCGACGCGAAAGCCGTTGCGACGCTGTACCGCAGCCACATCTCCGGTGGGGCGATCGCCTTGCTGGTGATGGCGATCCTGTTCGCCGTCGTCGCCGCCCTGTGGGTGTCGCACGCCGATGCCGTGGTCGTCGATTGGCTCTCCACCTACTGGCACCGACTCACCGCGTGGGTGCAGAGCTGGCTCAACTAGGGTGAAGTCCCGTCGACGCCTCGTGCTGTCACTGACAGCGGTGTTCCTCGCGTTGGCGGCCGGTTTCGTCCTGGGAGCCCGGTTGTCGTCTGGTCCGATGGTCTCGGTGCTGCGCAACGACAAGGACGGCTTGCAGAAGACGATTGCCGACGTGACCGGCGAGCGAGACGATCTGCGCCAACGCCTCGCGGCGGCAAACGATTTCGACACCACGATGTCCGAGCGAATGGTGCGCGGGGCGCTGGCGGGTACCTCGGTGCTGATCATCCGCGCACCCGACGCCGAGGACGCCGATGTCGATGCCCTCGCCCGCCTGATCGGTCAGGCGGGCGGTTCGCCCGCGGGCACGATTGCGCTGACGGGCGAGTTCGTCAGCGCCAACTCCGCGGAGAAGCTTCGCTCGGTGGTGAACTCCCCGATCGTCCCGGCCGGCAGACAGCTCGACACCGGACTCGTCGACGAGGCCGCGCAGGCGGGGGACCTGCTCGGTCTGTCGCTGCTGATCAACCGCGATCCCGCGATCGCCCCGGTCGATGACGGCGCGCGCGAGGCGGTGCTGGGCGCGCTGCGCGACACCGGTTTCCTGAGCTACGACCGGCCCCCCGCCGCCGCCGACACGGCCGTCGTGATCACCGGCGGAGCGCTGGCCGAGGACGCCGGACACCAAGGTGCCACGGTGGCCCGGTTCGCCGGCGGGCTGGCCCCGCACGGGTCGGGTACCGTGCTGGCCGGCCGGGACGGCTCGGCCGACGGGGTCTCGGCAGTGGCGGTGACCCGCGCCGATGCCGCACTGTCGGATCTGGTGAGCACCGTCGATGACGTCGATGCTGAGTCCGGTCGGATCACCAGCGTGTTGGCCCTGCAGGCGATGGACGGTGGGGCACCGGCCGGCCGGTACGGAGTCGGCGCAGGCGCGGCGGCGGTCACCGTCGGGCAGTAGGCATCCGGTGTGTCAGCGTCGGGTTGCCCTAGACGGTGTTAGGGTGAGTTTCCGTGGGTCGGCAGGCCCCAACCAGACCGTTCGGCGCTGATCTCGGCATCGGTTTCAGCACCGGAGGGTCCGGTACCGACAAAGCCCTGCGCCGTCGTCACGGAGGTCGCTCTTGCCCGCATTGCGCAAGCACCCTCAGGCCGCAACCAAACACCTCTTCGTGACCGGTGGTGTCGTCTCCTCCCTGGGTAAGGGCCTGACCGCCAGCAGCCTGGGACAACTGCTCATCTCGCGGGGCCTGCGGGTCACCATGCAGAAACTCGACCCCTACCTCAACGTCGACCCTGGGACCATGAACCCGT
>SXGQ01666392.1_pt1 | contig 11360 bp, 11 predicted proteins | sample 3178371 | NCBI WGS metagenome assembly SXGQ01 (sample SAMN11356859, study PRJNA531348) | freshwater metagenome | isolation source: freshwater sample F1-20 | place: China: Fuxian Lake, Yuxi | collected 2017-12-25 | reverse complement strand
TCGACGGTGTCTTCCAACGACTGGTAGTAACGCTCCACGATCTGCTCAGTGGAGCCGTCGCGGGATCTTTTGCCGAGCTGCAAGTCACCGGCCTGGAACACCAGCCAATGCGGCCCAGTCCCGGGCTTGGGTGTTTTCTTGACCTTTTTGGCGATGGCTTCAAGGTCGGCTGTTCGGGAAATAGCCTGTTTTGTGGAGATCTGGAACTTGAACGCCGACAGCCACGACGTCTCATAGTCGGAGGTTCCGCGGATCCGGGAGCGTTGCTGCCACTTCGACACCCGAGGATGCCCGACGATCTGAACCAGCTCCGGGTCGTAGCCGAACGATGTCAACAATGCGTCGTAATCCGATGGGGCTTCTTTCAGTGGCCCGGTTTGCACAAACCCGGACACCCCATCGAATTCGGTGCGGGGCTGATATTTGACGTCGTCGGCGGCCGGGGTCGCCAACAAGTCGTCGAGACGATCTTCAAGGGTCATGTCAGGTTTTCGTGGTGCCGTAGATGGTTACGCATTGCCGTGACCGACACCGTCAACGGTGGGTCGTCGGCAGCGCACGCATCCCACAACTGCACCAACGAATGGCCCCCCAATACCCAAGCATCAAACGCCGCCCTATCCGTTTTCGATAGACCAGCCACATACGCGCACGTAACGCACCCGACGTTAGATCGTCGCGGCCCGTCAGCGTTGAGTCGATCAGCCAGAGACACTGCTGTCCTCCTACGAGGTCTTTCGATACCTTTCGAACCTGTCGTCCAGGTCGATTCGGTCTTTGCGCTCCTGCCGCAATTCGTTCCTGATATCTGCGATGTCGGTTTTGACGCCGCGCATGTCGGTGTGGATTTCGTCGAGGGTCGTTTTCATGCCGTCGAGGTCGGCCCGCATCGGGGTGGTGTGCCCGTTAACGACTTGGTCGGTGACCTTCTTGATGGACTTGTGGTTCCTAGCGGCAAACCAGGATGGGATCGCGACCATTGCGGTGGCCGCGAGGATGGTGAAAACGTCCATCCACGAGTTGGGGTCGGGGATGGTGGTCATGTCTCGTCGCTGTAACTCGATTGAAGCTGGGGCTCCGTTGCGGGTGTCTCAACGACAACCTTGGTGGGTTCGGAGTTCCGGTCGACGGCCATCAGGATTGATAGCACCGCCGCCGAGGTTGCGAGTGCCAGAATGTTTTTGATGTCGGCGGAGAACAGGTTGGTTTGTCCGACGCCCAGCGCGGCTAGGGCGGTCTGGGCGAAGGTCCGCATTGCTCTGACGAAAACGCCCGATTCACCGATCCAAAATGTGCGGGTCAGCATGGTTCTCCTTTATGACAGAAAGTGGTCGATGGCCGGACGGGTGTCATAGTTGAGGTGCGGGCCGGTCCCTCTGACAAAAAACATTCCGGCCTTCAAGATGGCTTGCATGGCGGCGATGGCTTCGGTGGCCGGCGCCTGCGTCAGCTCGAGGACCTGGGCGAGGATGGAGTCGGGGCCCTGCATGATGCGGGCGCCCATGATGACTTTGTAGATCGCCGTTTTGAACTCCCCGGCGTCGCCTTCAACTTCGGTGTAGATGTCGCCTTTGTGGGCGAAGTCTTTCCACCAGGTCGGTGTGTCAACCATGAGCCGGTCAGCGATGCCGCGGGATGTTGGTGATGCGGGTGCTGCGCCGTTGTCGGCCCACACCTTTCCGGCTTGGCGCATCGGGTTGCCGAACGTGGCGGCTTTGAGCATTGATGATTTGGCCCAGCGCAGCCGGCCGTTCTCGGCGGCGATGTCGTCGAGCCACGTTTCGCAGATCACGACCGCGCCTTGAGAGAACCCGATGAGGCCCGCGCCGTATTTCTCGATGCGGTTGCGGTGAAGCTCAAATAGCCGAATCAGTTCCAACCTTCCGGCCTGGACTGAGGGGTTCATGGGGAAGGGCTGCGCGGGGTAGCCGACGGGCTGCCATTTCCAGCGGCCTTCGACGGCCCGGGCGACGTCGGCGTCGGGGCCAATCCACCAGGGCACTCCGGTGCCGCAGACGGTGAACAGCATCGGGCGGGTGTCGACCGGCTGAGCAGGCTTGAGGAAACCGCTCACGACTTTGGTGCGCCAGTCGATGATCCCGCTGGCCGACGGCAGCTTCCCGGCCGCCACGTACCGTTTCTGCATTTCCAGCACCGCGGTCAAGGTGGCGTCATCGAATTGCCCGTCAGCGGTCAGGGCTTTCGCGTAAGAGAACTTGCCGCGCATGTAGGTCTTGAACTTGGCGATCTCGTCGGACTCATCACCGAGCCCCCAGCCGACCCACGCTCCGCCGATCTTCATCTGGCCTTCAAGGCTTCGATGTCGGCGTAGATCGCCTCGAGCAGCTGGCGGTCGGTAAGTGTTGGCTTGATGGTGTCGGCGGTGACGAAGCGGCCCGCCTGGGCCTTGGCAACCTCACTACGGAACCAGTCAGTTGAAAGATTCCCGGGGTCCCACTTGCCCTGGCTGAGGCCCGCCCATTCTTTGTGCGCGATGACGCGATCAGATCCGAATCCGAGCCGGGTCAGGATGGCCGCGACGGTGTCGCGCATGGCAATGATCTGCGCGTCGGGCCAACGCTCCCGCGTTTGGGTAGCCGGGGTGATGCTGGTGTCCCGAGGCCAGGCGCACTCAATCCCGAGGACGTGGTAGTTGGCGAGGTCGGTGGGGATGCCGGGATAGGAGCCCATGCCGGCGTGCCAGCACACTCCCGCCGCGACAACGGTGACCGTGCCGTCCTGGGCGATGTGCAGTTGGCTTAGCGGGCCGGGCAGGTCGGGTCGTCCATTGCGGATGCTCATCGCATCGGCGCGGGCGCTGCCGGTGTGGTGCAGCATCACACCCCAGATGGATCGCATATCGCCGTGCCCGTACTGCTGCCAATCCGGTAACTCTTTGACTTTCAGGGCGGGTTTTTGGGCCTTGAGGACTTCGGCAAGCCAGATCGGGTCACCGGTCCACACCTGGGGCTCCTTGGGTACTTGGGTACTTGGGTACTTGGGTATTGGTTGTGATTGGCGGGTGTGGACGTGGTCGCGGTGGCCTGCGTAGTCGCCCTGGTAGTACGGGCCAGAGGAGACGTCGTCGCCGCCGGCCACACCGACCCGCTGCCCGGTGTCCGGGTTTTCCCAAATAACTTGCTCAAGGGATCCGCGAACGGTCAGCAGGTAGCGGGCGAACCGTTCCATGTCCCACACCGGGCCGGTCCAATCAATCCCGCGGTTCTGTTTCTTCGGGTTGGGTGCGAACCCCACCTCGGCACGCTCGGACTCTTGGTGCCCCGGATAGGTTGAGGCTTTTAAGTTGAATGCGGCGGCCAGCTCGTAGACCCATTCAGGAAAGCCTTGCTGCTGCCCGTACGGGATGTTAGTGCCGGTGGGCAGGCCGTAACTCACTCCCGATCCCACTCATCCCACTGGGGCTGCCAGTCCTCATCGAGCAGCGACCGAACCGCCGTGTACACGAACGTGTAGGTGGCCACCGCGATCACCGCGCAGCCACCCAACACCCACTTCACGGGGTCAGCGTGTCCTCGGCCGGCTGCGGGAAGATGAGGTCGCAGTCAAGTTTTTGTGGCGTGCTGGTTGCCGTGCCGTCGGTGCGGCCCATGATCGGATCCATATTGATCGGAGCGCAGCCGGTGAGGATGAGTGCGGCGGCCAGGGCGATGGATAGGTGTTTCACGACAGCCTGATTCGGAAGACGTAACCGACATTGTGAACGCCGGCACTTGCCCGTGATGCGTAGGCAGGATCTGGAAGAGCACCAGAAACTGAAGCTCTGAGCATTGAGAAGTAGACGGCGTCCAGTCCTTGGGCAGTAGGGCTCAAGGTGGCGTTGCTATTCCAAGCGCTGTTGGCGTTTGTTGCAGACATAGCCGCCAAGGTTGGGGAGGCGGCCCCCTGAACGACGGCGGCGAGCCAGAATCGACCAGCCGGCAGTGTTTGCGTTGTCGTGATTTCCTTTATTCCAGTGGTGGTGGAGTCAACTGTCCCGGCATCGAATATCAGCGTTCCGGGGATGCCGTTGTCATCGTTGTAAGCACCGATTCTGATTACTGAGCCTGCCGAGCCTGCTGTTGTGACATTAATGGCGATGCGCGAGATACTGAATGCTTTTGGCGCCCAGTACGGGGTAAAGATCAGACGGCCCTCGGCCTGCGCGGTGGTGGCTGTTTGACCGCCAAAGACGATGTATTCGCCAGATGCCCCGCCGGGCCAGGATGTCGCGGACAGCGATGAGCCAGCGAGTGTGTCGGTCCATTGGGTGTTGTAGTTGGTGCCGTCGACCTTGCTGAGTGTTTGGTTGGCCGCGCCACCTGTGGGGATTCCGTTTCCGGCGGTTCCTGTGGTGTTTTGGTTCAGCGTGGGAACGTCGGCGGCTTGGATAGCCGCTAATTCGGCGTTAGTGCCGTCTGAGCGCAGATAGCGTCCCGAGATTTGCGAACCTGTGAGCGCGGTGATCGCCGCTGCGGCGGTCGTCTGACCAGTGCCTCCATTGGCCAGCGCCACGGTCCCGGTGACGTTGGCGGCCGTTCCGGTGGTGTTTTGGTTCAGCGTGGGAACGTCGGCGGCCTGGATGGCGGCAAGTGCCGCGTTAGTGCCGTCTGAGCGTAAATACCGGCCAGAAGTTTGTGTCCCGGTCAGCGCGGTGATCGCAGCAGCGGCGCTGGTTTGACCGGTACCGCCAGAAGCGACGGCCAGGGTAGACGATAGCCCTGCGGCGGTTCCGGTGGTGTTTTGATTGAGCGTCGGGAATGTGTTGGTGCCCGAAGTCAGGTTCTTGTTAGTCAAACTTTGCGTGTTCGACAGGGTTGTCATCTCATCGAGGACACGATTAATTCTGGCGGTCGCCGGGATGGCGTTAGTGGTGCAGGTAAACGTGTCGTTATCAAAGACGGCTAGGTCGGTGCTGGTTGTTGTCAGCCGAAGGCCGTAAGGCCCGTCAAAGATAGCGTTGCGGCACACGGTCAAACCGGCCAAGGCCGCCGCCGCCGCGTTGCCATGTCCAATTCCAGCCGCGCTTGTCGCCGCTGCCACGGTGCCGGTAAACATGATGTGATTGCCGTCGATCAAGATATCTGCGGATTCCGCCGTCTGTTGTGCCGTGATAACGGACGTGTAGTCGTCGCCAGATGCAAGGTTGCGGTTGACGCGCACGGTGTTACGGACGACGTTTGTGCGGATCGCTGACCGCACCTGGATGGTTTGCAGCGGCGTGTTGGCATTGGTGATGACAAGCGTGTTGCCTTCTACCACGCAGTCCTCGGCCACCTGGTCCGCTCCATCGCCAACCCGGATCGCTGTCCGCAGATATTGCCAGTCGGTTAACACGTTCCCCGATACGCGAACTCGTTTGCAGGCCCGGAGCCTAATCGCCTCAACACTCTGCGCCGATGATTGGCCACTGCCAAAGTAGGTGTTGTTGGCAATCACAACATCGGCCAGGGGTACCGCCGTGTTGTCGTTGGTCTGCTGAACTAGTGCTTTGCAGTTTTCCGCATTGTTGCCGACGATGCTGATCTGCCTGCCGCCGTTTAACTCAAATGCGTAGAAGCTCTGATCAGTGATCGTGTTGCCGGTCACGGTCGTGTTGATGTTGCAGGCCATGCTGATCCCACGGGTCGACGGCCCGACAATCATGTTGTTCGATATGCGGAGGTTAGTTACCTGCGTCGGCTCGATAGGTATCGGGCCAGCAGCGCCAGTCTGGGCAAAGTCGCGCAGATCGTTGCCGCTGATCTCCGCGCCGACAACCGTGGAAACGGTCAGCGCGTTAGTGCCGCCGTACAGCTGAATGTTGACAGCGCCGACGTTCCGAAAACGGTTTCGAGAAACCACGATGCCTGTGCTTATCAGACCCGATGCTGTTGTCGGCGCGTAGAGGGTGAAACCCGCCACGCAGTCCTTGATGAGATTGTCGGTAAATGTCAGGTCGTGAATCGCATACGGGAAACGGACGGCGGTGTTGGTGGTGCCGGTGATCCTGCAATTGGTGATTGTGAATCGACTTTGCAAACCGTTGTAGTTAGAGGCTATTCCGATTGAGCTTGTCCCGGTGGCAGTCGATTCAACTGTCAGATCGGAGATAGTGATGTCGGAAGCACCGGTCAAGCTCAAGACGCCCGACGTGTTGGAGCTTCGGATGGTTGTTGCGCCCATCCCTGCACCTCGCAGGGTGACGCCAGCGCCGATTGTTGGCATCGTTGTCAGTGACAGGATGCCCGGCGGGATGTACACCTCGACAGTCCCCGAACCCGCCGCAGCGTCGGCGGCAGCGGCATCGAGAATCGCCTGGAATGCTGTGTTGCTGTTCGTCGCACCAGTCAGGTCGATTCCCGTACCGGTTACAACTCGCGTGGACACGACACGATCAAAACCAAAAGCATTGACGACGTTGGCCATGTCGTTGGCGGCGGCCGGGGTGAACAAATCACCGTTAGCCCAATCATTCTTTAACGGCATCAGATGACCTCCTCATAGCTAGCCTCAACCTCGGCAGCCGACAACAACCTGACCCCGCCATCAACAACCAGCCAATCCCCCACCACAGCCACCACCTGCTGCGCCGGCTCATCAATGTTCATTTCTAACGACCAGCCGTCATCGGACTGCGACAAAGCACCCCGCCAGCCCTCAGCCGCCAGGAATGTCAACGCCTCCAACATGGCGGCTTGGTCGACCAGCTCAAACGCTGGCAACGGCACCGGTTTACGCACCAGCTCAATCATGGGTGTCCTATCTAGGTGGTGGAAGATTGACGGTCAGCAGCAGCGAACAAATCCAACGAGGCAGGAGCTATTTGCGCCCGCCTTGACGCCAAGGCACTATTGACGCCGCACGAATTGACGACACCCACATACCGGTAACTGGCCCCGAAATCGCTGCTTGTGCTGTCGGTGTGGTTAATAACCGCGAAGCCGTTCTGCACGACAATGAAGTTGCGTTGAGACGCATTAGTTCCCAGCAGGAACGAAATCTGGTCTCCTGCGACGTTGGTGGTAGATTGCTCTACCCACGGTGCCGCGAAAGTGCCGGCCACACATTTGCCTAACGCGAGCGAATTGATGCCGATCCGCAGATACACAAACGTGGCCGACGACAACGCATTGCTATCTGAGCGGCCCACCAGGTAGGTGTAGGCCGGACTGCGGGTATTCAAAGTGGGGTAACTAGAAACGACGGTCATCACCGCCTGAAAGTCAGTGAACAGCGGAGTGGAATGCCTGTCGTAATGCTGCCGCGTCAACCCGCCGGATGCTTTCCACACCGCCGACCCGGAACCATTCGGACCCCAAAACCCTGACCCCGAGCCGGTCGACGTCCGGGTCCACGACCCTCCTAGGTCGTTGGCTGAGCTGCCGTTGAATGCATCGGTGACCGCCACACCACTACCAACTGCAGCCGCCAACGTCGTGGCCTTGGTGATCGTGTTGGTGATGTTGGCGAAGTTGGCGGACTTTTGTGCCACCGCCACCGCATCAAAGAGGCCGAAGAAGCCGAGCTGGGCTGGCAGGAATCGCGCTAGCAACCCGTCGCGCTGCTGGGTGGCCCAATCGAACTGCGTTTTCACGGCGAACGCCGCCAACCCGGAGTCGTTGAGCCCTTCCAGCGGCGTGTACTCGTTGGGTTGGGTCACTGCCCAAACATCTCCGGGTGCGATTCAGCCATCAACGCCAGGCGCTGCTTCTCCGACAGCCGGCCCCACAACTCTTTCATCACTTCGGCCTGCTGCTGCGACTGCAACGAATCCACCGCAATCTTGACTGGACGATCCGTTTCCGGTTCGGGCTCGTCAACATCAACCCACGTTCCCGGGGACGTCAACCAGTTGGCATCAGTAGCGGCCGGTTTCCGATACTTCACCGCGGGGTCGGCGGCCGGTCGGGCACCGCAATCCCACAGCCGCTTCGACACGAATTGCAGATAATCGACCGGCAACACCAGTTGGGCGCCCTTCATGTAGGGCATCGCCACCAACATCCACAGGAACGCTTGATACGGGTTGGTGGGGTCGCAGTTTTCCCGGGTGGGGAAGCTGTGCGGGAAGGGTTTGAAGTCGGCCGGAAGGGACGTGGCCTTCATGGGTATCCTTTCGTCACCATACGCCTAGATCGTGTAGTCCTGCGATGAGTCGTTCGATGCGGCCGAGGGCGCGTTGGGCGGGGTCCTGCCAAATGCGTTCGTCCCCGACGTTCAAAGTCCATTCGGGTGGGCTGTCTGGTCCCCACTCAAGGTCGATGCGCCGGCAGCGATCCATGTGGATTTGGTTGTCCGCTTTGAGGACCAGGCCGATGCGGTCATCGAGCCAGAAGTGGCCGATGCCGTTGTCCCCGATCAGGTAGGGCTGGCCGTCAGAGACAGAGACTTGCCACGAGATGACGGTTTTGGTGGCCCACATACCTGCCCGAAGCACCATCAGACTTGAGATGGTGTACGCCTTGCCAGCGCCCTCTTGAAAGTAGGTGAAGAGGCGGTCCCAGCCGGTGTTGTTGGCGCGTTCATTGGATTTGTAGGTCTGCCATGCCAGGATGGTGTCCTCGTACAGCGGGGCCAAAAGGGTGTCGATGGTGCCGCCAAGTGATCCGAGCTGCACCAGGTTGCCGAGGATATCCCCGACCGCTTGAATTGTTGCACTGATGGTTTCGTTAACACCGGGAGCTGAGTGGCCGCCGACGGCCACTTGGACACCTTTGGTGGGTGAGTAGATCCACGACGATTCTTGAACCGGTGACGTTTCGCCTTCATAAAACACCACATACGGTTTGACCGGGTCGGTGTAGCGTTTCCCGACATCGAAGTAGTCTTCGGGGGTGTCGGCGTCGGCCACGATGTCGTAGGTGGAGTCCCGAAAATCGTCTGCGAATTCCATGATGGTGCGGGCCAGGCCGTCGAACACGTTTCCGCCGTTCGAGGTGCCAACCAGAATGCCGGACTTGTCGACAAAGTCCACGACGAGGGTTCCGTAGCGCAGGTCCGCCCCGGCCCACGGTTCCTCATCGCCGGGAAGGTAACGTCGGCACTCAATGGAAATTTCGGAATCTTCGACCATGTAGTGGGCCATGTCGTGAAAGTTGGCCCACCTTGAGGTGGCGACAGACCAGACGACACCGGATGCCATTGCGTCAATGAAGGATTCGGGTTTGACGACGATGTGCCAGTCGGAAATGTCTAGGCCCATCGTCACCCAGTTGTTTAAATCCATCGGGTCATCGGGCCAGGTCAGGAAAGGATTGTGCTCGCGCCAAATCGCCAGAAAAAGCGTGAGCCGTAGTACCCAAGTCACTGGTCCGGCAAGAAGCCACGCCCGTGGCGCTTGGAAGGAATCTGGCAAGAACGGGTTCGGGACGACGCTGTACCACTTGAGTTTTTCGTAGTCCGCTACCCAGTCGACGACGAGGACGGTGTCGCCGTCTTCGCGTTGCTCTACCGCAAACTTGTCGAGGATGCCGCTCCACCGGGCCCCGCAGTAATCTATGCTGATCCCCACCGTCCGGCCCTCGTTGCGGTCTATGCGGCCCTGGTAGTCGTAAATCCATTTGGCGACCGGGGAGGACATGGGGAACTCTGTTTGTCCCGGCCCGGTGTCGTTAGAGATCCACGAAAACTTCGCCCCGTACTCCGAACCCAAAACGTGCTGCACGTTCCATTCGGCGTCCCAGATGCGGCCGACGGGCTGCTCGCGGCGGATCCGTTCCTCAACAAGTTTCTGTTCAAGGGTGGCGTTCCAGATTTGGTCGCACAGCGCATCCCCGGCTGTCTGCCCGAAAGCAAAGGGCAGCGTGACGGGGAAGACGTCAGCCGGCACATAGAAGCCGGTACCGGTCACGACCCAGCCCAGCCGTAGGCCCGAATCCAGATTTGTCCGTCACCGCCAGCACCGCCAGCACCGGTTCCAGGCCAGCCACCGGCACCACCACCGCCGGGATGGTTGCCTCTGGCTCCGGGCAGGTTCTCCACTTGGGCGCCGGGATAAGTTTTGCCGTTGAACACCAGATCGGCCAAAGCCTCGCCCTGAACGGTGGGTTGCAAGATACCGGCAGTACCACCGGCCGAGTTCAACGTGGTCATGCCTGAACCGACCACCGTCGATGCTTGGCCTGTCTGGCCATTCGCGCCGCCGAAAGCATCGTTCAGCGCCCTGCCGGCACCCTGAAAGCCGCTACCACCGGCACCACCCGCGCCGACGACACCGGCCAAATAGTTGGTGGCGTACGGAATGTCCACGCCGCGGATCAACGTCTTGGTGGTGAAGCTCGACGCCGAACCACCCGACCCGGTAATGAGCAGGCCGCCGGATTCGCCGCCGCCACCACCGCCGACCAGGATGACGTCCAGGCGCTCCGCCCACCGCGGAATGAAGTAGGAGAACGAGCCCGGGAAGCTAAACCGGAACGTGAATTCCTTCGGGGAGCCGGTGTTGAGGATCGAGTTGGCTTCCAAGCCGTACGGGCGGGACCAGCGCCGCGGCTGAACCAACTGCACCGTGGCCCCACCGGCCTGGCCTTTATAGGAGACGGGCAGCTCGAACTCTGGGGTGTAGGGCGGGATGGGGTAGTTGAAGATTTTTGAGGCACCCATCTGGGCCAGAATGTTGGTGTTGTTCAGGTCCCGGTACATCAACTGCTGGCGGTCCAGGTCGATGACCGCGCCACCGTTGCCGCTAGTGATCGTGATGTCGTTGATCATTCGGGAAGCGTTCGCCCCACCCGGGATTCGTTCGCCGGGGTCGCCCACCCACTCAAAGTCCGGCAACGTCCAAATACCTGGTGTTAACACCCACTTGTGGTACATCACCTGGTCGGTCGGATTCGACACGGTGATCGTGCCCGATGCCGAGGTGGCACCGGAGGTGAACTGGTCGACGACGTTGTCCTCGTACCACATCGGCTCACCGGCCCGCAGCTTCAACACCAGGTTGCCGTACTGCTGCTGCAACGGATCAGTCGGCGGGGCAAAATCAGGCTGCTCATACATGAGCACGTCAAGCTTGCGGGTGCCCGAAATTTCGGTCGCCACTTCAATGGTCGTTTTCTTCGGGCTGGTCGACCACTGATCCTCTTCATAAAAGAAGATCTGCCGAAACAAGCTTTCGTTGAACTCGAAGCTGTCGTTGAAGCTGTCCGAGATGTGAAAGCCGAGTTCCATGTCGCGGTGTAGCCGCTTGATCGCTTTCTGCGTCGACCCGACCTGAAAGGCACCGGTTTTCCACGTCGACTTGATCGGGGCGTCGTAAATGCCCTCCACTTGCCCTTTAGCCAGCCACACACCCTCGCGGCCGGCGTCCTGGCCGTGCACGTTGAACAGTGCGTTGCCGCGGCGAATGCGGATGGAGTTAATTCCGGGATCGGGCATTTAGG
>SXGQ01702854.1_pt1 | contig 11361 bp, 7 predicted proteins | sample 3178371 | NCBI WGS metagenome assembly SXGQ01 (sample SAMN11356859, study PRJNA531348) | freshwater metagenome | isolation source: freshwater sample F1-20 | place: China: Fuxian Lake, Yuxi | collected 2017-12-25 | reverse complement strand
TTCGATAGCTGCTGTGCTGTTCTTTTTGCTGTTTGTTGTATTAGACATAACTTATTATTAGTTAATTGTTAATTATTGTTTTTAGTTAGTTGTCTGACTAAAGTTTTCTTTGTCCAGTTCGGTATCGTACCAACCGTCCTTATAACCAGTCTTGAAGTCATCTGTAGCGTCGATGTCTACACTGGTCTGATATTCGACATTTGCCTTCGAGTCACTGACTCCAAGTTTGTATCCAGCACGATATTCGTGTTCTTCTTGGTGACAATCGCAAGCATCGTTGGTACATTCGGACTCGTTATAATCGTCGTTGCTACAAGAGCAATCGCTGTCATTGCAATCATCGGATTCAAACTCGCCATCATTGGCTACAGCATCCCAATCAGAACCATCGTAATCAGGATCAAGATTACCAGCATTGCTTGTATACACGACCTTATCAAGTTCCTTGACAACATCATTGATCTCGGAGACTACAGTATACTCGCATACACGCATTTTGGTGTGGCCTTCATACTTGGGCACACTTACAACATCCTTGGGATTAACCTTAACCAACAGCAGACGATTGCCACCTTCTGGAACAGGTTGTCCCTTAATAAAATGTCCATACCCAACAACATAATCAAGAGCACCAACGTGCAGACCTTTGCTGCAATCAACTCCATAGTTGTCGTCAACCATATTACGAGGCATACTGACAACTGAACCAATACTGTTATTGAACTTTCCGCTATAAATGTCGGTGTAATCGTTACGAACTGCCTTATAGGCAAGAAAGCAACCATCTTCAGTGATAGGCAAGCCATAGTTCTCAAGGAACCAATAAGTCTCATCTACCGCACGCTTGCTGGGGTTCTGCATGAGGTTCTCAAGGAACTTGATCATATGATCAAACTTAAAACCTTCAACCATCATCTTAATGATGCGGTCAGTAAGTGTGCTATGCACAGCAAACCCGCTATAAAAAATCTGACCGTTATCGATACTAACGCGACCAGAAGTATAATTAGTAACTGCCTTGGCAACGTTTACCAGAGTTTCAATCTGGTTGAAATCGCCCACCTTGATGGCGTCAATAATCTTATTATAGTTGGGGTGGTCAGGTGCCACAGTAAGACACTCTCCCTTTAGGTAAAGTGTAACGGATCCATTGGTCTTGATGACGTAGGGAATGTTGGTAGTAGTACTCATGATATTTTGGATTTGTATATAGTATATTGTAGGATATTTTATCTATTGTCAAATATATTTTAGCTCTTTTCGTCAATAAAGTTCACGATAGAGGCGAGACTTTTGATATTTTCGCTATAAGAATTGGCGATATTAAACAGGTTCATATACTTGGTTGAAAGAACATTCTTGAAAGCATCAATATCAAACATATCAGTATGCTTTTTGGGGCTAATTCCAAAGGTAGACATCATGCTACGATCAATATTATTATTTTTGGTCTGTACCTCATTATATGCCTTGAGGAAGTTCAATAGCATATTCTTAGTGTCAGTAGACGACAGCATAGAAATAATGTTGTATCTGGTGATGATAGTATACAGCGAGCCAAGATTATTGATATTTTCAATCTGGTTGGCTTTATAAAAATCATCCTCATACTTGGTTTTGTTGGCATCAAAGATATTCTTCTTTACAACATCAAAGACATTGATCCACTTACCAACCTTCATCAGATGCGAGTTCTTTTTATTGATGCCATAGATCTTGGTTTCAGAACCATACAAGCCGTTCTGTACAAAAAGTCGGATTGTGCTCTGGAGCACATCGTCCATATTCTTGTTATTCCAGACAGGGCTGCTATACATATAATCAATGTAATAATATGTATTGGCCGAGTCAATGGTGGCAGATGTTTGGCGGAAATAGGCGTCGAGGCGACCAATAGCCTTACCCGTCTTCACATAAGAAATCATATCAGAAATATCAGCAACAAGAGCCTCATTGCTGACCGCAGTTTTCTTTTGACGCGGAGAAGCAGGAGGCTTGGGCAGCGACTCTACTTCGTGAATATTCTTCCAACCATAATGCTTCTTGAGCAGTTGAATAGCAGCACCATTAGTGGAGTTATCAACAATAACATACGCAACAGTATGATGTGCGTTTGTTACCTTGACCGCATTATCAATATGATACTTGACTCGTGCCTTCTTTACAGACGGCGAGGTGGTATAATAAAAGACAGTGTCCACTGTGTGGTTGGCAGAAATGCCACTGCACTTCTTCATCTTACGCTTACCACGATGATCAACATACTCATATATAGAAATATCGCTGCCTGTGCTATGCTTGGCGAGAATACTCTTGATATTGAACAAACTATGATGAGAACAATCTACAGGTTCATTGTTAAAACGAATAGGAATATTTCCAAGAATAATAGTAATACATTTGTATGGGCTGTTGTATGATGCATACTTGCTATACAGACGCATAGCCTCCCAGAGAGTATTAGGCTTTTCAATGCTTTTCTTGAACAAGTTTTCTAACTCGGGACTAGCATTTTGAAGTGCCTCAACAATCGCGTTTGCTGTCTTGTTGTTGGTATCATCATACTGAAGTTGTTCCTTATTGGGAGCAACTTCAAGATCGCCAATATTGAAATAAAGATCAAACGACCCATTCATCAGCATGGCATACAACTTATTCTTGACCACATTATCCTTGATGGTATAAAGCACCGTATTGACGTTAATTGGATAACAATAGTTGCCCATAAAGGCATGCGAACTACGCATATCGCTTTTTTCACGAAGACCCCACTTCTCACCGGAGAAGATATACTTGCGTTCAGGGTATGTGATGTTGGCACCCTTGATGATAGGACGAAACCGAAACGGCTCATAAGCAACACGAATCTTATCCACCCACATACTGATATCCGCAATCTTAACACCAAACTTCACTTCAAGTCCATTATGATCGGTTGTATTTTCAACCGCAACCTGCATAATGTTAGGTGAACCAGTCTCGTCAATAAAACAGTTATACACATACTTCTTGCCGTTATACCAACTGGTAACATTAAAGTTATCGGTATAGTTAAAAGGCGTCTTACTACCCAGACCCATGCAGCCATCGCTGTCATTGTCACTAGTCTTGGTAGACTCAAAATAAGTTGTATAAATAGTGTCAATAGCGTCAGGAGACAGTCCAGTGCCAAAGTCACGAACCGCAAACCAAGGCTCAAGAGTATTGGGAGCGTGCACCTCAAACATCTGCTTGGTATTACCAGCCTTTACGTGACTATCCCAAGCATTAGCACCCAACTCACGGGGAATGGCAAGAATAGGCTCAGAATAGAAGCCGGACAGGATCTTAAAGGCTTTGGCACTAGCCTTGATCTTGAAACGGCTAGGAGCCGCCAAGACGTTACTGACAACAGGAGAAGATACAGCGTCGGTGATGATCATATTACAGGTAGTTGATTAATATACCAACCACTATACAGACGTTATATAATATGTCAAATACTTTTTTTTAAACTAATTCAGATGCCTTAGCCAAGAACTTCTTATTCAGACTATGAGCAATCTGCGTAATATTGCTTACATCAATGAAGTTGGCATCTTTACCATACATAATTCTAAAACATTTCTGATTGGCAGCATTCGGACAATCAATGCTTTCGATATAATAACTGATGATCTGAACGCCATTGTCACGAATCTTCTTTACCTGTCTGCCTGTGTGTAGAGCAGCATTTTCACCCATATATGTGTTGCTAAAAGCAGGCTCACCATCAGAGATATTCACAAAGTATGTGTCTGCTTCCTGAGTAGAGGGGGGAATAAGATCCATAACTGCCTGAAAAGCAAGACCTTCTGGAGTAGTGCCGTTGGGATACAGCATAGGAAACAATGAAGTAATCTTATTGAACTTGTCTTTACGAGAGTCATAAGCAATTACAATATATGGGGACTCTTCGCCTCTGCTGGCAGTACGAATGCCACTTCTAAAAGAAATAACAACATCTACATTGTTGATCATAGTAGCAGCCTTGGCCAAAGCAACAAGGGTAGTCATTGTCTTTTTCCACTTACTCTCCATAGAAGACGACGCATCTACTGAAATATGCAGATGTACATTCTTATACTTGTCTACATTGGTCTGATAAAAGATATTTTCCATATCATAACCAAGACCAGAAATAAGTCTGCGATCAATCTTACCGGCGTCCAATCGAGAGAACTTAGTTACCTTGACTTCGGAGCGGATCTGAAGTTTACGACCAAGCATAGTGCCAAGAGCAATACCATCCTGTATTCCTATCTGCGAAGCCTTGTTGACTCCAAAAGAAGAATACTTAGTGGAATATGGAAACTCTCTTTGTTCCATAAGTTCCTTGGTAAGATTCTTCACAACAATACAATCATACTTGGGAATACCAAACTCATTACCAACAGGCACAATACCTACTCCGCTCTTTTCCATAACACGCAGTTTGTTCAGCGTGGATGTATTGAACGGAGTTTTGGCGTTGGTACGGTTAATAATTGCCTCCTGCTTGGCAATAGCCTTCTCAATCTTGGCGATCTTCTTTTCGGAAAGATCAGACGACTTGCTATTGTCGTCAGGATCAACATTCATATCATCGCCATCTTTGTTTGACGGCGTGTTCATTCCACCAAGAATATCATCAACGTCGGACTGTCCATTGTTGTCCGCAGAATCTCCATTACTGGAAGAATCGTCGCCGGACTCGTTAGAGTCGTCGCCATGATGGCCAGATTCATTTTTTGCGTCGTCATCTTTTTGAGGAGAAGGCTTGCTGTCTTCTTTGTCCTCGATGCCGCTTTTCACGATCTCTTCGACAATCTTGTATGTAAGATCAAGACGGCCCTGCGGAGTGCTCAACTCATCTCGCAGAATATTCTTCAGATCAAGCAGTTCGCTAATCTTACGCAGGCGAGGTAAGGCGTCAAGATCGGTGCAAGGATTCACAATGTTGGTGAATCTAAACTTATAGTTCTTGATCGTAGGGGCACGATAAGCATCAGACTTTAGAGCATCGCGGATTTCGGGAAGATTGAAGTAACGGTTATACAGTGCCTCATAATATCCACGATAGCCAGGTGCAGTAGCATATACCCAAGCGTCGATATATCTGTCTTCAACAACATTAAGTGTATACTTGACCAGTTCACTAACATCCGCAGTTTTCATTTTGCCATTTGTGGCAACAAGAATAGAAGAAGGAACCTTACCCCAGATAGTTTTGATGAGACTAAAGTCGGACTTTACGATGTGGGAGGCTTCGTGCAGAGCAAGACCAACCGTAGGATCGAACTCGCCCTTGGCTAGCTCACCACCAATATAAACGATGTTTCCATCGGTCATAGAGGTTGTCTTCTCGGCAAAACGAACAGGAATATTCTTGCCAGTAAGAATATACACAAAGTTGCTGATGGCACGGCGGTAAGCGGATAATTTCAGAATACCATAAGTATCATCAACATCAATCTTCTCGGGAGAGAACGTATCACCGAGCCAGAACTTGGAGTACTCTGTGTATTTATTCTTCATTTATTAGAAGGGAGGTTGATCGGTATTAACGGACTTGTCAATGTTTTTATAAAGTTCAGAAACAGTATCTTTCTCAGACACATACTTCTGCACGATCTGCTTGACCATAGTACGTTCACTATCAAGACCACCATCATCGGGATAGTCAGGATAGATGATCATCTCAGCAAGTTCAACCAGCTTGAAACCGTCGATAGTAAGTTCAGCCATCTCCTTAACTGTACGAGTGGACAAGAACTTGCTCAACTTACCCTGTGAAGTGAACTCGCGAGTAGCAGCCGCAATCTCGGTGATTGCCAACATAGTGCTCATATCCGCATCAGGGCAATGCTCTCTAAGAAACTCCATCTCAGTATTTTGCGAGAGAATGTCCGCTTCAATCTTGACCGTAAAACGATCAAGCAACGCCTTATCCATAACTCGCGTGGCAGTATACTCGTTGCCGATATTGGCTGTAGCGATAAAGCACACGCCATTAGCAACTTCAACCTTTTCACTGCCCAGTTTCTCGTCCAGACGCAGATAACGCTGAATATAATCAAGCGGCGTCATAAGAATGTTCCACGCATCAGAATGAGCACGAGAAAGTTCATCAAGATGAATGACACTATTGGGAGTACGAATAGCCTTCACAAAAGGCGACTCATCAAAAAGCGTACCAGTATCCTTGTTGAAATGCGTGTTACCAATCAGCGAAGCACGAGCATCTTGCGTAGCACCCATATTGATATAGAAGTACTTGTCACGACGACCAATGGCGTCAACGAGACATTGCACGGCATATGTCTTACCAGAACCAGACGGACCAACAATAAGGATGTTCTTACCACGCAAAGCACTGCGAATAAGATACTTCCACTTAATGTCCTTCATAAACAACTTAGTGGGCTTGAGTTCAGCCGCAGTATCAATAGTGTGCTTGATATCTTCGTTCAGCATATATCCAGAAGTCTTTGTGGTCTTATTCATATGTATACACAATGACTCCTTTTTATAAAATGTCAACAAAAAACCCTCACTTTTTTGTGAGGGTCTTTTTTGTTTTAGTTGGAAGCGTCTTATGATTTCTTTTCTTTTAGTTCCGGTGTATCTTTCAACTTCACCGTCAGTTTATCTGGACTTTCCGTGTCTTTATCATGCTTTAAATATGCGGTCTTTGGTTCGGCTTTGTTTTTATCTTTCAGCACCTTATCTATGATCTTTTCAAGTTTATCAACTATATTACCACCAAGTGCAGGAGCAACATCTTTATTGATTGGAGCCGTTTCCTTATTTGCTTTTACATCCGCTTTTTCAGTTGTATCGTCTGCAATCTTAACCTGTTTTTCTTCGTCAACGTCGTCCATTTTGTCCGCTTCTTCGACTTCTTCTTTTTCAGAAGGCTTCTTACCAAATCCTCTCAGACTTTTATCATATGCTTTTTGTACATATGTTTTTTCAGAACTTTCAGCGTGTTGTTTAACAAGTTCCATTGCAGCTTCCAAAGAAACTCCGCGAGCAATCTTGCGTTCAGACTCATTGGTTACTGATACTACGTCATAGCAATCTTCTGCATTTTTACTCAGTTCTACAGTCTGCTTGTCTTTTATACCAATTGTTTTTCCCGTTCCCTTTGCATGGCTAACATGTGCGTCTTTACCAAGAGTGCTAGTCAATGCTTTTTCGCCATCTGGGTTCTTTTTATCTGAATGGATTGGCGTGCCAAACTGATTGTTGGTGATTTCTTGTAATACAAGTTTCTTGATGGCTTTTTTTAAAGTTTCTCTATTCATATGATATGGTATATACGCTTTAATATATAAATAGTAAACGCCAATAAAAAACCACCGTATTATCGGTGGTTTTGTTTTTATAATATATTATGCTTCGCAACTCTTACATTCCAATATAGAACGACCAAGTTCTTGGGCAGGATTGGTGCCACGTTGATAATACAGGCACTTTACGCCCTGTTCCCAAGCAAATATCATCAGTTCATTAACTTCCTTGGCAGGAGTCTTTGGATGGATCATAAGATTGATACTTTGACCTTGATCAATATACTTCTGGCGAGCAGCAGCCTGAATGATGACTTCTTTCTGACTAATTTCGCCAAATGTTTGAAACACTTCTTTTTCGTGCTGGCTAAGGAAGTCAAGATGCTGAACACTACCGCCCTTCAACATAATGCTCTTCCATACATCCGCATTGTTCTTGTTGTGCTTTTCAAGTACTTTTTCAAGATAAGGGTTTTTATATGTAAACTTGCCCTTAGCCAGATCTTTTGTATAATAATTACTGTTGAGTGGCTCAACGCTTGGCGATACTTGACCCAGAATAAATGAACTGCTGGTAGTAGGAGCAATAGCCATTGTGGTCACATTTCGCATACCATAGCCTTTTAGCAGCGGCGGTTCACCATACTCTTTAGCCATTTCTCTTGAAGCAGCATGGCTCTTTTCTTTGATCAGGCGATGTATCTGTGTATTCAGCATTTTGGCTTCCATGCTCTCAAAAGTAATCATCTTACTTTGTAGATATGAATGCCAGCCAAGCACACCAATACCAAGTGCTCGCTGATTTTTAGCGAAGTTGTGAGCAGCCTTGAGGAATGGAATATTTTCTGTTGCTTGAATATAATCGTCCATTACAGCGTCAAGGAAATATGTCATCGTTTCTACTGCGTCTGTGCTCTTCCAATCATCATAATGCAATAGATTCATTGACGAAAGATTGCATACAAATGTTTCGTCCGGAGAAGAACTCAAGCAGATTTCAGAGCAAAGATTAGATGCGTGAATCTTGATCTTCTTGTCCTTGTATACTTGAGGAGCCTCTTTATTTACATTATCACTAAAGAAGATGTATGGATAGCCGGACTCAAAACGCTTCTTGATTACCTTGGCCCAAACAGCACGAGCGTCCTTGTCGCCTTCAATCATCTTCTTCATCCACTTATCACTAACACAAACACCGATGCTCAAGTCTTGAATAGGATGACCTTCTTCACGAATACCAAGAAACTCCAGAATGTCTGGGTGATCAATTGGCATATATGCAGCAAAACTGCCACGACGGACGTTAGACTGAGATACAACTCTGGTTACACTATCAAACATTTCCATGAAATGTACAGGACCAGAACTTGTACCACCTACACTAATGGGAGTACCACGGGCACGCAGTTCACCGAAATATCCACTCGTTCCTGCTCCGTACTTGGTAAGCATGCCAACTTCGGCAGTCTTTTCCAAGATACTGTTCATCGTATCTGACACATATGAACCATTGCAGGATATAGAAAGCCCACGACCATTGCCAAAGTTTGCCCATACAGGCGATGATAAACTATACCATCCTTTGTGCATATAGTTCTCAAACTTATCGGCAAATCCTTTTTTCTTCAGAATTTTTTCCGCAGCTTTTGATATTTCGTGAATACGTTCTTCGGCAGTTTGGCCCTTGGGAAGATATCCTCTTTCCAAGAACGTAACGCTGTCCTTGTTTAACCAGTAAATTTCCTTGCTCATAAAAATTAAAATAGATCGTCTGCTTGTATAGATTGTGTCTTTTTGGCATACTCGACAGGACGTTTGTGAAAAAAGTCTGTCATAGTATTACCCATTACATCCTCATCCATCCAAGTAGTCAACTCAATAATTTCTTGCGGTACATTAAAGATCTTTTTATATCCAATCATTTCAAGAGACTCGTTTAAACGACGTTGTACATATCCTTTTAGAATATCAGCACTAATCTTTTCGTCTTGATAATCACCGATCATCCAGTCGATTAATTTTTCTTCTGCCTTGTAAGATTCCGCCGCTTCATGTAAGATACGTTCTTCCAATTCGGCGTCAAACAGTTCAGGTAATTCTTGACGAATAGTATTGACGATCTTTACACCAGCAAGACCATGTAGTGTTTCTTCTTTGGCTGTATATGCTACCTGTTGAGCAGTATCCTTGAGTAATCCTTTATAACGATTGAACCAATTGATGATATAAAACTGACTAAATAGAGACACGTTCTCTACATAAAGCGTGAAAAGAATGAGAGAGTATATATACTGCTTTCTGTTATCTTTATAATGCTTATCGAGATACTTACGCAGATACTTTACACGGCCTTGAATAATATCAAGTTTTAAGTTCTCTTCAAACACATCCTGCATCTGTAATACATCCAATAGTTTTTCATATGCATTGTTATGAATAACTTCGATGTTGCCCATAGTAATACCAAGATCACTAAGTGCTGGATGTGGTAGTGTATCACCAAGCTTAGTCCAAAATTTCTTTACAGAAATTTCTATTTGACCAATAGCACTAAGTGCGTTCTTGATAATGATTTGTTCTTGCGGCGTTAATTCTGTTTTATATTGCTGCAAATCACTCGTAAAAGTAAATTCATTTGGTGTCCAATGACCAGCCCACATGGCATCAATATATTCTTGTGCCCACGGGTAACGGTTTGGCTTGCGTGCAATTTGTTCGTCAAAGATTGTCATAAAAATTCCTCCGGTATCTATTATTGTGTGGAGAATAAATACGCTTTATAAAAAATAAATTATATAAAAAAATTTTAGAAAATTTTCTCACAAATTGACGTTTTCACCATTTTCCTTCTGGCGAGAATTATTCCATTTGTTCTTAAGCATCGACTTCATACTAGACTCATCGTCTTGCATTGAAGATTGAATTGCCATTGCTTCCTTAGATTTGGCATCGTAAATTTCAATATCACCGTTTCCGGTATTCATTTTGGCATATAATGTAATACCATCTGGTCCAAATCTATTCTTAATTACATGACAACGTGCTGTATTGTTTGCTTTATCTGAGGCGTTTCGAGACACACTGAACACAAAATCTGCGGTCATGATCTTTCGATAAGAGTCAGCAATGTTATGTGCTTGAACAACATCTTCTTGTCCACCACTACGGTTGGTCTGTGAAGCAGTCCATACAGGAATCTGTAGTTCTCCAGCAACTTGACGCAGTTCTTCGTAGATACCACCCGCTTCGCTATAACTGTTGCTATTCTTTTCTTTCTCAAGAGGACGAAGAATGTCGGCATAGTCCACAATCATCTCGTCAATCTTAATACCCTCAAGTGCCTGAATGCGTTCGATGTGAAACTTCAAAGATTGAGCACTGACTGTCTTTAGTGGGAAATACTTTACAAACAACTTTCCTTTGATGCTTTTGATCTGTTCTTCAACATCCGGCTGACGATGTTTGATTTCCTGAAAATCAATATGAGTAAAACAGCAGTCATATCTTAGGCCCACATAGTTTTCATTAAGTTCAAGGGTGAAGTGGGCAATATTCTTACCCGTCTTCATTGCTTTGGCACCAAGACTGCACAACAGCCAACTCTTGCCAATACCAGCAGGAGCAACCACGATACCCAATTCACCAGGTCCAAGACCGCCGTCCATGAGACTATCAATAACTTCCCATCCAGTAGAAATCGTATTGCGACACATTTCGCTCATACGAGTAGCAAGGTCTTTATGATAGTTATGACCAAGATTGCGTTCCATGCCAGCCTTCATCGCATTATCAACAAGCGACTTGACCTTTTCGTATTCTCCCGACTTTAAGAAATCCACAGAGTCCATGATGGCATTCTTCAGTTTCTGATTTTTACAGAACTCAAGAAACTGCTCACGCACAAACTGTAAATCTTTTTCACTGATCTTTGTATATACGACTCGCAAAGAATCAACTACGGTTTCCTTAAAACTTGCATTTTCAATAGTATCAACGCGAAGTTTAAATACCTGCATCGTAGGCATATCTTTATATTCAATATGATATTGAATAATTTCTTTTAATATCC
>SXGQ01206319.1_pt1 | contig 11361 bp, 6 predicted proteins | sample 3178371 | NCBI WGS metagenome assembly SXGQ01 (sample SAMN11356859, study PRJNA531348) | freshwater metagenome | isolation source: freshwater sample F1-20 | place: China: Fuxian Lake, Yuxi | collected 2017-12-25 | reverse complement strand
CACGCGCACGGCGGGGGCGGGCGCGGCGCCGTCGGCGGCGTCGGCGTAGCCCACCCAGCTGGCGAGGGCGCCGCGCGGGCGGCGGGGACAGCCGCAGGTCTCGAGCGAGCCGTGGTTCTCGGCGCCGTAGCGGATCACCAGGTCGGCCGGCGTGCTGGGGAGGCGCTGCCGGAAGGGCTGCGTGGTCCACACCTCGTGCTGCACCGCCGACTCCGGGATGGGCGGCGGGAGCGGGGAGCGCGGCGCGCAGGCCGCGAGGGAGAGCAGGGCGGGCAGTAGGCGAAGGGCCACGGGGGAGCCTCACCCGGTGTCCGGGACGGCGCTACCCGCACAAAGGCGCGGCGGCCGGGCCCGGCGCGGGTGAGATTCCGCGGTGCGTCGTTTCCTGCCGCTCTTCCTCGTGCTCGCCGGGCTCATCGGGCACCTGATCTTGCAGGCGGCACCGGCGTGGAAGAAGGTGCACGGCTCCAAGGGCGGTCGGGACTTCTCCAGCTACTACTACGCGGCCGAGGTCGCGCTCGCCGGTGGCAACGCCTACGACACCCCCGCGCTCGCCGCCGCCGCGCGGGAAGACGGCACCCGCAAGGGCGTCAACCCCTTCTTCTACCCGCCGCCCTTCGTGCTGGCGGTGGCCTGGGTGAAGCCCTTCTCGCTGCAGACCGCCTACGAGCTCTGGTTCTTGCTGAACGAGGTCCTGCTCTTCACCTGCCTTGGCCTCGGAGTCTGGCGCTTCGGCGTGCCGCTGTGGGCGGCGGCGGCGCTCTTGTTGACCTTCACCCCCATCCCCGACAACGCCTGGATGGGGCAGGCCAACCTCCTCGCGCTCGCGCCCGCCCTCGCGGGACTCGTGCTGGCGCGCACCCGGCCGGTGCTCGGCGGCGTACTCGTGGGGACCGCGGCGATGTTCAAGATGTCGCCCGCGCTCTTCCTGCTCGCCTGGCTCCTCGCCCGCAACCACCGGGCGGTGCTCGCGGCGATGGGCACCGCGGTGGGTCTGAGCCTTCTGACCCTCGGGCTCGTGCCGCTTGCGGTGCAGCAGCAGTTCTACGTCGAGATCCTGCCGGGCTTCTCCACGGGCGACTACCACGGGCTCACCGTGCCCATCTCGCTCCAGGCCAACCACTCCATCCCGGACTTGTTCGACCGCCTCCTCCCGCACTCGGGCGACCTCCTCGGCGACCATGCGCGTCGGGCCTCGGCCGCCACCCTCGTGGCCCTCCTGGCGCTGTGGGGCTGGCGGGTGCGCGCCCGGCCCGACAGTCCCGCGTCGCTCGGCGCGCTCACCGTCCTCATGGTCGTGGCGCCGGTCTACACCTACGAGCACCACCTCGTGTTCCTGCTGGTGGCGCTCGGCGTGGCGGCCGGCGAGGTGGCCACGATGGCGGGGGCGGCACGGCAGGCGGGTCGCCCGATGCGGGCGCTGGCCGCGTGGGCGGCGCTCGTGGGCATCTGGTTCTTCCTGGCCTGGCCGCTCCCCTGGCTCCGGGCCGCCCAGGCGGCCCTGCCCACCGAGCTCGCGTGGCTCACCCGCGAGAGCAAGACGATCGCGGAGGCCGGGCTCTTCGCGCTGCTCTGGTGGCGGGCGGGGGCCCCTGAATGGCCCGCGCGGCCCGGGCGTTGATTCCATGCGCATGTTCGCTTCTCGCCGGTTCCTTGCCCTGGGTGTCAGTGGTCTCCTCCACGCGGGCGTGATCGGGGGTGCGTTCGTCTGGGGCCGTCTCCCCGATGCGGAGGCGGAGGGCCTAGGGGCGGGCGTGGCCGATTTCGGCGGCACCGCCGCGGTGGACGCGGACTTCGAGCCGGAGCTCCACGAGGACATCGAGGCCGGCCCGCGCGCGAAGCTCGTGTCCATCGGCATTGTGGCGGATGCGCCGGCCCCGGTGGCCGAAGCCGCCCCCCCCGCGCCGCCCGCGCCCGCGCCCCCTCCACCCTCCGCGCCGCCGCCTTCGCCGGCGCCAGTGGCCGAGGCCGTGGCGGTGGAGGCTCTCCCCGAGCCCGCCCCCGAGCCCGTTCCCGAGGACCCGCAGGTGGCCCCCGTACCGAGCGCGCCCGAAGCCGAGGCCGTGGCCGAAGCGGAGAGCGAAGAGGCGGCCACGGGCGAGGAGGCCGCGGTGGCCGACGCCGCCGTGGAGCCCCTGACGGAGACTCCCGCCCCCGAGGAGGTCGCCGCCGCGGCGAACCCCCACAAGCAGGGCAAGAGCTTCACCCCCAGCGGCCGTCGCCCCCCGGGCAAGGGCAAGCGCAAGAGCTGCCCGGTGGTGGCCGACGACGGTGTGGAGCGGCTGTCCCCTACCGACTGGAACGTGCGCCGCGACGTGGTGGAGCACTACGCCGGCAACCTCGGCGAGCTCATGAAGCTCGGCTCGGTGCGCCCCCACCGCGCCGCCGACGGCAAGCTCCGCGGCTTCAAGGTGGCCATCGCCCGCTGCAGCATCCTCCGCGAGACCGGCCTCCGGACGGGCGACGTGGTGGAGACCATAAACGGCATCGAGGTGCACGACCTCTTCGGCGCGCTCGGCGCCTACTTCAAGCTGCGCAAGGAGACCCACATCGAGGTTCGCATCACCCGCCGCGGCCGGGCGATCACCTTCAACTACGAGCTGAGCTGAGCCGAGGGTGCGGCCGCCGCCGCTCGACGAGCGCACGGTCGCGGCGGTTTGCCCAGCCGCTCTCAGCCGTTGACGAAGAGCATCTCGCGGTACTTCGGCAGGCCCCAGCGGTGGTCGGCCACGATGCGCTCGGCGGCGTCGCAGGCGTTGCGGAGGTTCTGGAGCGCGGGCACCACGGAGGCACAGAGGCTGCTGGCCACGGCGGTGAGGTCGCCGCTGGGGGTGGCGTTCAGCGCCGTGTCCACCGCGTTGCGGGCGTCGAGGAGCTCGGCACCGGCGGCGGCCACCGCGCGGGTGCGGGAGGCGGCGAGGCTGCCGGTGGCGCCACCGAGCGACTGCTCCTCGGCGATGACCGAGGGGATCACGTAGGTGTCCACCAGCTCCTTGAGCACGTCGGCCTCGATCTCCACCTTCTTGTTGTAGAGCTCCAGGCGCACGTCGAAGCGGCTGTGAAGCTCGTGCTTGCTGAGCACCCCGGTGCGCTCGAAGAGGGCGCGGGCGCCCTCGGTGTTCAGGAGGCCGAGGGCCGCTGGGGTGTTGCGCGCGTGGGGGAGGCCGCGGCGCTCCGCCTCTTCCACCCATTCGGCGGAGTAGCCGTTGCCGTCGAAGCGGACGGGGCTGCTCTCGGTGAGCGCGCGGCGCACCGCGGCCATCACGTCGTCGCCGCCTTCGATCCAGCGGCAGAGCTGGTCGACCGCGTCGGCCACCGCCGCGTTGAGGCAGGCGGTGGGGAAGCTGATGCTGGCCGAGGAGCCGACGGCGCGGAACTCGAACTTGTTGCCGGTGAAGGCGAAGGGCGAGGTGCGGTTGCGGTCGGTGTTGTCCTGGGCCACCGCGGGGAGCCGGCTCACGCCGAGCTCGATCATGGCCTGGCCGGCGGCGAGGTTGGCCACCGTGCCGTTCACGATGCCGTCGACGATCTTGGTGAGGAAGTCGCCGAGGAACACCGAGATGATGGCCGGGGGCGCTTCGTTGGCGCCGAGGCGGAAGTCGTTGCCGTGGCTGGCGATGGACGCGCGGAGCACGCCGGCATGGCGGTGCACCCCGAGGAGCGTGGCGGCGAGGAAGGCGAGGAAACGAAGGTTCGCCGCCGGGTCCTGGCCGGGATCGAGGAGGTTGTCGCCTTGGGAGGTCGACATCGACCAGTTCACGTGCTTGCCCGAGCCGTTCACGCCGGCGAAGGGCTTTTCGTGCAGGAGCATCGCAAAACCGTGGCGGTCGGCCACGTTGCGGAGCGTGCGCATGACCAGCTGGTTGTGGTCGGCTGCCACGTTGGCCTCGGTGAACACCGGGGCGAGCTCGAACTGGCCGGGGGCCACCTCGTTGTGGCGGGTCTTCGCCCACACGCCGAGGGCGTAGAGCTCGAACTCCACCTCCTCCATGAGTGCGAGCACGCGGGGGGGGATGGAGCCGAAGTAGTGGTCCTCGAGGCTCTGGCCCTTGGGGGCGGCGGCGCCGAGCACGGTGCGGCCGGCCACGGTGAGGTCGGGGCGCAGCGAGGCCCACGCCTTGTCGACCACGAAGTACTCCTGCTCAGGACCGACGGTGGCGGTGACCCGGGCGGTGGGCTTGCCGAGCAGGCCGCAGAGCTTGGCGGAGGCGCGACTGAGGCTCTCCATGGAGCGGAGGAGCGGGGCCTTCTCGTCGAGCGATTCGCCGTGGTAGCCGAGGAAGGCGCTGGGGATGACCAGCGTGCGCCCGGAGGGGCCCTCCATCAGGAACATGGGCGAGGTGGGGTCCCACGCCGTATAGCCGCGGGCCTCGAAGGTGGAGCGCATGCCGCCCGAGGGGAAGCTCGACGCATCGGGCTCGCTCTGCAGCAGCATGCCGCCGGTGAACTTCTCGATGGGGCGGCCGTTGTTGTCGAACCACAGGAAGCTGTCGTGCTTCTCGGCGGTGCTGCCGGTCATCGGGTGGAACCAGTGGCAGAAGTGGCTGGCCCCCTGCTCCAGCGCCCACTCCTTCACCGCGTGGGCGATCGCGTCGGCCACGGGCCGGTCGAGGCGATGGCCGGCTTCCACCGTCTCCGACCAGCGGGCGAAGATTTCGGGGGGGAGCCGCTGCTTCATGCGGTCGCCGTTGAACACCCGGGAGGCGAAGGTCTGGGAGACCCGCGCGGGACGCCCCTCGGCGTCGACCATCCGCGGGAGGCTGCGGATGGAGCGGGAGGTGGCGGTCTGGATGGCTGCACGACGGGCACTGGCCTCGGACATGGGCGACTCCGTGGAGGGTGGGCGCGGCCCGGCTAACGGGCCGACGATCCCGCTGCACGACCTAAAAGCCGGGACGGTGCTCGGGGGGATCGGGCAAGCTACGGGAGTTCTCATGTGGCCCCTTCTGCTCCTCGCCGCCTGTCCGACCACGGACGACTCGGGCGTCGCGGACGTCGCTGCGCCCTCCCCCTGGGAGGACCTCGAAACCGAGCTCGACCCCTTCCGGCGGTTGCTCACCGTGCCCGTGGGGGCCGACGCCGAACGGCTCCTCGCCGTGGGCGGGGCGCCCTCGCTCGCGGTGTGGCCTGGGCCCCGTGGGGGCGCCGCCCTCCTCGACGCGCGCTATCGGCTCGACACCGCCGCCCGCTGTCTCGATCCTGCCCCCTTCCCCCGCACCGACGATGGCCACTCCCGGCAGGGGGGCTGCCGGGACGGGGACGTGGAGCTCGACCGCACCGCGCTCGGCGCCGGGCGCGACGTGCTCGCCGTGGTGGACCGGCCGGAGGCGGGGGAGGTGGCGGTGCTCTTCGCCGGCGGCGAGGTTCGGGTCGCCTCCACCGATCTGCTCGTCGGAAACCCGCTCGACTGGCTCCGCCTCGGCGAGCCGCTCACGCTTCAGCTGGCCGACGGCAGCGCCCCGTTCACGCTCGGGGCCCTGCCCGACGGGGGCTGGGTGGCCGCGGCAGGGAACGCGGTGGCGATGTTCACCGCCGCGGGCGTGCACGTGGAGGAGACGACGATGCCGGGACCGGTTCGGGCGGTCGTCGTCTCCGGCGGCCTCCTCTGGGTGGACACCGAGTCCGGGGTGGTGGGGCCGCACGGGGGCGTGCTCTCCTGTGGGGAGGGTGCGGTGCTCGTGGGCGACGGTGCCGGCGGCGTGTGGATGGCCTGCCCCGAAGCCGGGAGCCTCCGTCACGCCGGCGGGGACGGGGTCGTCACGGAAACGGTGGTGGTGGCGGAGCTGCTCGGTCCGGTGGCGCTCCACCCGGTCACCGGGGTGGTGTACGCGGCGGTGGACTCGGGAGTGGCGGAGATCGTCGGCGGCGAGGCGCGCGCGCGGCGGGAGCTCGGCGGCGGTCCGGCGGACCTCGTGGTGAACGCGGTCGGCGAGCTGAGTGTGCTGGTCGACGGCAACGTGCAGGTCTACGTCGACGAGACCGCGCTCGTCGGACCGCCGCCGCTCTCGGCCTGGGTGGCGGGCTTCGTGGAGAACCCGCGCGCGGTGGCCAGCCGGCAGCCGTGCTCGGGCGAGGAAGAGGGCATGGAGGAGCGGGCCGCCAGGGCGCTCGGAAACCGTCCCCTGTTCGACGACCTGCCCGCCTCTCTCGCGCTCGCCGTGTCACCCGCCGTGGCCCTGCACGCCCAGCGCTGCAAGGTGGCCACCGACTTCGCCGAGGCCATCGCGGGGGAGCGCATCGAGGCGGGCGCGCTCTTCCACGCCGCGCCCGACTGTGGCGACCAGGACTGCCTCGACGCGGCCCTGGTCGAGGAGGTGGCGGCCCTCGAGGCCCTCGACGTCACCCCGAGCTTCGCCAGCGGCGCCGCCGGCTGGCAAATCGAAGGCGACTGGGTGCGCGCGGTGGAGCGCGCGGGCATCGACCGGCACGCCTTCGTCGGGCTCTCCGCGCTCCTCGAGGTGGGCATCGACGACCCCCGCGGCAAGGACGCCGCCCCCTGGTCGGGGGCGTCGGCCTCGCGCCCCTGGCGCACCGCCTCGGCCGACATCCGCCTCGACGACGACCCTGCCGGAAGCTTCCTCCTCGTGCCCGGCTCCACCCTCGCCGTGTTCAACTTGGGCGATTGCGCCGGGGCGCTCCAGGCCGAGTGCCGGATGCTCGGGATCGGCGGCGGCAGCGTGATCGAGGCCGAGGACCTCGCGGTGGCCGATCTCCTCCTCCACCGCGCCGCCGCCCAACGCGGCCACTCCGGCGAGAGCACCTGGTACTTCCACCTGCCCGCCATCGAGGAATACAGCTACGTCGAGGACTGCACCCGCAGCGACACCGGCCTCTGGTCGGGCGCCGGCTGCGAGGCCGCGCTCCTACAGACCTGGCTGTTCGATGTGCACGCCCGCCTCGTGCGCGCCGGCATCGTCCGCTGGGGGGTGCCCAGCGAGGCCGCGCGCCGGGACTGAACGTGGCGCCGCGGCGTGATAGCGCGCGAACGGAGGTTCACCATGAACCCAGCCCGTTCGATGCTGCTCTTCTTGCTCGCTGGCTGCTCGGAAACCGGGCCCTCTCCCAAAGGAGAGGAGACCGGCACCCCCGCCGGCCCGGTGGACACGTCGGGCGGCGGCGACTCCGACGAGACCGGCGTGATCGACACCCAGGTCCCGGACGAGACCGCCGAGGAGACCGGGGGAGACTCCGGCGCCGACACCGGTGAGGAGCCCGAGCCGGTGGTCCGTTTCGTGGCGCTCGGCGATGCCGGCGAAGGCAACGACACCCAGTACGCGGTGGCCGACGGCATCGCCGCGGTGTGCCTCCGTGACGGCTGCGACTTCGCGCTCTACCTCGGTGACAACTTCTACGACTCCGGCGTGGACGACACCGAGGACTCCCTCTGGGACTCGGCCTTCGAGCTTCCGTACGCCGAGCTCGACTTTCCCTTCTACCCGGCGCTGGGGAACCACGACTACGGCGGTGAGGGCATCGGCTGGGAGCTCTGGAAGGGCTCGATTTACGTGGACTACTCGGCCTACTCCGACAAGTGGACGATGCCGGACCTCTACTACAGCCACGTGCAGGGCCACGCGACCTTCATCGGCCTCGACACCACCCAGGTCTTCTGGGGACTCGGAGGGGATCAGGCCGACTGGCTCGCCGACGAACTGGCGCGCGTCAGCACCACCTGGACCGTGGCCTACGGCCACCACCCCTACCTGAGCAACGGTCCGCACGGAAATGCGGGCAACTACGAGGGTATGTCCTGGCTTCCCATCGTGAACGGGGCCGCCGTCCAGGAGTTCATCGAGGACGGCATCTGCGGCCAGATCGACCTCTACCTCAACGGGCACGATCACTCCCTCCAGTGGCCCGAGTCCACCTGCGCCGGCACCGAGTTCATCGTGTCGGGGGCGGGCGCGAAGACCACCGAGCTCGAGGGCTCCAACGCCACCTGGTTCGAGGCCGACGTCGAGGGCTTCGTGTGGATCGAACTGAAGGGCCGCACCCTCACCGCGGTCTTCTACGATCAGAACGGTGCCGAGCTTTTCCGACGCACCGTTGTGAAGTAGGACCAATGCTCCTGTGTCTCCTCACATCGGCGCTGGCGGCTGAGCCCATCTCGCTCTTTTCGGGAGAGGTGCGCGGGGGGCTCCGGTAGACGGTTCGGGCGTGGCCACGCCCCACAACGACACCTCCACCGCGGAACGCGGGCCCCGACTTCGTGGTCTCCATGCCGCCCGGCTGCAGCGCCGGCGCGCCCCTCGCCGCGGCGTGGCTTCCGGCTCTGGCGCTCGTAATCCTGCGGCGGTGCGCTTCGCCCGGGCGGGAGGAATGAATGGGCCGGTTGGTCCTGCCGCTCCTTCTGCTCACGGGCTGTCCCCCGGAAGCCCGCACTCCGATTGAGGAGACGGCGGCGCCGGCGCCGGACTCGGTGCCCTTTGAGAAGTCGTGGAGTACGCCGGTCGACACCTCGCCCCCGGGTCGAGGTGGTGGCCGACGACGCGTACCCGGTGGTCTGCAGCAACCCGATCTACTTTTCCCCCAACGCCGACGACATCGCCCCGGAGCGCCTTCCTCGGCCCTGAGCCGTGATTAGGCCGGAGCATGGACTTCTCTCCCGCCGCGCTCGCCTTCGGGGTCCTGTTCGGGCCGATCGGCCTCGCCATGGTGCAGATAGGTCGAAAGCGGGCCCTCTACCGCATGATCTTCGCGGGCCTCGCCCTGATGGGCTCCACCTTCGTCTCGAGCGGCGAGTGGTGGACCTGGCTGGTCGCTCTGCTCGTCGTGGCCGCGGGCGTCTGGAAGTAGGCGGCGCCTACACCCGGAAGTAGCGGGCCTGCGGGTGGTGCACGACGATGGCGGCGGTGGACTGCTCAGGGAAGAGCTGCTCGTCGGCATCCATCGACACGCCGATGCGGTCGGCCCCGAGCAGGCGCAGGAGGTGCTGCTGGTCGGCCATGTCGGGGCAGGCCGGGTAGCCGTAGGCGTAGCGGCAGCCCTGATACTTCTTGCGGAAGAGGTCGGGCAGGTCGCGCGCGTCGTTCGCGGCGATGCCCAGCTCGGCGCGCATCTGCTTGTGCACGTACTCCGCGAGCGCCTCGGTGGCCTCGACCGCGAGGCCGTGCAGGTAGAGGTACTCGGTGTAGCGGTTGGCTTCGAACCACTCCTGGCACACCTCCGTGGCCCGCTGTCCCACCGTCACGAGTTGGAGGCCCACCACGTCCTCGTCGGGGCGCACGTAGTCGGCGAGGCAGAGCCCGGGGCTGCCGTCGGGGCGGCGCTGCCGCGGGAAGTTGAGGCGCCGGTTGTGGTCGAGGAAGACCAGCGCGTCGCCGTCGCTGCGGGCCCGGAAGAAGCCGTAGAGCGCCTGCGGGCGGAGGATGCCCTCGCGGGCGGCGCGGTCGGCGAGGTCCACGAGGATGGGCCGCACCACGGTGCGGAGCTGCTCGGCGTGCTCCTCGGTGCTGAGGTTCTTGCGCAGGAACCCCCACTGGAACTTGAAGAGCACATCCTCGTTGAGCCAGGGCAGCAGCGCCTTGAGCGGCACCTCGGCGAGTCGCGCCCCGAGCGTCGGCATCGGGGGAGCCGCCACGGGCTCGATGGGCTCGGCGTCGCGCACGTCGTAGGGAATCGGGCGCTCGGCCCGGCTCGGCAGGATGGGGGTGCCGTCCGCCGCGGTCTCCGCCGCGTCGAGGGTGTCGTCCCAGGTGGAGAGTTTCTCCATGAAGTGCAGGCCGGCGAAGGCATCGCGGGCGTAGGACACCTTGCGACCGTAGGTCTGTGAGCAGTCATGCTCCACGTAGTTGCGGGTGAGCGCGGCCCCGCCGAGCACCACGGGGGTCTTCCACCCCTGCCGACGCATCTCCTCGAGGTTCTCCTTCATGATGACCGTGCTCTTCACGAGGAGCCCGCTCATGCCGATGACGTCGGCCTCATGCTCGGTCGCTGCCTTGAGAATCTGGTCGATGGGCTGCTTGATCCCGATGTTCACCACCTTGTAGCCGTTGTTTCTCAGGATGATGTCCACGAGGTTCTTGCCGATGTCGTGCACATCCCCGCGCACGGTGGCGAGCACCATCGTGCCCTTGGCGGGGCCCTGCACCTTCTCCATGTGGGGCTGGAGCCAGGCCACGGCGGCCTTCATGGTCTCCGCACTCTGAAGCACGAAGGGGAGCTGCATCTGGCCTGAGCCGAAGAGCTCGCCCACCACGCGCATGCCGTCGAGCAGCAGCTCGTTGATGATGGCCAGCGGGGCGTAGGTGAGCAACGCCTCGGTGAGGTCCACCTCGAGGCCGTTGCGGTCGCCCTCCACGATGCGCTCCTTCAGCCGCTCCTCGACCGTCTCCGCCACCTTCCGCACCGTCTTCTCCACCTTCCGGTCGGCGAAGATGGCGAGCAGGCGCTGGAGCGGGTCGTAGCCCTCCCGGCGACGGTCCCAGATGAGGTCCTCGCACACCTCCCGCACCTCGGGCTCGATCTTGTAGAGCGGGGTGATCTTCTCGGCGTGCACGATGGCCGCGGTCATGCCGGCCTCCCGCGCGTGGTGCAGGAACACCGAGTTGAGCGCGTGGCGGGCCGCCGGGTTCAGGCCGAAGCTGATGTTCGAGAGCCCGAGGAGGATGCCGCAGCGGGGGAAACGTTCGGAGATGAGCCGGATGCCCTCGAGCGTCCACAGGCCCAGCTTCCGGTCGTCCTCGTTGCCGGTGGCGATGGTGAAGGTGAGCGGGTCGAAGAGGATGTCGTCGGGCTGCATGCCGTGGCGGCCGACCGCGAGGTCGTAGAGCCGCTGGGCCACCGCGAGCTTCTGCTCCGGCAGCTTGGCCATGCCCTCCTCGTCGATGGTGAGCGCGATGACCGCGGCGCCGTGCCGCTTGCAGAGCACGCACACCTGGTCGAGCCGCTCTTCCCCGTCCTCGAGGTTGATGCTGTTCACGATGGGCTTGCCGCCGATACGCTTGAGCGCGGCTTCGAGCACCGGCACCTCGGTGGAGTCGATCACCAGCGGCGCCTGCACGCTCTGCACCATGCGGCGCACGAGCTCGTCCATGTCGACGACCTCGTTGCGGCCCACGAAGGCGGTGCAGACGTCCACCGCGTGGCTGCCGCCGCGCACCTGCTCCTTGCCCATGCCCACCATGCCGTCCCAGTCCTGCGCGTCGAGCAGGCGCTTGAACTGGCGGGAGCCGTTGGCGTTGGTGCGCTCGCCCACCGCGAAGATGTCGGCCTGCTGCCGCATCGACACCGGCGAGTACAGGCTCGACGCGCTGGGGATGAACTCAGGAGTCCGCTTTTTCACATTTACAAGTTTTCCCAGCGGTGATCTGAGCCATGCAGTGTTTGGGCGGGCCGGCGGCGTTAGTCCCGCACCGTTTG
>SXGQ01699576.1_pt1 | contig 11362 bp, 6 predicted proteins | sample 3178371 | NCBI WGS metagenome assembly SXGQ01 (sample SAMN11356859, study PRJNA531348) | freshwater metagenome | isolation source: freshwater sample F1-20 | place: China: Fuxian Lake, Yuxi | collected 2017-12-25 | reverse complement strand
CTTCTTCATGTAGAAATTCTCTCCGAGAAATTTCTACTTCTCCAGACAGTGCTTTTTCGGGGGGATTACCATTTGGCGTTCTAAAAGCCGCTTAAATGCTGGGTTTTTTACCTACGTTACTATTGAATGGGAATAGAACTGTCCACCCAGTCACGACCTGCTCACCCTTGGGGATCGGCCGTAAACTGAAGCCATGCCGCATGACGATGGCCATTGGATGAAGTTGGCCTTGCAGCAGGCCGAGCAGGCCCGGCTGCGGGGTGAAGTGCCCGTTGGGGCGGTTCTGGTGCGCAACGGCACCTTGCTGGCCAGCGGCTACAACCAGCCCATTGGGCTACACGACCCCAGTGCGCATGCAGAAATGATGGCGTTGCGCGCTGCGGGGCAGGAGCTCCAAAATTACCGATTGCCAGGCCTGGAGCTGTTCGTCACCCTGGAGCCCTGCGCCATGTGCGCCATGGCAATGATGCATGCACGCATCGCCCGGGTGGTGTTTGCAGCAGCGGACCCCAAGACCGGCGCCGCTGGTTCGGTGCTCAACCTTTTTGAATACTCGGCACTCAACCACCACACGCAGGTCCAAGGCGGCGTCTTGGCGACCGAATCGGCAGCCCTGTTACAGGCTTTCTTCAGCGAGCGCCGTAAGACATCAGGTCTCTTGGGAAGTCCGAGATGACCACGTCGACCCTTATCGTATTTGCCACCTCGGGCGTTGAAACCCGCCGTTCCCACGTTCAACGTGCCCGGCGCCGTTTGCGGTCCATGGGATTTGCGGTCAACGAGGACGAAAGCGTGCGGTTGCGCCACCAACGGTTTGCAGGCTCTGATGATCAGCGCCTGGCCACCTTGCACCGGGTCGCTGATCAGGCGCCATCGGTGGCTTTGGCTTGCCGCGGTGGTTATGGCATGACCCGCATATTGGACGGGATCCAGTGGAAGCGCATCAAACGCAGCGTTGACCGCGGGACCCGTTGGGTGGGTTACAGCGACATGACAGCGCTAAGCCTGGGCCTTTGGGCCCACACCGGTGCGGTCTCTTGGCACGGGCCCATGGCAGCCGAGGACTTTGGGCGAGAGCGGGGCAATGACGCCCACAGCGATGAGGCCAACGACATCACCTGCGAGACCTTTGATCAGGCCATGCGCGGCGAATTGGAGGCCGTGGGCTTTCGTGCCGAGCTTGGGCAAGATGGCTTGAGTGCCAAAGGAGCCCTGTGGGGTGGGAACCTGAGCATGGTGTGCAGCCTACTGGGCACGCCACACTGGCCTCGGGTCAAGGGTGGGATTCTCTTTCTGGAAGACGTGGGAGAGCATCCCTACCGTATTGAGCGAATGCTCTTGCAACTCGCGCAGGCCGGCGTGCTGGCCGAGCAGCGGGCGGTGCTGCTGGGCCAATTCAATGCGTGGAAGCCGTCACCGTTGGACCGCGGTTATGGGCTCAAGGCCATGCTGCAGCGGGTGCGCAGCAACTGCCCCAAGACTCCGCTGCTGACCGGCCTGCCCGTGGGGCATGTGCCGCTGAACTTGACCCTGCCTCAGGGCATGCCAGTGCAACTGCAGGTACAGGGTAGAGCCGCCTACTTGTTTTTCGACAGTGCGGGTGGCGCGCTTTAGCGTTGTGCCAAGGCCTCTTGCAGAAACTTCAGCATGCGGGTGTACAGCTCCACGTTAACCGCTTGCACGCCGAAGCCGTGGCCTTCGCCCTTGCCGATAAAGTAGTCCTTTACCGGGTTGCCGGCAGAAGCCAGCGCGTCGGCCATGCGCTTGGCCTGAGCCGGTGGGGTGCGGGTGTCCATCTCGCCTACGTACATGAACACCGGAATCTTGATTCGTTCAGCCTGAAACAGGGGTGACTGCAGTCGCACCTTCGGATCGTCAAAGTCCGGCACGCCCTGTACCTTGCGCCAGTACTCCACCGCGGCGGGCGAGAAGGAATAGTCGGCGCGTTCTCGTTGATATTTCAAATCTGTTACGGGCAAGCCGGATATGGCACAAGCAAAGGGGTTGCTGGCCCGGGTAGCGGCTTGCAGAGCCGCGTAGCCACCGTAACTCGCCCCCGAAATGCAGATGCGCCGGGGGTCGGCGAATCCCTGTTCAACAGCCCACGCAGCGGCATCTTCATGGTCGTCCGACATCTGCTGACCATAGGTGCCGAAGCCCGCATAGTAGATCTGAGAGCCCAGTTCAGGCGTGATTCTGAAGTTCGGCAGCACCACGGCGTATCCCCGCGAGGCCAAAACCTGTGCTTCTCGCACCCCGAAGGACGGGCCATAGCGCCCACCCTGCACCACGTCGCGCGCGAAGGGTCCACCGTGGATGTGCACCACAGTGGGCAGGCGCTGTCCGCTGCGATGGTCCTTTGGCAAAACGACATAGGACGGAATCTCCAGGCCGTCTCGGGTCTTGAGCCTGAAGGGGCGAACCGTGGCCAGCTGATTCTCCAGCCAGGGCCTTGAGGCACCGATTTCCTCGATCCGCTGGGTCTGGCGGTCGTAGAGATACAGGCGGCCAGGCAAGGTATCAGAGTAGCTGTTGATCAGCACCCGGCTAGACAGGCGGCTGCCCGACAGCACATTGAAGCGATCAGGCCAGGTGGCATCCACCGAGGCCTGAATCTTGGCCATGGTGTCGTCTAGCCACAGCACCTGCGGGCGATCGGCATCGATGCGCAGCGCTACCAAGGCGTTACTTTGGGGGTCAAACTGCAGGCTGTTGAGATTAGATCCTTGGGGCGAGGCACCCAGGTCGTACTGCGGGTGCTGTGCCACCATCTCCACCATGGTCCGCTCATTGGGGTTGTAGCGGTGAATGGCCATATTGGACCGCCCGTTGTTGCTGGCCACATACAGGTGAACATCGTCACTGTCGAAACCCAGCGGTACAAAGGCTGGCGGTTGTGTTTCATCAAATCGTGCAATCTCTTGCCAAGGCGACTCGGCATCGCGGCGGTAGTAAATCAAGCGCTGCGTGCTTCGGCCGGCTCCGCCGGCCACCGCCACTCGGGGCACCAGTTTGCTGTCCAGGATCCAGTTGCTGATCCGGTCGGCTGGGCGACCGGCCGTGAGCAAGCGGTAGCGGCCCGTGCTCAAGTTAAACCGATACAGGTCAAAGGAATCATCGTTGGCCACCACTGCAGCCACAATCATCTCGTCGCTTGAACCCGGGACTGCACGCAGCGGCTGCATCGCCAGGAAGCCACCCGTTTCGTTTTTGACCAACTGTGCCGTTGTTCGGGCCAACTGGCGTGCCTCGCTGCCATCTCGCTTGATAACGAACAGCCCGCCAGCCCTGGGCGCATCGGCGCCTGACGGCGCATTCAACTGCACGGCACTGTACAACACGCGTTCATTGCCCACCCAGCGCAAGCGGCCTAAGTCGATGTTGTCGTAGCGTGTCAAGACCGAAGCTTGTCGCGTGTCCAAATCGATCACCACCAAATTCAGGCGGTTGTTGATCGAAGACAGTGTGGCCAGGTAACGCCCATTGGGTGAGAGCACCGCTTCAGCAAACTCAGGGCGCCGAAAGAAGTCTTCCAGCTTGACCAGGCCGCGTGCTTGTATCTCGACCGTAGAGCTGGCTACCGCGACTGGGGGCTCAGCCGCGCCAGGCTTGCTGCCCACAGGGGTGTTGGCCTGTGCCGCGCTGCTGATGCATGTGCACGCCAGCAGCCCCACCGTATAGCTTGAACACCACAAGCGCACACGACGCAGCAGATCAGAGTGGCGTGGTGCAAGCGCTGCAGGTTTTGTTCCGTAATGAGAGGGCATCTTGAAGGATTGCTAATGTGAAAGGGTTCGAACTCAGATTAGGTTGCGGTGCTGAGGTTCCACGCAACTTGGCCCAGGGCGCAGTCCAGCCTGCCCAGCTCCAAGCCCCAGCCTTCGGCTTGCTGGGCTACCAGCATATCTCGCAGGGCTCGCGCCTGTATCTCGTCCAGTGCGCTGTTGAGCATTTGCTGCAGCCTAGCTGCTTCGGCGTTGTACGCACGGGCTTGTTCGGTGATGCTCGTACAAATCTGTGTAACGCCCACCTGGGGTAATTGCCGCAGTGCAGCAGTGACGCTGTGGAGCATGTCCAATAAAACGGCGCTGGCGCGGCCGCGCGCGTCCATGTGCTGCTTGAGTTGGTCCACAGCCTGGTTGTAAGCGTCGCGTACCTCTACGCCGTGCATCATTCTTTGCAGTGGGTCACTGGGGGCCGTGGCCATGGCCTTGGCCAGCTCTTGCGCGTGCTGATGGAGCTTAACCCCGCGCAGCGCCAGCTCAAGGTCTGCCGCGTGCTCTCGGCTGACCTGGTCAATCACCGAACCCCGCGCATGCAGCACGGCTTGAATGTGCCCCCGCGGATGCAGCCAAGCCGGCAGCGCCTTTGCAAGGGCCCACATCGGCAGGTACTCCAGCCCGAAGTTGCTCACCAAGGCATCAACAGGCCCCTCGGGTGCGAGGCTGGCTTCAAAGCAGGTGCGATCCAGCACCTGAACGGCCGATGGCAAGGTCTGTTGCCAATCCGTACCCAGCTCCGCTTGGTCCACGCACCACCAGCGCGTGGGTAACTCTGGTGTCCAGCCTAAGCGCACCATCAGGCGCGGCAAGATAGCCGGGCCACTGCCCACGTCCACAATTCGAGGGCAGCTGCGCAGGGTGCCGATTCGGCTGTTCCACCAGCCTCTAAGGGCACGCGCCACAGGGTCATCGGCCTGAAGGTCGATCGATCCACTCAAGGTGCGCGCCCAGTGCTCGGTCCAGGGCTGTACGGCATCGGCGGTGGTGCTCATGGCTGGGCGAGGGCCGGGCTTTGGATCATTCGGGATCATCATCCGGCGGTGACTCCAAATCGGTCAGCGTCGTGATCAGCGCGGTGAAGGCTTTTTGTTCCACATCGCTCAATTCGGGATGCCATGCATCGGTCAGCAGTATCCCCCGCACCTGGTCGCTGGGGTTTTCGGCCGCATGAAAAAAGGTGTCGTCGAAGGCAAACACCTCGCCCTCATGCCAAAGATGACGCCCCACCCCGACGAGTTCCAAATAGCACCCCGCCGGCACGCGCAAGGGCAGGTGCACCACTACCCGGGCGTTGGTGACTCCGTAGTGCGGCTCAATGCGGGTTTGAGGTTGCAGGATGGAAAAGCAGGTCTCGGGCGACTGGCGGGGAATGTGACAACGCGGCGCAGAGTCCAACACCGCGCTTGTCTTTGGATACCGGGCATGCACGTCGGAATGTCGGCGGCCGTGCCGGTCAAAGAAGATGGCGTCCCAAGATGCGCGGCCCGATCCGCTCACATAACGCTGGGCCACTTCAGGCTGCAGCCGACCCATGAAGGGTTCATGGGGGTGACCGCGATGCAAGGCCTCTTCAAACTCTTCTCGGATGTTCCGATAAGCCGCCGACAGTGCTTGCGCCAGTGGAATGGTGTGTGGGTCGATCCAGCCACCTGTTGACAGCCCAGGGACGAACAGCAGCTTGGGTTGTTGCGTGGAATGACTTGAAAACACCCGGGCCTGCCCGAGATAGCCGGTCAGGCTGCGCTCGATACGGAACACCGCAGCCGGTCCCTGGGCTTGAGCGAAGGGTTGTAGGCAGGCTTTCAAGCGGGCCACACGCCGCCGGCTCAAATCGGCCGATCGCTCACGAAGCGCGGTGCTGTCGTTCAGGCCCAGGGCCTGAAGTGCGTTCTCATCCCACTGCGCAGGCAGGTGTCGACCTACTTGAAACCAGGCCTGCAAGGCGGTGTGTTCCCAGCCCTGCTCCAGGCAGTGCAGCGCCACTTGCATCCAGGTGTAGGCGCAGTTCTGAGCGCGTGGGGGCGGGTCGGTGGAGCCCAGCCATGAGGGCTGTGAAGCTTGAGTGACGGCTTGAAGAGATCGCGGCGCCATGCGCAAAAGCTCGGCTTGCTGCTGCAGCCGCTCAACCAGAAGATGCTGCGTCATAGGCTCAAGCGTATCGAAATGGGGCGACCACAAGAAAAAGGGGCTCTTTCGAGCCCCTTGGGTTCTTTTTCAGCGGCTGCTGAATCAGAAGGTTTGTTGCACGCGGAAGTAGACCTGGCGGCCCAACCCGTCATACAGATTGAAGTTCCAGGGACGACCGTCGTAGCTGATAAGCTGCGGGAACTTGTTGGTCAGGTTTATCCCACCCAAGGTCAGGCGCGTGTTGGTCGCCGCGTTGTACGACACCGAGCCGGTGAGGGTGGTGTAGGCAGATGTCGGCTGAGAGGTTTGCACGCTTTGGCCGGCGATCCGGTTCAGCGCCAAGAAGGTGGTGAAACGGCCGATGCTGTACGTGTTGGCGAAGGTCATCCGCCACTTTGGTGCACCTTGGGTGCCTACCAGGTCCTCACCGCCGTCGATACTGTAGCCGCGCACCACGCTGACCAGCAGTTGCTGCTGCAGGCGCGATTGGCTGAACTTGAAGTTCGTCCGGGCGTTCAGGTCGATACCATCGGTGTCCAAGGTGCCTTCATTGATTGCACCGCGAGTCACATTTGTGATCTGACCCGTCACCGGATCACGCACCACCCTGAAGGCAGCCGGAACCGGGCCCAGGGCGGGGTTCAAGGTGCGGTTGATCACCGTTTGTGAGGAGATGCTGGCGATACGACCATCGATGTGAATCCGGTAGTAGTCCGCGCTCAGGCTCACCCAGTTCGCCGCATCCAGCACCAGGCCAAAGCTGGACTGCTTGGAAGTTTCAGCCTGCAGACCCGGGTTGGAAATTACGGTGGCGTCCACCTGGATCTGCGGTTGCACACCATCCACAATGCCATCGCCATTGGCGTCACCGCACTGCGCTGCCGTACGGCCGAAAGCGCGACAAGAGCGCAGGTCGGTCACAGAGTCTGCCGAGAACGCGGGCTTTTGCGTCAGAATGTCCAGGGTGGGCGCACGAAAACCCTTGCCGATCGAAGCGCGCACGGTGGTGTTCTTCACGGGCTGCCACCGGATGGCACCCTTGGGTGAGAAGGCGCTGCCCGAGTCGCTGTACGAATCACGGCGTCCCGCGAAAGACAGCTCCATGTTTTGCATGGCCGGGATGGACAGCTCGAAGAACTGTGAATTCACCTTGCGGCTGCCCGCAGCCGAGTTGCCCGCCGAGCCTTCAATAATGCCGGCTTCAGACTGGGGGTCGTACTGGTCGGAGTAGTACTCGTTGCGCGACTCCAAGCCCACCAGGCCGGTTGCTGTGCGGTTGCCGACCTTAAACAGATCCATGGAGGCCATGCCATAGACCTCTCGTTGGTCCCACAGGTCATTGCGGGAAATCGTGGACTTCACACTGTTGAGCACATCAGCGGAGTTGCCGAAGGGGTTGAAGATGTTGTAGCGGCCAGCGGTGATGGCCGACTCTAACAACGGACGAACGATGTAGTTTTGACCCAGCTCGATGTACTTGTAGCGCTCGTTGCGAACCCCAAAGTCCACTTCAACCTTGTTAAATAAACGGCCCTTGACGCCCAACAGTCCCGAGCTCACCGTGGCTTCCGTCGTGGAGTCACGCGGGCCCGCTGCGGCCATGCGGTGACGCAGCCACAAGCCGCGCGGGCTGGCTGCAGCCAGGCCTGGGGTAGCAGCGGTGATGCTTAGGTATGGGGCGCTGGTCGGCGCCAGGAACACGTTGACTGGCGTGGCGGCATAACGGCCGAAGCTGTCCACATTCGACACCGATGCCGAGGTGTACACCGACCAGTCATCGTTGATGTTGAAGTCACCCTTACCAAATATGGAGCGCAGGCCGATTGCGGCTTCGTTGGCGGCTGTGGCGTTGAAATTGAACGAGCACAGGTTACCGGGCTGCCCCGGGTTGGTGAAATAGAAGTCGTTGCTGTTGCAAGCGAAGCCAGGCACGGCTGTTCCAGCACCCGTTGGGCCACCGGTGGTGTTGCTGGCGCGGTAGTAGTTGTTACCGAACGAGGATACGCCCTGGACATCTCCGCCTTTCTGATTGCGGGTGTAGATCATGGCGCGGCTGTTGGACGACACGCCGGCGAAGACACGGCCCTTGCTGCTGGAGGCGCCCCACAGCGCGGAGAACTCCTTGCCGTCGCCGCCGACGATCTTGGGGTTGCTTTCGCCGTAGTTGATCTGAACGCCGTTGAAGTTCTTGCGGGTGATGATGTTGACCACACCGCCGATTGCGTCAGAGCCATACACAGCCGAGGCGCCGTCAGACAAGATCTCGATGCGTTCCACCGCGGCCAGAGGAACCGCGTTCAAATCCTGTGAGCTGCCCGAAAAAGGAGCCTTAGAGACTCGGCGGCCATCGACCAGTACAAGGGTGCGGTTGGAGCCCAGCCCGCGCAGATCAATGTCAGATAGGGCCTGAGCGGAACTGCCTGACTGGGGCTTGTTGTTGCCGAATGAGGCGAATGTGACTTCGCGCATCAACTCAGCCACCGAAGTCTGGCCGGTGGCTTCGATGGCTGCTCTATCGATAACCGTTACCGGCAGGGCGCCTTCAGTCTCGGTGCGGCGCAGGCGAGAGCCAGTGAGTTCAATGCGCTGGTCTGATGCTTGGGCAGCGGTACCTTGCTGGGCCGTGGCCATGGGCATGGTGCCGGCAGTACCCAACGTCAGCGCCACGGCGGCAGCCAACGGCGTCTTCGTCAACTTCATCATGTGAAGGTCCTATCCTAAAAACCGATCCGACCCAGTGTGAAAAAACTGGGAGCCAATGCAAACACGCTCAATGATGCCATGGCCCTCGAACGGGCAACTCCAGCCCGGACACGGCTGTTTCATTCATGCAACTTCGGGTTATCTCGGGTTTGGGTCGGCGTGGTGTCCAGTGGCGCCGCGCACGCGAGGCATTGCATCGACCGGTTGCAGTTTTGCCGGTAAACCCAAGCGCTCGTCCCGAGGCCCACTTGCACACGACAGGATGGCCGCACTTAAATTTAATTCTACATAAGCCTTAAAATACAATATGAAACAACTGGATAACGCGCTATCTGAAGGTCTTGCATGAGATCAATACCCCTGTTTGATCGGCCGGACACCCAGGCGTACCCAGAAACAAGTGTTGCCGGCAACCAACTCTTTCGACCGTTCTGACAGCGTTGGTTTCAGAATCGGTCGCTGATCATCCCGCATGCACGCGGGCCTTCACGTCGGGCCGACAAGGGTCTTAAAACTTACCGGTCTTTTTAGGACTTTCCACCCAGGAGCACAAATTGATAAAACACACCCAGATCGCGGCCGCCGCGCTGTTGGCCATCGGTGCCCTGTCTGCGTCAAGCGCGTGGGCACAGGCCAATCAACGGGTTGAAGTGACCGGTTCATCCATCAAGCGCATTGCCGCAGAGGGCGCGCTGCCGGTGATCACAATCAGCCGCGAAGAGATCGACAAGTCTGGTGCAACCAGCACCCAGGAACTGATTCAGAACCTGCCCTCCATGCAGGGCTTCATCTCTTCGTCTAACTCGGTCAATGGCGGTGGCGGCGGCGTGACCACCGCCTCTCTGCGCGATCTAGGAACGGCCTACACCCTGGTGCTGCTCAACGGCCGCCGCGTGGCGCCCTACAACACCGGCTCCTCGGTCAATCTGGAGCAACTGCCCCTTTCGGCCATCGAGCGCATTGAAATCCTGGCCGATGGCGCGTCCGCCCTCTACGGCTCGGACGCGATCGCCGGCGTGGTGAATTTCATCACCAAGACCAACACCTCAGACGGCGGCATCGACATCAAGTTTTCACGCCCGCAAGCCGCCGGCGGGGACCAAAACAGCGTCAGCCTGTCCAAGGGTTTCGGCAGCTACGACAAAGACGGCTTCAACGTGCTGCTGGGCGCCAGCTTCCAAAAGGACCAGCAAATCAAGGCCTCGGAGCGCGAGTTCTCCAAGACGGGTGTGTTCCCCTTCACCTATCAGGGCACCAACTACTTCTTTTATCAAACCTCGGGCAACTCGAACCCGCCCAACATTCAGGTGTACAGCAAGACGGGCTCGCTGTTGGCCAACTTCAGCCCCGGCGCCCTCAACGGCACAAAGTGCGGCCCTGACCCCGCGTCGTTCCAACTGGGCAACACGTGCCGCTACGACTATGCGTCCACCGTGGAAGCTCAGCCCCAAGCCGAGCGCAAGAACTTCTACGGCTCGGCCTCCTTCAAGCTCAACAAGGACGTCCGCGCCTTCGCAGAGGCCATGTTCTCTGATGTGGCGCTGTACGGGCGGTTTGCGCCGCCTGCGCAGCCCTTGGCCATGCCTGTGGGCGGCACCTTGTACAACAAGTACGTGTCGCCGTATTTGTCGCAACTGGGTGTGAATGCAGCGAACGTGGGCCGTGCCGCCTACGGCATGCGCCTGGTGGACTCGGGCCTGCGCTCCAATGACTACCTCACCAAGGGCAGGCACCTGGTTGCTGGTGTGGACGGGCAGCTGGCGGGCTTTGATGTTTCGGCTTATTACACAGCGTCGTCCAACGCCTTCGACAGCCCATACGGTGGTGGTTATGTCAGCCGCTTGAAGATGGACCAGTTGATCGCCAGCGGCGCCTGGGATCCGTTTGCCCAGGGCACGCAAGCCTCTCGCGCAGCCATTGCGCCGGCGGTATTGCGCGACATTGATGCCTCCAAGTCCACCTTGGATGTGTTGTCCTTGCGTGGTTCGGGTCCTCTGTTCAAGGCTCCGGCCGGCATGGCCTATGCCGGCCTGGGTGCTGACTTCACCAAGCAAGGTTACTCATCCGCCCCGAGTCCCATGTCGCAAGGCCCGAACGCCTTCCAGCCCAACTATGCCGACTTCCCGGTGGGCTCGGGCCAGGGCTCTTTGCCCTTTGACTCGTCGCGCAAGACCAAGGGCGCCTTCCTTGAAGTGCAGATCCCGCTGCTCAAGACGCTGGAGGCGACGGCTGCAGTGCGGTACGACAGCTACGACGCCGTTCAAAACAGCGCGAATTTTGACGCTGACTTGAAGCCGATCAAGCCGGCAGTGCAGGGTAACTCGGCCTCAAAGTCCACCTATAAGCTCGCTTTCCGGTTTCAGCCCACGCAAGAGTTCTTGGTCCGCGGCTCCGTTGGCACGGGCTTCCGTGCGCCGACACTGTCCTCGATCACCAGCCCCCTGACGGACTATGGTGTCGTGGGCAACCAGTACGACTGCCCGGCCAAAGCGCCTGACCCCTTGGCTGCGGGCTGCCGTGTCATCCCCACTCAGTACAAGCTGCAGTCGGGTGGCAATCCGTTCTCAGGAGCGGGTGGCCTCAAGCCCGAGACCTCGGAGCAGGCCACGCTGGGCTTGCGATTTGAGCCGAGTAACCAGGTGACCGCGGGTATTGACTACTGGTCAGTCAAGATCAAGGACCAGATCACGGCCGTGCCGGAGTCCACGGCCTTTTCGAAGTTTTCCCAATACCGAGGTCTGTTCTCGGTG
>SXGQ01124824.1_pt1 | contig 11362 bp, 13 predicted proteins | sample 3178371 | NCBI WGS metagenome assembly SXGQ01 (sample SAMN11356859, study PRJNA531348) | freshwater metagenome | isolation source: freshwater sample F1-20 | place: China: Fuxian Lake, Yuxi | collected 2017-12-25 | reverse complement strand
TATTCTCGTAAATAAATGAATCGGTAAATAAAAAGGAATAATTTTGTTTTCAAAAGCATAATCACCCATAAGCACTCTTAACTGACTAGCTTTTTGTTTTTTTCTGTAAAAACAATAACCGGGTCTGTTTATATCATCTAGCAAATCATATATTTGATATAATCTTTTTGTTTCTTTTTTTACTGATCCCCAAACTCTTTCTTCATAACTTCCCAGTTGCATTTGAGAATCACAAAAATTTAAAAATTCTCTTGTGGAAATTAAGTTTTTATAATACGGAACTTCACCATCAGGAAAATTCTCCGTATACATGTAAACATAAAAAGCATCTTCTTTTGTTGTTTTTTTATACTCTTGATAAACTTCTCTAATATAAATCATAATGTTAATGTTTATATCTTCATTGTATTCCATGTATTCCATTTTTGTAGCTTCGGTTTTTGCAAAATTATAAATTAAACTATATTTTGATAACTCATCCAAACATTTAAAATCACTTATAACATAAAACCAAAACAACAATTTGAAAAATATATATATCATGTTTTTATTTTGAGTATGTAATCATTAAAACTTTGTTGCAACTGAGGTTCTGGAAATATTCCATCAAATTTTTCCCGCAATCTATCTGAAATTGCTGGTTTCTGGAAAAATGGTTCAACAATACTATTAACAGTATCATTATAATCAACTAGTAAATTAGCTGCATTAAACCATGCTCTTTGTGTGTGCATAGGAAAATAATACTTTCTAAGACTTTCTAATTTTAAATTCATCTTGTTAAGTTCTTCCTCTGTGAAAACTAAATGTACCCAAGCCTTGTTTAATTTTTTATACAAATGTCCGCCTGTACGACTCATCCATGAATGACATCTAGTGTATATTTTTGTTTCAGCTTTGCACACAGCCCTCACAGCATGCAATAATGCAATTGGATCTTCACAATGATCCAAAACATCATAAAGTAGTATAATATCATATGGACTTGAATTTATTACTTTGTCAAAATTTCTTGTTAGTAAATACTTTCCACTTTTTTCCCAATCATGAATACCAGTCTTAACAATATCAAATCCTATCGATCTTGCAGCTGTTTCACTAGCTTTAACAACAACATGTCCTTCGCCACAACCAAAATCTAAAAACCGTTTACCAGACAAATCATCACTAATATAATCAAGAATTCCCTCTGCTCTATCTAACTTATCTTCTTCATTATCTTCACAAATCAAAAATCCAGGAGCTGCTTCCGGCCATTCTTCACTAGCTAACAAATCTAAAAGCTCATGCATTTCATTTGGAAATTTCTCTTTATCAATCGCAAATGGCAATTCTTCTACAACAGTTAGATTTTCTTCTTTATCTTCTTCCATTAAGAGATCAATAACATCTGACAACAGATTAATAATTTTATTTTTGTTTTTCATATAATTATTTACTTTTAATTATAAATATTTATTATGAAAAACTTCTATGATTTTTACAAATTGTTATCAGAATCATTTCAACAAAACGATGAGTTTTTGAGTTTTATATTGAATGCTGTGGAAAACAAGAAGGAAGAAAGAGGTGATAACAGTTACATGAATGCGATAAATGCGCTTGATAGAGAAATTAGAGAACCACTAACAAACCTTACAGTAAATGATTATGGGGATTTGATTAAGTTTTTGTATTTCGTTTATAGAGACATGACAAAAGGTGAAGATAATAGCCCTTTTAGACGACAAGTAAAATGTATTGGTTATTTTTTCTCACTTGCTGTTACAGATGATGTTCTTCAAAAAAGTGATATTATTAGAGTTATAGCAATAAACAATTGTGAAAATCCTAATATGCCAGGGTTTATAAAAGATTTTAAAGAATTTGCCTCAAGTCATGGATATAATTTTGGTTCTAATTGGACTAATCTTTATCAATCTTTAGCGAGCAGATCTGAAATAATTTTTGATGGTTTTACAAATTTATTAACTGATAATAATATGGAACAATATGCAAGATTTCTAATAGACCAAGCAACTGTATCAGTAAAACTTCCTAATAATAACAGAATATTACGCAAGATGACAGGAAAAAATCCAAAAAGAAAACATTGGACTGAAGAAGCAAGTAGTTATATGAACCCAGAATTTGTCAAATTAATTGTCACATTGATTCCAGAAAACTTATTTTCTTTACAGCAGGTACAGATGGCTGGAAGTGGAATTGCACTTGGACCACATGGTCCAGCATATAATAACAGAAATTTTAGTGAAGAACAGCATGGAAGCATTAAACAACAAATGTTAAAATATGACAATGTAAAATTCGGGAAAAATCCTGCTCGTGATGAAATGGTAATATTAGATTTGGCAGCACACATTCTTGATGAGACAGACAACACAGAATTGTTTGATGGAGGAGAAAACTCAATTGGTGTTAGTTCAACTATCAGAAAGCTTCTTGAAGGATTTGATGAAAAGCAACAAGAAGAAGCTGTAAGAAAGCAAAAATTACCTATTTCAAGAACAGAAACAGCTGTGCTTAACTTTTTCTTTAAAGGTCTTAGAAATGCAGTAGTTGAAAAAGTTTTTCCACTTAGTTTAGCAGTTACTCTGTATTTAGTTGATTTAAAAGCTGGTTCACGAAAAAAACTTGGTCGAATGGAATTTGAACTTGCTCAAGCAATAAAAGCAAGAAAAGAAAGACTAGGTATAGATGATTCAGAAGATCATGATTTAGATTTTGAATTCTATCAACACATGGCAGCATTAATGCTTGAAAGTAAAACTTTCCCTTATTTTACTGTCAGAAATGTTATTGAACAAATAAGACATCACAAGATGATGATACCATTTCTTAAAAATGTAGTTAATAAATTAAAACAAGAATATGGATTAAGTGGATTTTAAAAAAGGAAAAATTATGAAAAACTTTTCAGAATGGTTACAAGAACGTGATGCAGAAATGCTAAACGAAGCTAAAAAACATAAAAAACCTTATAAAGGTTATAATGCAAAGAAAAACCACCCAGAAGGTGGACTTAAACCATCTTATGCTAAGAAGCTTGGCATTCACGCAGGTGTTGAAACCAAGAGAGAAGCTGAACGTAAAGGTGGCGTAAAGAAGATGTCTAAGAAGACTCAAACTAGAAGAAAATCATTCTGTGCAAGGATGTGTAAAGCCGGTACAGCAAAAAGCAGGAATGACCCAAATAGTAAACAAAGAGCAGCACTAAGAGTTTGGAAATGTAGGTGCTAAACCTAAACAATCCAAAAACTATTAAAATAATAGTTCCAACAATAAGAAATATTTAATCCACATGGAAACAATTTTGCCATGCTGTTTCTGTTTTTAAACAAAACCTTTGAATAAACAATACCTCTCTTTGTATAGGAACTATCAAGACTCCATGAGCGTGATAAAGCTTGTGACCTAAACATGTCAAATTCTCCCGTGATTGTGAAAAATGTCTGAACTACTAAGATAATATCTCCACATCATACAAGCACATTTATTCCAGACAGAAAAAGGTGCATAATATATCGGTTGAGAATAACATCTATCACCCCAAATAGATGAGTAATGGCATTCTTTCAATCTAGAGTTAAAGAAATTAGGGTTGCTGATAAACATAGCTTGCTCCAATTATCAAATATAATAACAATAATTATGCATCATGTCAATAAGATTTTTATGTCAGGAAAATACAATAACCGATTAAATCAAGAGGTAAAATTTTCAAAAAAAAGTCAATATATAAAATTATGATTATTAATTTTAAAAAATGGCTACTTGAAGAATCAACTATAGCTCAAGAACTCAAAAAGAACAAGCCAAGTGAAGAAGTGCAAAAAAAAGCAAATGAAGTTTATGAAAAAATATTTACTTTTTTAAATGACAAAAAGAAAGAAAAAGAAGTAAAAGATTGGATAATGATTCAAATAACGCCATTGATTCAACATCCAAGCGGATATACTGACAATTATTTAGTAGATAATTTCTCTGGAAGTCTTTATAGATGTAGAGATTTTTTAGCAAGTAAATATGAAACCTTAAATTTCAAAGACGCAAATTATAAAATTGAAGATGTCGAAAAAGGTAGTGAAAAATGGCATGAAGAATTATCAAAGAGCAAAAGTATTGGTTCAAAAGGAGCATGGGGAAAACCCATAGTTAAATTTGCCAATGGATGGTCATGGGTAAGTCTGGAAAAAGGATACTGCTCATTGGAAGGCGCAACAATGGGACATTGTGGTAATGTAGCAGGAAATAGTGACATAAGACACAATATATTAAGTCTTAGAAATGAAAAGAATGTTCCTCAATTGACATTTATTGATAACGGAGGAGGTGTTCTGGGCGAAATGAAAGGAAGAATGAATAAAAAGCCAGACAGGATGTATCACGAATATATAGTAGGACTTCTATTAAACAAAACATACCCAATAAACAAGATAATTGGTGGTGGTATGCAAAATGAAAACAATTTTAATTTAAACGATTTGTCTCCTGAAGAAAAACACGAAGTTTTATCTAAAAAACCAAATTTACTCCCAACTCTTAAAGATTTTATTGACAGAAAATATGATCTTCAAGATGATGCATTTGTTGAATGTTTAGTCAGAGATAACCTTATTGACAATTGCGGAAACTTTAAAAGAAATCTTGAAAATTACGATTATGACTACAGTGAAAAACAAAAAAAAGTTATATTTAAGCCTCTTTCAGATACAGAGCAAGAACAAGAAGATATCATCGATATGATGGATAGTCGCTATGACAATGTGCTAAGAAAGCACGGATATAATTTAACAATTCAAATTATTTTGACATCTACCACAAGACCAATATCAGAATGTTTACTTAATAAAATAAAAACACCTCATGGTAGAAGTTCAGACGGCGCTCACAGTTACTGCAACATAATGAGCATTTTTCATGATAGATATAGAAAAATATTTTTAAAAATGTTTTACGATTTGATTCCATCTATGAAGTCAGTTGTAATAATGTATTTCGTAGACATTAATAAACGATTCGATGATAATTTTTTAAAATATTTAGATATTCATGCTTTGAATTTAATTAACCAACATGATCTAGATCAGACAAAGAAAATAAGAAATCCAAAATTAAAAGAAATTATTGAAAAAGAAATTAGATTTCCTTATCTCCTAGATAAAGAAAGAAACATGGGAAAATTAAGGGAACCTACAAGTTATAATACGCAATATCAAAACCCTGATCAAAAAATCAGCAATGAAATAATTGCAGATGTTAAAAACACTTTAACCAAAATATTTAATAATGAAGAATTAACAGACGAAGAAAATAAAATTTTAAAATATTCAATTACTGTTAAGAAGAAAACAATTAGAGATTTGTGTTCCTTATTAAAAAATCTAAACTACAATGATAAAACTGCCGTTGATTTTATATTTACTTTTATAGAATATAAAGAATTTTACAATAACAATGCTAAAAATATTATTGTATTTTTACAGGAATTCTTAAGTAAAATAAAAGAACTAACACACGAAACAAAAATAATTGTTGTTAAATATTTTGATAAATATTTTGAAAAAAATAGTGGTCGTATTCTTACAACATATAAAAAACAACTAGAATCACTAAGACAACAAATAAGAGACTCGTGGAATTAAGGTATATCATCAATCACATGACTTATATTGTTTTAACTCCAATCATCAAATATTTTTATTCCAACATCTGCATGGAGCTTGATAACCCATAGAAAACGGAGATCTGTGCCTTGACCAAGGCATATCATTTTTTGTAGACCAGAAACGATGTGTAACCCAATGTGTGGAGAAACACAGAAGACTAGCAAAAGACCGAAAGTTGAGCGTCTGAAGAGTTCTCATGAGTATTACTCCTGCTTGTGCTTCACAATAATAAAAGAAGCGTCATAATCTCTTTGATTACTATCTCTATTGTAGTGTAAATGGTATCTATTGTCAATGTAAAAGCACTTATGCTTTTTGCAAAGTTCTTTCAAATTACTTTCTGGATAAGTTATATCCTCAATAAGCATTAATCCATTTGGCTTTAATAATTGAATATAATTAGTTAATAGAAATTCATGTGATTCGTAACTATGAAGGCTATCATCTAGAATGATGTCAAATTTACCATGATCTTGCATTAACTTATCTACAAATTCTTTTCTGAATGCATCTGCCTGAATGATCGAAACATTTGATCCAAATTTATGTATAATTTTAGACAAGTCTATATCAACAGCAACTATTTTTGAATCAGGACTAAAGAAAGATTCAAAAGATTTTGTAGATCCTCCTGAATATATTCCAATTTCTAAAAAGTTAATTGTTTTTTGTTCATATTGAGCTAAAAGCACTTGATATATGTGACCATAATTATGCCATAAATTTTTGTCAGTATCTTTATACAATGACAAATAATAATTATAACCCTTCATGTTCACCTCCATAAATTACTTGCGGTTCTTCTTCTTTAATCTTCCAGCATTTGGAAGAATCAGGAAAACTAACTGGACAACCTCTCCATTCTAAGCTAATTCCTTGTTCGTTTCTGCCAAATGCATAATGTGTCATGCGTCTGTTCCAGCATTTTGACATTTTAATGTAATATATGTTTCTTATCATGCTGTTTGTTCGCTCCTGTTCCAATGCATAGAAAACGCATGTCTCTTAGTCCAATGAAAGGAACATGGTTTAAAAATAGACCAAGAACAAAACCAACCCATGCTCCATAAATCGGATGTAGTTATCTGTCTTCTGAAATAAATAGAACTTGACCTGCCAGCAGACCAGCAGTAATTATCTGATATGCTTTTAATACACACGTTCATTTTCTCTCCTCAACAAACAACTACTCTGGTCAAAAAGTCAACGTATCAAGCTTTTCAATCGTTCGTTTGCAAAGAGAAAACTGAAAAACACTTCCGTAAAAGGTCTGGAATGATTATCGAACCAAGTTTTACTTTGGTAAATATAATGCCAAGAATCATCTTTCCAACATCGAGAAGAACTAAATTTGCTGAATATCATGCGCCACCATTAAATCAATTAAATAAAGAGTAAGACCAATCAGGAATCCTAAGCCAAGACCAATCGTAGTGCAAAGACCAAGACATAGACCAAGAACAATCCCTAGACCAAGACAAATATCCAGACCAAGACCTAGACCAAGATCTAGATTTAGAAATAGAATTGACCCAACATCTAGACCAACACTTATCCTTATGGTGATTAATTATTTTGAATATCATGATTTAATTCATTTTCCATAATTTTGAATCGGGCGGTTGCTGCACCATCCATTCACAACCATTTGCTTCAAGCATTACTGCGTGAGCAATACTTTTTAATTCCGTCTGATACTGATTAGCCTCAGCATATCTTAAAGTTTCTTCGGCTTTTTTAAGAGCCTCATGCCGATCATTTGCAACCACATTGATTGTGTGTGTTTGCGTTGAGGTAATCTTTACAGTGTACTTCACCTTACTACTCCTTTGATGTTAAACATCATATCCCTCAAAAATCATATCATCCCAAGTGCGAGAAGCGCAAGCAAATTGAATAAACGACCTGCTAGATGAACCATCACGGGAACCAAAGCAAAAAACAAATCTACCGTTCAATCTACTCACCCAGAAAGAATTTATTCTGAATATCATTATTTATCACCGTTAAACCAACAACAAGACTCAGACATAGTTCTAGACCAAAAATTAGATCTACATGTAGACTCCAAACTCGACCAAGAACTAGATCTAAACCAAGACCTAGATCTGTAAGACCAAGACCAACATCTAGAATAACTATCACAAAATGCTTTTAATGTCATAATTCACCACTAAACTCAGACCCAGACCAAGACTTACACCAAGACACAGACCAAAACTCATACCCAGACCAACATCTAGACGCAGACCAAGACTCAGAATGCTTGCACCCAAATGTTTTGAAGATCATAATTCACCATTAAACACAGACACAGACCAAGACCAATATCTAAGTCTAACATCATCACCTCAAACTTTGAACTCTATCTAGCGAAAACAAATAACTGTAAAATCCAATCGTCCAAGCCTTGCTTCGCCTGATCTGCCACGGATATTCAACATGCTCGTAATAATTACTGTTCCAACACTGACACAAACGCATCCGTCTAAACATGATGATCTTTTCCAATTGTTACTTATCATGTCCGTGATCTCTGCCAAGAATCATCATCGCCCCACGACCAAGACTGAGTAACAGACCCAAACCAAGACCCAGACTTAGACCACATGCTCGACCATTGCTCATATGGTCCAGACCAACACCTAGACATAAAAGACCAAGATCTATTAGACCTCTCCCAAAATATTTTCAAAATCATAAATCACCATTGAATAAAGTCATGCAATCTTCTGAAGAATTAACTATGTTCTGTGACCAACAAAAAGATTCTCCAAAAATCCAAGAACTATTCCACCAAGGCATAGACCCCCATCGGTTGTCAGCAAAAGTCCTGCAACAACATTCACCAGTCCTGAACATAGATCGAATCCTCTATGCAACTACCGTAGAAACTTAACCCATCTTTGCTTGGGTTCTGTTGGCTGATCCGTTCTATTAATGACCCCGTCATTTCTTTTCCATTGACCACCATTTGTTACTGCTTCCATAATCCAACCACTTGCTTTGAGACTGGTGCCCGGTTCGCTTTGTAATATGTAGGTTTGTATTTTTGTGTAACCCATTTCTTTAGCAATCCGAGCGCAAGCACCATACAGTTTTGAACAAGCGTTAGGTGTGCCATCAGTGCATAGTCTTGCCACTTCAAGAGTTAAACCATCATCTGAAGCACGAGCAACTGGTCTGCCACAAATAGCAATCCCCACATAAATATCATCTTTAGTTAAACCTATGCTAAACTTATGTCCAACGCTGGTTTTATGATGTCGATGCCATTGTAAAACAATTTCATTTGCTTTTTTTAAGCCGATAGGAACAATCTTCATTGCAATCCAATCTCTGTTATTTTACAGTATAATTAGGTCATTCCCTGCGTAAACTGTATTGATATAGTCCTTGCGAGTCTTTTTCTCAAGGACTATTTGTGTGTTCATAATCACCACCAGCTACTATAGAAAACATAAAGACCATCACCTATCGCTCGTTTAGCCTGATAAATGAAATCAATATCATTCCTAATCGATTCACTATCAGGAGGATTATCGCCAAAGAAAAAACCTTCTGTGTTAGGAAGATTACCTCCTCTAACATCTTTTTCTAAATCTTCCAAATCTTCTAACGTAAGCACAACATAATCACAATTGAACTCTCCTGTCCCACCTTTTTTGAAGAATAAGTTTTTCATCCATCCATGAAGATCATGATGCTTTCTCCAGTAAAATAATTGATTTTTATCGAGTCCTTCTACAAAGACTGGATTTATGTCTTTAAGTTCAACAATATCTTCTTTTTTGACTGAATAAACAAACATGTCAAGGCCCATAAGATGCTCCTATATTCCTGACCAAAACATAGACCAACTCCAAGTACCAGATCTATATAATTGTTTCCCAAAAATCCACCATGTGGAACGAAGATATTTGTGTGACTTACCAATATCCCAATTAGACATCATATCAAATCTAGACCATTCTCTAGATTTATTATGTGTATTTGTTCTAAGAATCATGTCGTCACCTCTACCCTAATTGTATCAGAAAACCGACAAAAATCAAATGTTTTCTAATATGATTAGGGCTATTCGTTGTACGACCAACACCACCCAGAACAGATTTCACCACGATGGTGTTCAGAAAAAATTGTAAAACCAGCATAAGAACAATCTTTATTCCACGATCTAGAAACTGGTTTGTTTAAAACAAAACACAAATTATACATGTAATTAGAACTTGCTCTGAGAATCATCGATGAACTCCATATAATCACTCGTTGTAAGACCAACACGCAGAACAAATGTATTCATTAAGAACAGAAAAAATCCCAAATCCAGAATAAGAACAATGATTGTTCCATGATCTGGAAATTGATATATCTTTAGACCAGCACCAATTAGTATGATTGCAAGAATTTGATCTGAGAATCATTGCTTGTCTTTCTTTTTACTTTCATTCAACCATTCTGCAAAAGAAAATTTATTTTTTTTAACACAATTTGGAACGGTTCTGCCACCTTTCTTTTTCATGCCTATTTGCTTATAGCCTTTCCAACAAGATTCATTCATGATTTTTCCTCACTAAAATATATATCATTTAATCAAACTTTGTAACATATCCACAACCAAACTTCTCGTATAAATTTCGACACCATTTGATTACTTCTTCAGGTTCCAAATCTTTACTCATAGTAACCGTGAAGTGTTGATCATCAGAATCCCTAAAGTATCCATCGAAACTATATCCATCAGGAATGATTCTTTCTGGTGTGCTGTATTTACTGGTTCTCCAGAATTTAATAATAACAGAAAACTTTCTACCAATACTATCTTTTTCTGAATAACTCCAGCATTTATCGTGTTTGTTATTCAAATGATCATATGTTTTCTCAGCTTTAAATCCAGCAGAGATGATGTCTTGCTCTGTCATTTTGGCACCAACACCTTGTTAAAAAAAACTTCATCAACCTTACTGGTAAATATTTCATGGGACCATTGATCATTAGCAGAAAAACATTGTGATCTGATTACCCAAGATCTTCTGAAAAATCTGCTTGAATCATGATACGATGTAAATGCACAACTGCTTGTGTGCCTGTTTACTTGGGCGACAGCTTCTGTGATCCAAATAGAATGCTTTGGTGTGTTCGCACTAAAATTGATCATATCGTGATGGCACCTACTTGTATGATCGTAGTACAAAAAAATTACTAAAAAACCAAGACTTCTTACTTCCCCTGCTAAAGCACTTAGAAAAACTATGATCCCTTAGATGAGAGCGAACATCATCATCCTTCCATAAACTAAATAACCCGCACATAATATATGGTTCAGATTTACCCCATACCGAAGAACCAAAATTGCTCCTAGTCATAATTTCATGCCCAATAGATGAGTTTGTTGAAAATATTATACTGGAAAACAGCCGGGAAACAATCAATTAAAAATAAAAACAAGACTGTTTTAATGTATGGCCATCAAACACTGTCGTAACTGCAAAGAAGCAAAGCAAATAGAAGATTTCCCACACTTTTCAACAAACGAAGCAGGAAGAAAAAACACATGCAAAGAATGTTCTAAAAAATTAAACGAACTTAGAAAAAAACTTAAATCAGAAAACCCACCACCAGTTCAAGGTAATTGTCCAATTTGCGAAAATCATACAGATAACTGGATTCTCGACCATTGCCACTTTTCTCAT
>SXGQ01074709.1_pt1 | contig 11362 bp, 11 predicted proteins | sample 3178371 | NCBI WGS metagenome assembly SXGQ01 (sample SAMN11356859, study PRJNA531348) | freshwater metagenome | isolation source: freshwater sample F1-20 | place: China: Fuxian Lake, Yuxi | collected 2017-12-25 | reverse complement strand
GGCAGCTCGGCGATCTCGTCGAGGAAGAGCGTCCCGCGGTGGGCGAGCTGGAAGTGGCCCGGGGTGTCCTTCACGGCTCCGGTGAAGGCGCCCTTGACGTGCCCGAAGAGCTCGCTTTCGAGCAGCGCGGGTGGCAGCGCCGCGCAGTTGATCGCGCGCAATGGCCCCTCGCGTCGCCGTGAGAGGGCGTGCAGCGCCGAGGCGACGAGCTCTTTCCCTGTGCCGGTCTCGCCGCGCACGAGGACGGGGACATCCTCGACAGCGACGCGTTCAATGACGCGGAAGACAGACTTCAGATTATCCGAGCGTGTCCACATGCCGTGGAAGAGCTCGGGTTCATCGAGGGAGTGCGACAGGAGGTGCAGGCTGTTCATGGGCGCATCGTGCCCGAGCCGGGCCGAGGCCGCAATCCTCTCTGCACGCGCCTGAACCAGAATGTTGCAGGCGCTGAAACGGAATGTTTCAGGTCGAGGCCTTCCGCTCGACCAGCGCATGCTCGAGCAGCATCCCGACGATCATGGCCCCGACGAAGACGAGCGCGCTCTGGCTGCCTGTCCCGGCAGAGACGAGACCAGGCCCCGGGCAGAAGCCCGCGAGTCCCCAGCCAACGCCGAAGATGGCCGAGCCGATGAGCAGCTTCGCGTCGAGGTCGGCCGCGGTCGGCAGGTGGAACATCGGCGCCAGCAGCGGCGCTGGGCGCTTCAGCACGAACTGCAGCAGCAGGAAGTGGACCGCGACGCCACCTGCCATCACGAACGCCAGCGCCGGGCGCCAGTCGCCGGTGAAGTCGAGGAAGGCGAGGACGTTCGCCGGATCGGTCATCCCGCCGAGGATGAGGCCGGCCCCGAAGAGCAGGCCGGCGAGGAGAGCCGAGAGCGCCGAGAGGACCGGGCGGGGTTGGGGCGATGCGGTCACGGTGCACCTCCGAGGACGTGGCGGGCGATGAAGACGACGACCGCACCAGTGGCCATGAAGGTGAAGACCGCGGCGAGCGAGCGCGGCGACAGGCGCGACATGCCGCAGATACCGTGGCCGCTCGTGCAGCCGTTGCCAAGGCGGGTGCCGAAGCCCACGAGGAGGCCGGCGATCGCGACGATCGGCAGGCCGCATGGCGCCTCGGAGAACTTGCCGGGTGCGAGGACCGCGCCGAGCACGCCCGCGAGCAGCAGGCCGAGCAGGAACCAGCCGCGCAGACCGCCCTCGGCGCCCGGGGACTTCAGGAAGACGCCGAGGATGCCGCTGATGCCGGCGATGCGGCCGTGGACAAGCAACCAGAGGGTGGCGGAGAGGCCGATGAGGCCGCCTCCGATGAGGGCGAGCGTGATGTCGTTCAAGGGTCGGATCTCCAGGAATGTGACCGCGGGAAAGGATGAGGGGGTCAGGACCAGCGCAGCGCGAGCGCGAACGAGGGGGCCTCGGGACCCGTGGCGTCCGCGAGCGTCAGCGGTGTGTCGATGGCGGCGAAGAACCCCGCGATCGCGACGATCTGAAGGGCACGCCAGGTGGGGTCGGCGTGGAACGGACCGCCCTGCCAGCTGATCTGCGCCTCGCGCACCGGGCCCGCGTTGCCATGGGTGGTCGTGACGGGGCTCGCGGCCGCGAGGCCTGGCCGGTAGAGCTCCGCGTGGATGCGGTCGGCCCGCGCGAGCAAGACGGCTGGCGGCAGGGTCAGCTTGAGGAGCTTCCGCTTGACCCGCCCCACGACGCCGAGGGCGGGCGCCACGAGCAGCTGGGGCAACGCGGCGAGACTGTCGCCCGACAGGCGCAGGGCGGCGCGCGTCAGGCGGAGCTGGTGTCCGACTGGCAGCCAGCTCCCCGCGGTCGGGTCGTCGGGCAGCGTCTGCGGGTCGAGCCCGCTCTCCGCGCGCACCTGTGCCACCGCGTCGGGACCGAGGGCCCGTGTGACGGCGAGACGCCAGTCCCGCAGCGCGCGCCCGCTCACCTCGCCCGTGGGCTCCACGGGCGGATCGTCAAGCCCGGTTGCGGGGGCGAGGGTCGAGAGGAGCGCTTCGGCGGAGACGAATGGCATGCCAGCTCCGAAGTGTGCGTCGAACCCGGCGCGCGCGCGAGATTCTGCACCATCGGGTGCGTGATTCATCCCTGCGATCCGGGCGCGAGCGCGAGTGGGGCGGCCGTCGTCGCGGTCTTCCGGCGCCGTGCCCACCCGAGGGCCCCGAGGGTGACCGCGAGCGCCACGACCCCGGCGATTGGCGCGTGCGCTGGCAAGCCGACGAGCGGCGGGAGCTCCATGCCGACCACGAAGAGCCCCATCCCGATGACGAACCAGGCAAAGCCCCAGCGGAGCGCATCGGGTGACACACGGGCGACCAGACGTCCCCCGAGCACGCTGCCGATGACCGCGGCGGCGCTCATCGGAACAATGACGCCCCAGGCGATGTGGACGGCCGGGTTCGACGCGTAGCCCGCGAGGGCCGCGGCGGCGTTCATCGCGATGACGAGCAGCGCTGTTCCGACAGCCGCATCCATCGGCAGCCCGGCGAGCAGGGCGAGCGCTGGGACGACGATGAAGCCGCCGCCCGCGCCGACAAAGCTCGTCAGGGCCCCGAGCGCGAGCCCCTGCAGCAGCACGCGGGTGACGCGGCGAGCCGCAGGCATGGCCTCGGGTACCGGCGCCTTGCGGCCTCGCAGCATCGCGAGCGCTGTGCCGAACATCATCGCGGCGAGGGTCAGCATCGTCGCGGCCGCAGGCACCTTGCCCGCGAGCTGACTCGCGACGAACGCCCCGACCATGCCCGATCCGCCGAAGAGCAACCCCGTCAGCCACCGCACCCGCCCCGCCCGGGCGTGGGTCAGCAGCGCCGCGACGCTCGTGAGCCCCACGAGGACAAGGGAGCCAGCGGCGGCGGCCGGGGCGTCCATCCCGAGCGCGTAGCGCAGGATCGGGACCGTCAGGATCGAACCGCCTCCGCCGAGGAGGCCGAGCGAGACCCCGACGAGCAGGGCGAGCGAGATGGCGAGCGCGAGCATGATCGACGGGTCCTTGCATGGACCGTACCAGCTGCGGACAGTCGCCGCGCGAGGGCTGGCCGCCCCCTCGACAGGCCCCACGCTCGCTCGAGGTCCCAGCCGCGATGGCGCGGCGTGAAACAATCTGTTTCACGCGCGGGCCACATGAAACAGATGGTTTCACGACCTCGCCACCCTTGGCCGAGGGGGAAGAGCCTCTCCCACAGCGGGCTCAGTAGGGTGCCGCGAAGGCCCGCGCGAGGATGGCCAGCGCCTGCGGGTGCCCCTCCTGCGCGAGGTAGAGGCGCCACCAGGTGTCCCGCGCCTCTTCATCGAGGCCCCAGGTCTCGAGCAGACGCGCCTCGAGGACTGCGACGGCCGGGTCCCCCAGCCGCTCGGCGAGCCCGGACAGCGCGCCGAGCGCGGTCTCGAGCGTCGCCTCGTCATCGGTCGCGAGGACCTCGAAGGCGAGTGACGCCCCCAGGTCTTCGCGACTCCATGCGTTCACCGCAACACGATACGCAGCACCTGGCCAGAAGGGCGCCACGAGCGTCACGCGATCCCCCGAGAGCCCCTGCCACTGCTCGACCACTGCCCCGTCGAGCTCGGAGGTCACCGTGATCGCGACCGCGCCACTCGGCGTGACCTCCTGCGACCATGCGAGGGTCAGGGCCTCCCGGGGCGCGCGTCGGGTCCGGGTCGGCAGCGCCCGGTCGCCCGTCGCGAGTGGGAGCAGCCAGTCCGAAGGGGAGGTTGGTCGCGTGCGTGCAGCATCCCCCAGCCCAAGCGGGGGGACCCAGCGCCCCCAGGGCGGGCGGAAATCCGGGCAGCCCGCGGCGTCGAGCGTCGGCCAGGGCCCTTCGTGCCAGCCCTCGGGGACGTCGAGCGCGCGGGCCGTGCCCTGCGCCCCGCCCCTGGTTGCCAGCGCGTCACGCACGAGGGCATGGACCCGCCCAGCCTCTGCGTGGAAGCGAACCGTGGAGGGGCCGTCGACGACCAGCACCTCACCGCTGCGGGCCGCTAGCGTCAGGCGTCCCTCGGGTGGGACCACGGCGAGCATCGCGCCCACACCTCCCGGACCCTCGAGACGCGGACCGAGCGGCTCCGCGACCCGAAGCGGGCGGACCGAGGCCCCGTCGGCAGCCATCCAAATGGTCTGGGATGACTCCCAGACAAGAAAGGGATCATGCAGCGCGTAGCGAAGCAGGCCTGGCGCTGCGGGGTCCGGGTCGGTCACGAGGGCTGGCAGGAGGAGTCCGGTCAGGATCGCCCACATGCGCCCGATGCTAGCAGCGCCACGCGCGCCTGTCGCGTCTCCGCGCCGAATCGGCGTGGACGCTGACGAGACCTCGGCTAGGATGGGGATTCTGAACGCGGCGGGAGGCGACGGATGCAGGGTGGCGCGGGTGTGGGCAGAGCGGTCGTCGTCGGTGTCGTCGCGTGGATGCTGGCCATGTCGGCCTGCGGGGGCGAGCTCGCCCCCGACGTGAAGGCGGGTCGGCGTGCCCAGGGGGCCATCGCGACGCTGCGCATGCGGCTGCGTCAGCGCCTGCAGGCTGCCCTCGCCGAGGGAGGCCCGTCGGCGGCCGTGTCGGTCTGTGCGACCGAGGCCCCCATGCTGCGCGACGTCGTCGAGCGCGACACCGGGGTGCGTCTCGGACGTGCATCACTTCGGCGTCGTAACCCCGAGCCATCGGCCCCGCCGTGGGTCGCGGACTGGATCGCCGCGCAGGGGGAGCGCCCCGTCGCGGGAGTCACGGGCCTCGTCGAGACCCACGCCGGGGCTGTGCGCGTGCTCGAGCCGATCGGCGTCGAGCCGGTCTGCGTGATGTGCCACGGGGCTCGGCCCGGAGACAGCCTGCCAGCGGAGGCGGTCACGATGGACCCGGCTGTCGCAGCCGCGCTCGGGCAGCACTACCCCGCGGACGCCGCCACGGGATATGCGGTGGGCGACCTTCGCGGCGCCTTCTGGGCCGAAGCAGATTACTGATTATCGTGACATGAACAAGGAGCCGGCCATGACCACGCACCCTGACGACGCTGTCCTCTACCAACCCGCGACGCGAGCCGAACCCATCGGTCTCCTGCGACTCAACCGCCCCGAGGTCCGCAACAGCATGTCGCCCGAGCTGCTCGAGGCCTTCGCGCGGCGTGTCGCCGAGGCCGCCGCCGACGGGCACGCGCGCTGCGTCGTCCTGACAGGGGCTGGCCCGTGCTTCTCGGCGGGCGCCGACCTGCGCGCTCCGGTGCAGGGAGAGGCCGTCGATGCGAGCGGGCGGGTGCAGTTGCCGCAGGAGCGCTCCTTCGCGATGTATACGTCCTTTCTGCGCCTGCTCGACGTGCCCGTGCCCGTCGTCGGGGCGCTCAACGGGCACGCGGTCGGCGGCGGCTTTGGGCTTGCGCTGCTGTGCGACATCCGCGTCGGCGCCCGCGAGGCCCGCTACGGGGCCAACTTCGCACGCCTTGGTCTGCACTCCGGGATGGGGATCAGCCACACGCTGCCACGCCTCGTCGGCGTCTCGCGCGCGAGCGAGTTGCTCTTCACCGGTCGCCTCGTCGACGGCGAGGAGGCCGAGCGGATCGGCATCCTGTCTCGCGCGGTGGCGTCCGAGGGCGTCCTCGCCGAGGCGATGGGGCTCGCCCACGAGATTGCGCGCGCCGCACCGCTCGCGGTCCGCGCGATGAAGGCGACGCTGCGGGCGTCCCTTGGCGACGTCCGCACCGCGGCCTGGCACGAGGCCGCGGCCCAGGCGGCGACTGTCGACACGGAAGACTTCGCCGAGGGGCGGCGCGCGCTGCTCGAGAAGCGTCAGCCTGACTTTCAGGGGCGCTGACAGCTCACGATATCCGTCAGCCCGCAAGGCCTCGCACCTGCCAACCGAGCGTCTCGCCTGCGCGGTATGGGACCGCGACGTCGTCGCCGAACGGGACCTCGGTGGGCACGCGCCAAGGCTCCCGCACGAGCTCGAGCGCACGGGTGTTCCGCGGCAGGCTGTAGAAGTCGGCTCCGAATTCCGAGGCGAAGGCCTGAAGGCGCGTGAGCGCCCCGGCCTGTTCGAAGGCCTCGGCGTAGAGGGCGAGGGTGGCTGCGCCGGTGTACACGCCCGCGGGGCAGCACGCGCTCTCCTTGCGTTTGCGCGGGTGCGGGGCTGAGTCGCTGCCGAGAAAGAAGCGCGGGTCGCCCGAGATCGCGGCCGCGAGCAGCGCCTCGCGATCAACCCGCGTCTTCGGGATCGGCAGGCAATAGAGGTGTGGGCGCAGGCCGCCCGCGAAGATCCCGTTCCGGTCGTGGAGCAGGTGGTGGGGCGTGATGGTCGCCGCGAGCCGCCCGTCACGGGCCGCCATGACCGCCTCGACGCCCGCGGTCGTCGTCACGTGCTCGAGCACGATCCGCAGGGTGGGGTGTCGGGTACGGAGGCGGCTCAGCTCGCGCGCGACGAAGACCGCCTCGCGGTCGAAGATGTCGACGTCCGGGTCCGTCACCTCGCCGTGGATGAGCAGCAGGAGCCCGTGAGCAGCCATCGCGTCGAAGACCGGATCGAGCGCCACGAGCCCCGTCACCCCATGGTCGCTCGCTGTCGTGGCCCCAGCGGGATACAGCTTGACCGCCCGCACGCCGAGGCCCGCCGCCTCGGCGATGTGCCCAGGCGTCGTGCCAGGCGTCAGGTAGAGCGGCACGATGGGCGTGAAGCCGGGGTGTCCGTGGGTCGCCGCCACCGCCCGCAGCGCCGCGTCGTAGGCGACCGCGTCGGGGCCGGTCACGACAGGACGCGCGAGGTTCGGCATGGCCACCGCGCGTCCGAAGACCGCCGCCATCTCCGGCACGGTCGTCTCGAGCGCAGAACCTTCACGAAAGTGAACGTGGAGATCGTCGGGCTGCGAGAGGACGAGCCCGGCAACACGCGCCGCGGTCATGGAGTCACCGCCTTGAGCAGGGCGTCTTCACGCCCGATGACGACATAGGTCCACGGCACGACCCCGAGCCGGGCCCAGAAGGCGAGCCGTCCATCGGGCAGCGTCAGGCTGCCGTTCCGGGCTCCCTTGGCGGCCTCGAGGATGGCCGGTTCGCCAAACGGCTGGTACGCGAACCGCGTCCCGCGCCCTGTGCGCGGGATGCTCGAGCGGACCATGACCCGCCCCTCTCCGTCGACGAGGAAGGACTCGCCTGCGTCCTTCAGCGTCGGGATGACGAGGAACGTGTCGATGAAGAAGTCGAAGGTCATGTCGACCGCCGCCACCCCGATCGGCTGGTCGTCAGGGCTCCACAGCGTCCGCGTCAGCGTCACGAGCATCCCGAGCCCGCTCTCGTCGTATTCGGCGGGGGAGATGCCGAGGTCGCGCCGCTTGAACTGGTCAGTGTACCACTGTCGCTTGCGCGGGTCATAGACGGTATCCTTTTCGTCCGCGTCGAGCTTGTAGACCCAGATCCCCGGGTAGCCGGTCACGAGTCCGCCCTCGGTCGCGGCGTAGGCCCACACGAGCGGCACGCCCGTGTCGCCGAGGAGCTTGCGTTGTTCGGCGTCTGACAGCTCTGGCGCCTTGGGATCGTGGCTGCGCAGCAGCGTGCGGCGCATGAGTGGTCCGAGCGCGGCGAGGCGGCGCGCGTCCGCGACGACCGTGGCCCGCTCGACGGTCGGGGGATGGTAGAAGTCCTGTTGCCCGAACGAGATCGGCGCGTCGTACACCGGGGCGGCTGCGAGATCGGGGACCCGGGTCCTGAACTCCTCCGGGAAGACGGGGGTGGCCGCGGGCGGGGGCTCGGTCGCGAGCGCCGCCTCCATCGCGCCCGCGAGCGACTCGAGGAGGCCCTGGTACTGGTGGAGGCGCGTGTCCATCGTGTGGGCCTGTGCCGTCACGACGCTGCCAGCCGCCACGACGCGCTGTTCCCGCCGCTGCGCCGCCTCGCGCTGCGCCTCGAGCGCCATCGCCGAGCGCCACTCGAGCAGGCCTGCGACCACGAACACCAGCATCAGCAGCCCGAAGCCGGCCCCGAGCGTGAGCCCCCGGTTGCGGCCGACCCACCGCTGCGCCCGTTGCATCATCGAGTCCGGCTCCGCGAGGACGGACTCGTCCCGCAGGAAGCGTCGCAGATCATCGGCGAAGGCCGCGACGCTCACATAGCGATGATCCGGATCGCGCTGCGTCGCCTTCTCGATGATGGCGCGCAGCTCGCGGGGGATGACCTCGCGGCTGTTGAAGTGCGCGATTGGGGCCCGGTGGCCAGCGGCCGCGCGCACGACCGTCTCGAAGCTCGTGTCGGCGACGAGCGCCCGGCGCAGCGTCACGAGCTCGAACAGGATGAGGCCGAGCGCGTACTGGTCCGAGGCGCCGTCGAGCTCCTCGGTGGCCCCCGAGGCCTGCTCGGGCGACATGTAGGAGGGCGTCCCGACGAGGCTCCCCGAGCGGGTCTTCTCGACGCCGCCGCTCACCGTGACGCGGTCGCGCTTGCCGATCGGGCGCGCGATCCCCCAGTCCATCACGAGCACCTCGCCGTAGGCGCCGACCATGATGTTGTCGGGTTTCAGGTCACGATGGATGACCCCGCGCAGGTGGGCGTATTGAATCGCGTTCAGGACAGGCAAAAGCAGTTCGACGCGCGCCTTCAGCGACAGCGCCTCGCCGAGTGCCTCGCCTCGCTCGAGCGCGTCCCGTGCGGCCGCCATGATGTCCGTGAGCGTCCGACCGCGCACGAATTTCATCGCGTACGCGAGCCGCCCCATGCCGTCCCGTTCGATGCCATAGATCGGGACGATCGACGGGTGGTCGAGCTGGGCGGTGATCTGGGCCTCCGCGAAGAAGCGCTTCACGACGCTCGGTCGACCGAGCAGCTCGGGGTCGATACGCTTGATGGCGACGGTGCGGCGGAGGGCTGGGTCACGCCCGAGGAGCACCTCGCCCATCGCGCCCTTGCCGAGCAGCGAGATCACGCGATGGCGCGGCGTCAGGAAGCCGATGTCGCCCTCGCCCTCGGGCGGCGGTGTCAGGGTGATCTCGTGCTGCGTCAGGATGTCACGCAGCGCGTCGTTCGACAGCAGGCCGTCGCGGTTGAGCTGGGTGACGAAGCCCTCGACGTCCTCGCCCGCCGTCGCGCTGTAGCGGGCGTACAGGACCTCGACGTCCCGATGCCGGTTCTCTGGAAAGAAGTCGAGCAGTTGCGTCAGCTTCACGGCGACATCTCCCGCGTGAGGCGTCGAGTGCCTTCAACGCCGCGTCAGGCGAGGAGCTCGCGCAGGACACGCAGCAATGCCGACTCCTCGGGGTCGAAGCGTCCATCGGCGGTCGCCACTTCGAGGAAGGCCCGCAGGTAGGTGTCGCGGTGGTCGTGGGGGATCGCGTAGGGGTCGAAGTCGGGGGGGCCCGACGCGAGCCACTGCTCGACGCACGCGCGCTCGGCCTCCGCGAGCCCGAGGTGCTGCGCGAGGTCGCGGACGACCTCCCGCTCTTCGGGGCGCACCTCCGCGTCGGACCAGGCCGCGACGCAGGCGAGCTGCACGAGTTCGAGGCGCTGTCGGGGCGTCATCGCTGCAGGAGAAGCAGGCATGAACAGGCTCCAGTCGGGGCGGGATGCGCGGGCACCCACCCCCGCCTCCAGCGGCCTCTGCCCTAGCATGCATCCGTGGACTTGTCAGCCGCGCGGGGCGCCAGATTGCGCCAGCTCGCCCCAGACGGCCCCCAGGTCCGTCCAGCTCAGGCTCAGGCGACGGCCGACGTCTCGGTCTCGGCCGTCCTCGCGGGGCTCGCTGGCGCAGGTCCAGCAGAGGCCGCGGTCGGTACCGGGGCGGCGACGTGCTGGTGCGCGCTCGTCGTGCGCGACGCACCGAGCCGGGTCGCCGTGTTCGCGAGCCCGAGGAGCAGGCCGTTGCCGAAGGCCCAGCTGCCGTATTCGCGCGCAAAGGCCGCGAGCTGCGCCGCCCTTGAGCGCTCGACGAACGGGACGGGCAGGGTCTCGCGGCGGTGGCGCTCGGCTTCCTTGTAGATCGTCTCGAAGCGCCCGAGGACCACGTCTGGGTGGGCTGTGCGACGCGCGAGGTTGGCCGCCTCGCCACCGAGCTTGCGGCGGAGATCGCGGTTGCCGAGGAGTGCCACCGTCGCGGCCCCGAAGCGGGCGTCGGAGTCGGGCTCGTTCGGCGGGATGAGGGCGCCGTTGACGCGGTCGACGACCTGGCCAGCGACCCCCATGCCGTCATCGAAGCAGACGGCTGGCAGGCCGCACCAAAGCGCCTCGTTGACGACGTTGCCGAACGTCTCCGAGACGGAGGTGTACACGAAGAGGTCCGCGTGGGCGTACCAGTCGACGAGCGCCTTGTGGCTCGTCTCCCCCGAGAAGTGGATGCGCGCCGCGACAGGGGTCGTGGCGGCCTGCCGGACGAGGTTCGCGTGGTCGTGCCCATCGCCGACGAGGGTCAGCGTGGCGTCCGGGTCGCGCGGGGCGATGTGACGGGCGAAGATGTCGATGAGGCGGTCGAGGCTCTTCTCGCGGTCGTGACGGCATACGACGAGGAGGCGGCGCCCGGCCTTGAAGTGCGCGGGGAACGGGTCGTGCTCCGAGCGGCGCGAGAAGATGTCCGGGTTGATCGGGCGCCCGACGACCTCGATCGGCGTCGTGACGCCGCGCTGCCGCCAGTAGTCGACCATGTAGCGCGACTGGACGATGAAGCAGTCGCTCTGGTTGTAGATGTGTTGCGCAAAGTTGCGCTCGACGTCATGGGCGCGGGCCTGCAGGAAGGCGCGGACGGTCGCGTTGCCGTACAGTTTGTCCGAGAGGATGAAATGGCTGTGGGTCGGCAGGTGGATGATGTGGGTGTTGAGGAACGGGATCCCCCACATCTTGCGGGCCCACACGCCGTAGTGGAGCATGTGGCAGTTGCCCTGGCCATGGATGACGTCGACGGGCGGGCGCCTTGTGAAGAGGCGTGACGGCCCGCCTGGCATCGCGACCTTGACGTTCGGATGGGTCGGGTAGCCGATGGCCGGAAACAGGAAGTCCGACGAGCCCTCGACGGGCGCCTGGGTCCCCGTGTCCGGGCCCATCAGCGTGACCCCGTGGCCGCGACGCCGCAGGCCGTCGGACAGGAAACGGGTGTGGATGGCGGGGCCCGACAGGACCGCCGGGGACGGGTACTGGGTCAGGATGCCGACGCGCATGGCTCACTCCAGCGAGGACGAAGGGTCCAACTCGGGGCCGCGAGGCGCGTCCATCCGGTTGAGGTCGCGCGATATCACGCAGCTTCGTCCCGGACGGCCAGAAAATGAGCATCGCGCCAGACGTGGGTCGGGCCTCCGCGGGCAAGGATGTGCAGAAATGCAAAACGCCCGTGATGACGGGCGTTTGTATCGCGCGGAGGGCGCGAGGGCTGCGGCGGGGTGCCAGCCCCGACGTGCGCAGTGGTTTAGC
>SXGQ01789924.1_pt1 | contig 11363 bp, 9 predicted proteins | sample 3178371 | NCBI WGS metagenome assembly SXGQ01 (sample SAMN11356859, study PRJNA531348) | freshwater metagenome | isolation source: freshwater sample F1-20 | place: China: Fuxian Lake, Yuxi | collected 2017-12-25 | reverse complement strand
TCGGTTTCGAAGCTGTCGAGGGCGGCGGCCCGCAGGCATCCCGATTCGAGGGCGTTCCGTACTGCCGCCTCATCGACCAGGCCGCCACGCGCGGTATTGACCAGGATGGCGCCGGGCTTGAAGCGCGAAAAGCGTTCGGCATTAAACAGGGCTTGGGTTTGAGGTGTCAAGGGGATATGCAGGCTCACCAGATCGGATTGCGCCAGCATGTCGTCCAGTGGCAGCACAGGGACATGCCAATCGGCAGGCGGATGCCGGCTGTGGCTGAGCACGCGCACACCCAGGGCCTGCAGCATGGGCGTGAGCAGGCGCGGCACGTGGCCTGTACCCACCAGCCCCACGGTCTTGCCATACATCTCAAAAAGCTGGGCCTGCGTGTGTTCCGCGATTGGCCACTGGCCTTGGCGAAGCTGCCACGCAATTTGGTTGAGCCGCCGAGCAGCCATGAGCATCAGGCCCAGGCTCATTTCAGCCACCGCTCGACTGTTGACGCCGGGCATGTTGCAAACGGCCACCTTGTGTTTGGCCGCAGCCTCAAGGTCGATGGTGTTGACCCCGACGCCGATCTTCTGCACCAGACGCAGCGAGGGGTTAGCGGCGATGCGCTCGCCAGTCACGGGCTTGAGGACATGCCACAACACCTGGGTCCCAGGCCAGTGCCGCTCAAAGGCCAGCGCATCGCTTTCAGGACAGCACACCAGCTGCCAGTCGGAGGGGGCGCGCTCTCGCAGCCAGTCCATCAAGGCTGCACTGGCATTGAAGTGGAACAAAACTTTCATGGCTTAAGAACTGTGCTGCCAGGCAAACAGATGGGGATGCGGATAAGGCAGGGCGCGCCCCAGGTCCTCTTCGATGCGCAGGCCCTCGTTCCATTTGGCCATCCGCTCGGAGCGTGCAAAACTGCCCACCTTCAGCTGGGCCACGCCCCAGCCTACGGCCAGGTGAACAATGCTCACGTCCTCGGTCTCACCTGAGCGCGCGGAGACAATGCTGCCCAGACCCCGAGCCCGGCACGTCTCCAGGGCTTGCCGGGTTTCGCTCACCGTCCCCACCTGGTTGGGCTTGATCAGCACCGCGTTGCAGGCGCCCTGCCCAGCGCGTTCGGTAATGCGCGGAGCGTTGGTGACGAAGAAGTCGTCACCAATGATCTGCAGCTTATGCCCCAGGGCATGGGTCATGGCCTGCATGCCTTCGATGTCGTCCTCGGCAAAGCCGTCTTCCATGGAGACGATGGGGTAGTCCTGCACCCAGCGGGTGTAGAGCTGCAGCAGCTGGTCTTTGTCAAAGCGCCGGTTCTCACTGCGCCAATGGTAGAAGCCCTCGGCAAAGTATTGGGTGGAGGCCAGGTCCAATGCAATTGAGACATCCCGGCCCGGCCTCAAGCCGGCAGCCTCAATGGCTTTGACCAGGGCCTCGATGGCGCCCTCGTTGGAGCCGAACTGCGGCCAGAAGCCACCCTCATCGGCCACGCCCAGACTCTTGCCTTGGGCGCTCAAGGCCTTACCGGCCGCGTGGTAGACCTCGGCCACCCATTCAAGGGACTGGGCAAAGCTTTTGGCGCCGTGGGGAACGGCCAGGAAGTCCTGCACATCCACGCTGCCCTTGGCATGGGCGCCGCCGCCGAAGATCTGGATCTGCGGCAACGGTAGCCTTACCTCGTCGGTACCCGACAGATGGCGCCAAAGGGGCAACCCGGCCTGGCGACTGGCGGCCCACAGGCAGGCAAGGGACACGGCGGTAATTGCGTTGGCGCCCAGGCGCGACTTGTCGGCCGTGCCGTCGGCGCTGCACATGGCCGCATCAATCCCGACTTGGTCCGTGATGTCCATGCCTTGCAGGCAAGGGCCAAGGACCTCGTTGACAGCGCGCACCGCACGGTCAACGCCCAGGCCCTTGAGTCGCTCGCCGCCATCGCGCAGTTCCCTGGCCTCGCCGGCCCCGGTCGAGGCACCTGCTGGCGCAATCGCCAGCCCGCGCGCGCCGCTGTCTAGCCGAACCTCGGCCTCGACGGTTGGACAGCCGCGCGAGTCCCAGACAGCGCGGGCGCGCACAGATTCGATGAAGCTCATGGCGACAGTTCCTTCAGGGTGATGTCCAACACTTCGCTCAGTTGTCGGGGCGGCTTCCGCAGTCCCTGCGTGGCAGCGCGGCGCACCATATCACGCCGGCTTTCGTCGGTGAGGTATTCCACGGGAGATTTGCCGTCCACCCGCGCCAGCATCAGGGCCGGCAGCAACTGTGCAGTGCGCTGCTCGAAAGCGGCCGTCGGCTCCCAATCCACAGCGCCCAGGTAGGCCTGCACCAAGTGCATAAAGGACTGGCTGAGGGCGCTGGATTGGGCAGGCAGGTGCACCGCCTTGAGCAGCAGGTGGTTCAGACAAAAGGCCAGGTCGAAGGCGGGGTCGCCATACCAAGCGCATTCGGCGTCGAGGAACACCGGTCCCCGGGGACCGCAGAGGATGTTCTTGGGGCTGATGTCGCCATGCACCAGGGCCAGCTGGGTCTGGGCTGTCTGCGTGCACAGGCGCTGCAAACAATCGGCCAGGGCCGGATGGCGCTGCGCCGTGGCCAACAGGTAGGGCTCCAGTCGCAGGGAAAAGAACTCGGCATCCGTCTTGAATCGGCGTGCCAGGCGCTCCTGCCGGGCTGTGCGCCGGTGCATCCTGCCCAGGCAGTCGCCCACACTGCGTGCGAATGCCGGGCTGACCTGGCCCTGCAGCAGGAGATGCTTCCACACAGGATGCTGGGCCGGCTCCAGAAAGGACATGAAGAAGACGCCCGCCTCCTCGTCGCGGCCCAGCATGCGGGGCATGTGCTCGGCAAACTCGGCACTCAGCTCGTTGAACCAGGCGTACTCATAGGCATTGCGAGACAGTGGCGCTTCCCAATGGGCCGCCACCTTGAGCTGGCTCAGGGCCCGCTTGGCGCAGATGCTGTGGTCTTCAAAGTCGATGCGCCAAATGTCCGATGACACGCCGCCGGTCAATGGGCGCATGGCCCGTACGCCCTGCCCGCCGCCCAGACCGAGCCGGCGCACGATGGCCACGAGTTCGCTGTTCATGGCAGGCAATGTGCTTTCGGGCTGGGCCATGACTGTGTCTACCGGGGTTCGGCGACCACCGGGTTGCGCAGCACGCCAATGCCTTCGATCTCGATCTCGACCACATCGCCAGGCACCATGGGACCCACGCCCTGCGGCGTGCCGGTGATGATTACATCACCAGGTCGCAAGGTGATGGCCTGGCTGAGGTAGGACACAAGGTAGGCTACATCAAAGACAAGGTCGCCGGTGTTGCTGCTTTGGCGTACTTGACCATTGAGGCGGGTCTGGATCGCCAGGTTGCGGTGGTTCAGGCCGGTAGCGATCACCGGCCCCAGCGGGCAGAAGGTGTCAAAGCCCTTGCCAATTAGCAGACAGCCGGCCTCCATTTCGGGGAACTGGATGGAGCGTTCGCTGACATCGTTGGCGCAGGTAAAGCCCAGGATGTGCTGTTCGACATCGGCCGCAGCGATGCGCCTGCCCCCCTTGCCGATGACCACCGCCAGCTCGCACTCAAAGTCCAGGCGTTGGCCCTCATGCGGATAAACGATGGCCTGCTCGGGGCCGATGGCCGCGCTGTCGGGCTTCATGAAAGTGGCGGGTCGCTCAGGCAGCGGATGGCCCGTCTCCTTGGCATGGGCAGCGTAGTTGAAGCCTACGCCGAAGATGCGCGGCCGCTCCACCGGGCACAGCAGGCGCACTTGTGCGTCATCGTCAATCTGGTCCGTGGGTACGATCTGTTCGAAGGGCAGGCCCTTCAGGCGCCGCCACTGGGCGGAGGAAATTTTCTGGCCATAGTGGATGTCTGCGCCGACGGCATAGCGCCCGATGATCATGGGGTCTCCTTGGGAGGTGGTGGGATGGGTTCTCAGGCGCCCGATGGTGGATCGGTCAACCCCTGTGTGATCTGTGCATCGTCGAGCGGGCCGTCAAAGGCCAGCGCGCGGCACGACAGGCTCAGGGGCTGGCCACCGGGTTCGACGCGCAGGGCCTGATGCAGACAGGGGTTGGCCGTCATAACGCCCCAAGGGCTGACGTACCAGTCGGGATTGCCGGCGCCCGTGCAGGCGCTCAGGGCCAGCCCGGCCACATGACCGCCTCCCACCGCGCCCGTGGACACCTGCCAGGACGGCGCAGACTGTGGCGCGCTGGCAGGGGCGCTGCGGATTTGGCCGCCGTGGATGGGTGCCATGCCCGGCCCGATGCGCGCATTGAACCAGGCGTGTCGCGTGGGTCCGATGCTCACCGGATGGTTCACGGCAGACAACTCAGATCGCAGGGTTAGCTGGAAGGCGCGGCAGTTAGCCAGGTGACGCACCCGGATCAACCGGGTTTCGTCTAGAACATGCCGGCCCTGCGGTGCACCCCACTCGCGGGGGCCCAGCCACTGCAGCTGCTGGGTGATGAGCAGGCCATCACCATGCTCCTGCGCTTCAAGCTGGGTTTGCGCGATGCGTCCAGGAGCCCGCCCCTGGAACACATCGTTGACATAAAAGTTGTAGCTGTAGACCTCGGTGCGGTAGAGCGCGGGCACGTGCAGGTCCACATGGTCCGCAGCCACCCAGATGGAGTGGTGGTGGGGATGGTCGCAAGGGCTTTCGCTGGTGAGGGCAAAACCCGCCGGACTGAAGACCGGAAACAGATAGGCCCGGTGGGCGCCCTGGGTCAGTCCGAAGACGGTCTGACCGTTCCAGGTCACCAGCGTGCGGATGCCCGCAGCCGTAGCGCCCAGGGGCAGGGCGATGTCTTCGCTGCGAAGGGCAAAGCCCATCACGTGTCCCTCACCGGGCGGCCAGGATGCGGCCCACCATGGCTTTGGTGTCCGCGCTCTTGTTGCCAAATTCGTCGAACAGGGGCCGAGCCGCCGCAAACCACCTGCCCGATTCTTCGGCCGAAAGCTTGTGAACCGTGACCCCTGCCTTGACCAGATCGGCCAGTGCATCATCGGTCTTGGCGCGGTTATCCCTGCGCTGCTCGGCAAACACTTCCTTGGCGCTCTGGCGCACCAGAGCCTGTAGGTCGGGCGGCAGGCCATCCAGCCAGCGGGCGTTGACCCTCACCGCCTTGGGCAGGAACCAGTGGTAGCTCAGCGTCAGGTGCTTGGCCTGCTCAAACCACTTAAAGCCCCTGATGGAGAAAAAGTCGGCCTCCACAGCATCGATCACGCCGGTGGAAAGCGCGGTGTACTGTTCGGCATAAGGCAGGGGGGTCGGGTTGGCACCCAGCCGACGCCAGAAATCCACCCAGACTTTGATTTCTGGGACGCGGATCTTCAGTCCCTTTAGGCTGTCGAGGTTGGTGACCGCACGTTTGGACAGGATGTGGCGAAAGCCGACCTCGGCATAAGCCACGAACTCTACGCCGGTCTTCCTACGCGCCACCGCAGACACCTCGTCACCCAGGGGGCCCTGCAAGATTTTGTCGACATGCACCTCATCCTTGAAGATAAAGCCGGGGGCCCCGCCGGTGGCGGCGATCTCAGGCGCGACCGATTCTTCCGTATCCGGCCCGCCCACGGTGCCCTGAATGGTGCCGATGCGGCTTTGCTCGATCAGCTGCGTGTAGCTGCCGAGCTGACTGCCTGGGAAGTGCTGAGCATCAATACTTCCACCGCTGCGACTGTTGAGAACATCGCACCACTTCTGTAGGGACAGCGTCAAGGGCGCGCCGATGGCCTCGGAGTGCGCCATGCGGAAAGTGAATTTTTGCTGAGCCGATGCTGTCCCCAGGGCCATCATCGGCACGGTGCCGACACCTGCGCGGATGAGTTGGCGGCGGCTGAGGCCTGAATTCTTCGGCGATGAATCTTGAAACATGCTTTCTCTCCTTTGAGTGATCAATGGTTCGGGTGGCAAATAGGTGCGCAAACGATAGCATCAGCAACCCCCATAAATATCAGGGTTTACTCTAATAAAACCAGCATTTATCCCATAAATAAGAGAAATTTTGAGTCTTCTGTTCATGATGCTGCGCAATCGTTTGCACGAATCACACGATATTTGTTATCCTCGTCCGGTCAAGCCGCCCACCCCATGGTCACCATCAAACACATCGCGCAGCACCTGGGCGTCGCCGCCTCCACGGTCGCCCGAGCCCTCAAGCAAGACCCGCGAATAAGCGCATCTATGCGGGCCAAGGTGGAGCAAACTGCCCAGGAACTGGGGTATGTCGCTCATTCAGCCGCCCGCCAAATGCGCAGCCAGCGCAGCCGGCTGATCGGACTGGTTATCCCAGATGTCCTCAACGACTTCTACTCGACCGCAGCCCATGCCATTTCCCAAAGCTTCGATGAGGCCGGCTATCAGGTGGTGCTGTGCATCTCCGATGACAAGCCGGAGATGGAAATGCGGCAGGTCCGCAGCCTGGCCGAGGCCCGTGTGGACGGCATCGTATGGGTGGCGACCAGCAAGCCCCTGGCGCAAACGCTCATCTGGCTCCAATCGATTGCACATGTGCAGTTGATTCGCAAGTGCGAGTCTCTCAAGTCCGACTGGTTTGGCATCGACGACAGCGCTGCGACCCGAATGGCTACGCAACACCTGCTCGACTTGGGGCACAGCCGTATTGCCTATCTGGGCGGGCCCAAAGCCTTGAGCACGGGTCTTGCCCGGCTGCAGGGCTACATGCAGGCCATGGAATCATCGGGTGCGCCTGTCGATCCGAGCCTGATTTTTTGCGAGGCGATAGACACCTTCCACGGTCAACAGGCCATGACAGCACTGTTGTCCCATCCCCAGCTCCCCACGGCCGTGGTGGTATCGACAGCCCGTGGCACGGAGGGTGCCCTGGAAGCCCTCAGGCTGCAGGGCATCTCCGTGCCCGAGCGCTTGTCGGTGGTGGGCTTCAATGACTCTCCCGCCATGGCTTGGTGGGGGCCTGGTCTGAGCACCCTGCGCCTGCCGGTGGGTGAGGTGGCATGTGCCAGCGCCAGCCACTTGTTGCGATCCTTGAGCCAAGTGCCGGCCAAGTCGCCAACGGGGTGGGGTCTGGTGAGCCAATATCCGCCGACCCTGGTCGTTCGCGGATCCACGGCGCCACCGAATGCACACAAACACGCTCGAAACAGAAAGCCCGTATGAACACCTTGCACCGTACCTGGAACCACTTGCTCAACACTTTGGGGGTGTTGTGCGTGGCCATGCTCACCCTGACGGTCCTGCTGACCGTGCTGCAAGTGGTGTTCCGCTACGCGCTCGACAGTCCCCTGTCCTGGTCGGAAGAGTTAGCCCGCTGGCTGTTCGTCTGGGCGGTGTTCCTTGGCTGTGCGCTGCTGGTTCACCAAGGCAAGCATATGCGCATGGAATTCCTGGTCAGCCGGGTGAACGAGGCCCGCGTTCGGCAGCTGGACCTGCTCAGCCAGGTCGTGGTCAGTGCCGCCTGCTGCGCCATGCTGGTCCACGGACTGGACTTCTGCGGCCGCGTCACCGGCACCAGCGGCTCCCTGGAGTGGCCATCAAAGTACCTTTACATGGCCGTGCCCGTGGGCGCTGGCCTGTCCCTTCTGTGCCTGGCGACCCAAAACCCCATGAAGTGGGCCTTTCCCGGGGCGAGTCTGGTCGGCTTGCTGGGGGGGGTGGCGGTGTTTCAAGTTTTCCTCAGCGCCACCCCCCTGCTCTCCTTGGACCTGAGCGTGGGCTGGACGCTGCACATCGTGGCGCTGAGTCTGATGTTCCTCGACGTGCCGATTGCCTACTGCCTGGTTTTTGCGGCCTACGCCTCCTTTGCCAAGCAGGGCGACCTGATGCTGCTGCCCATCTCCCAGAGCCTGGCCAGCTCCGTCAACTCCTTTTTGCTGCTGTCCATCCCCTTCTTCATCCTGGCTGCGCATGTGATGAATTCCAGCGGCATCACCCACCACCTGATCCGCTTTGCATCGGCTCTGGTGGGACACATGCGCGGCGGCTTGGCCCAGGTCAACGTTGTCACCAACACCGTCATGGGGGGCTTGTCGGGCTCCTCACTGGCGGTCGCCGTGGGTACGGCCAAGGTGCTGGTGCCCGAGATGGAAAAGCGTGGCTACCCCCGACCTTTTGCGGCGGCAGTGACCAGCTGCGCATCGACCATCGACAATCTGATCCCGCCGAGCATCGGCATGATTATCTTTTCCGCCGCCGGCGCGGTGTCTGTGGGCGCTTTGTTCACGGCCGGGTTGCTTCCGGGCTTCCTGATGGCCGCCGCCTTGATGCTGACCGTGCATGTGCAGGCCCGGCGCCGCGGCCTGGAGCCGAGCTCGCGCCCCATGCCCTGGCCCGAGCGCATGCGGGCGTTCCGCGATGCCATCCCGGCCCTGCTGGTGCCCGTATTCGTGGTGCTGGGCATGCGCCTGGGCGCCTTTACTGCTTCTGAGGCCGGTGCCATCGCAGTGGTTTATGCCGTCATCATCGGCGTGACGGCATATCGCCAGCTGCAGTGGAGGCACATTCCAGTCATCCTTAAGGACGGGCTGGGCGACACCGTGGCCATCATTGCCATCGTGGCGGCCTCGGCCCCCTTCGGCTGGGCCCTGGGCATTGAGCGCATCCCGCAGCAGATCGCCCAATCCATGACCTTCCTGGCCGAGAATAAATGGGTGTTCCTGCTGGCCTTGAACGCCTTCCTGCTAGTGGTGGGGCTGGCCATGGAATACATCGCCTCGCTGGTGATCCTGGTGCCCATCCTGATGCCCATTGCTATGATCGCAGGCGTCGATCCCGTGCATCTGGGCATAATCATGGTCATGAACCTGGTGCTGGGCGCTCTGACCCCGCCGCTGGGGGTACTGGTGTTTGCCACGGCCAGCATTGCCAAGGTCAAGATCAACGAGGTTTACAAGGAGGTCATGCCCTTTTTCTGGGCGCTCATGGTGGTGCTGGCCCTCGTGACCTACGTGCCCTGGATTTCTCTGGGGTTGACCCAATGGCTGGCACCATGACGGTGACGAACAGCCGCCTGCGCTTTGGCGTGATCGGCATCGATCATCGCCATGTTTACCATTTGGTGCAGGGCCTGTTGGACGCCGGCGCAGCCTGCGCAGGCTACGTCAGGCACGGCAGCGACCCCAAGGTGCAAGAGGGCATGCGGGAGCGCTTTCCCGATCTGCCTGCCCTGGAAAACGCCGAGATGCTGCTCGAGGACCCTCAGGTGCAGGTCATCGTCTGCGCGGGCATTCCGGCGCAGCGGGCCGATGTTGCGATGGCCGCTATGCGCCATGGCAAAGATGTGCTGCTCGACAAGCCTGGCGTCACCTCCGAAGAACAACTTCAACAGGTTCGTGCCATGTGCGCGCAAACCGGCCGGATTTTTTCCATCTGCTTTTCCGAAAGGCACATTGTCCCGGCGGTTGAACATGCGCTCAAGCTGGTGCGGGATGGGGCGATTGGCAGCCCCATCCAGACCCTGGGTATGGGTCCGCACCGCCTGAACGCCACCATCCGGCCGGGCTGGTTTTTCGATCAGCGCCAGTTCGGCGGCATCCTGGTGGACATTGCTTCGCACCAGATTGATCAGTTCCTGGTCTTCACCGACAGCACCGACGCGAAGGTAGCACACAGCCATGTCGGGCATTACGGGAGCGATCAGTCCCATCGGGATTTCGAGAACTTCGGCGAGATCATTCTGCAAACCCCCACGCACCGGGGCTATGTGAGGGTCGACTGGTTCACGCCCGACGGACTGCCCACCTGGGGCGATGGCCGTCTCTTCGTGATGGGCAGTCACGGCAGCATCGAAATCCGCAAGTATCTGGACATAGAGGGCCGGCCAGGCTCCAACCACCTGTTCCTGGTCGACCGGCGGGGCACCCGGCACATCGATTGCAGCGCACAGCCCTTGCATTTTTTCCGTCAGTTTCTCCACGATGTGGACCATCGCAGCGAAACCTGTATGCGCCAGGAACATGTATTTAAGGTCTGCGAACTGGCCTTGATGGCCCAATCCCTGGCCATGACGGGAAAGGCTTGCCTATGAATCCCCTAGGAATCGCCCTGGTGGGAACGGGCCCTGGCGCCGTGCCGCACTTGCGCAGCCTGCACGATTTGCGTGTCATGGCGCCATTGCGCAGGGTGGTCACACGCCGCCCCGAGGCAGCCCAATTGGGGCCATTTCATGGCGAACTGCGGCCCAGCAACGATTTCCAGGCCATGCTCACCGACCCGCAGGTGCAAGCGGTCGTCATTGCCACCCCACCGGCCACCCACCTGGAAATGGCTCAGGCCTGTTTTGCCCACGGCAAGCATGTGCTGCTGGAAAAACCCCTGGATGTGTCACTGGCTCGGGCACAGGCGATCGTCGAATCGGCCCAGAGGCACCAATGCCAGCTCGGCGTGGTGCTGCAGCACCGATTTCGACCCGCTGTGGAGCGATTGCAGGCCTTGCTCGATACCCAGTCCCTAGGACGGGTGCAGGCGGCCTCAGTCAGCGTTCCCTGGTGGCGGCCACAAAGCTATTACGAACAGGCCGGGCGCGGTACCCGCGCGCGCGACGGCGGCGGCGTTCTCATTACGCAGGCCATCCACAGCGTGGATGTGTTCCGGGCGCTGGTGGGCGTCAGGCGCGTGCTGGCGGCGCAGGTCAGTCGCACCCGTCTGCACAGGATGGAAACCGAAGACCATGTGCAGGCGCTGCTGGAGTTGGGCCAAGGCGCTCCCGGCCGCTTGATGGCCACTACGGCGCAATATCCGGGGCATCCCGAATGCATCGAGATCATCGGCACCCAAGGCACAGCCATCCTGGAAGGCGGGCACCTGCGAGTCGACTTTGTCGGCGAAGAACCCGCCATTGAAATCAAGGCTGAAGGCGGCACCGGCGGTGGAGCCAACATCATGGACTTCCCGCATGACTGGCACCGCAGCCTGATCAGCGAATTTGTAGAGTCTGTGCAGAAGCAACGGCCCTCCAGAACCCATGGAGGGGAGGCTTTAAAGACACATCGGCTGATCGACAGCATCCTAGCCTGCGCTGGTGAGATCGCCGATCTGTAAGGGGCGTACTCATCCTGCGCTTGCCAGGCGCGGAATGTGGAGTGAAGGCCCTACTCCATGGTCGCACCCGACAGCTCTACGCCGCGCTTGTGGCTTACAAGGTGAAAAGTTCCACCATTCGTAAAGGTGATTGCCGTTGCACCGCAATCACCAAAAGCGGTTTCGCTTGCCTTTGAGCGGGTCGCCCGTACGGCAAAAATTCGACACGCGCAGGCAGTCGCGCCGCGCCGATGCACTCAATTTGAGCGCGGTGTGGGCCTCGGCTCCGGAGGCGTTGGGCCCGGCACTGGCAGTTCTCGTCCGAGCGCGTCGAGCAAGGCCGCTTCGCGTGGCTTGCCCAGGGGAGCGCCAGCCAAGCCTTTTTG
>SXGQ01569404.1_pt1 | contig 11363 bp, 19 predicted proteins | sample 3178371 | NCBI WGS metagenome assembly SXGQ01 (sample SAMN11356859, study PRJNA531348) | freshwater metagenome | isolation source: freshwater sample F1-20 | place: China: Fuxian Lake, Yuxi | collected 2017-12-25 | reverse complement strand
GTTAAAAACAGCCGTTACAGAAAAGAATCCAAAAGGTAAACGAGCAGCACGCCGTAAATCATTCTGTAGTCGTATGGGTGGTATGAAGAAACGCCTTACAAATCCAGAAAATGCTCGTGATCCAGATAGCCCAATCAATAAAGCTCTTAGGAGATGGAATTGTTAATTAAAGTATTGGGAACAGAACAAGTATTATCACCATCTCAAAACACGACAGTTAATAATGCGGTTGTGGTTAGACTAGTGCATGTAGGCTCACAAGAACATGTTGTCACAGTTCAAGATGAAAATGGTACAAATATTGCAAATGTGACAATATTAAACAATTCTGAGGTTATTTTAGAAAAAGATAGAGAACATGCACTATTAGTTGATAGTGGATCGGATATTAAAGTTGTTGCAATCGCTTACAAAAATTAAATCAGGAGAAACAAATGTCAGTTTACGATAAATCAATCAAAAATGTAGCTGAAGCCGCTGCAAAAATTATGGATGAAGCATTGAAGGGTAATCAACATAAAATTGATGCGAACAAAAATAATAAAATTGATTCACAAGATTTCAAATTACTTCGTGCTGGTAAGAAACCAGAACAAGTAAAAGAATCTGGTGAAATGGGTGCTGTAAAAAACACCAAAGGTTCGGTGTTGATGAAACATAAAACTTCAGGTAAAGAAATCAATATTATCAACACTCCTGAAGCCGTCAAGCAACACCAGGCCAGAGGTTACGAAAAAGTTTCTACAGTAAAGAAAGAAGAAGTAGAACTCCAAGAAATGAGTGATATGATTGATGCTCTGATTCAAGAGTATGAATCAAAAGGTGGTGTCTACAAACACAAAGGAACTTATGGTTACGGTGGTAAAGGTGCCGAGCATGGTGAAACAGACTATGCAAAAGAAAATGAATTAGCCAAAGCCGCAGATAAACCAGCCAAGAAAAAGTATGGCGCTCGTCAGAACTATGTTCGTTCTACTCGTGTCAATGAGTCTTTCACAGAGTTGCTTGAGAAGTATACCGAAGGCGGCGTAAAAGCTCTCAATGAAACTTTTTATATTACTGAAGAAGCTGACAACGATCAATTTACGGCTGAATTAGAAGTAAACAAGAAAAAAGCTGAAGGCACCGCTAAACAACCAGAAGTTGCAAAGGGCGCAGTAAAAGCCGTTGCAATTACTAAAGAAGAAGTAGAACAGGTTGATGAAGCCATGAGTCATCAGGCTGCTACTACCATGAAGCACATCAAACCAGGTACTTTAAGACAAAATTATGGTGACAAAAAAGATGCTGCAAATATTAAACCTGGAATTAAAGGTGTTGCAGATAGATTAGCCATGCTTGATAGAGCAAAAAAAGAAGGTCGCCTTAAAGAAGATCAAGAGCAAATCGAAGAGCGTGAAATGACCGAACCAGAAATGAAAAAGCGTGAAGAAATCGTTAAGTCGATGAAAAAAGGTATGGCAGGTTTCAAGCAGCGTTATGGTGAGCGTGCTAAGTCAGTTATGTACGCAACAGCAACCAAACAAGCAATGAAGGACTAAGAATGAAAAAAGTCTCGGATGTTTTTAAATCTATCCGATTCGCCAAGGAAGAGCCTCGTGGTAAACCTCATTTGTCTACTGATGATGAGGAACACGGGGCAGTTGGTGAAAAGGAATTTGAACAACAATTAAAACATGTAAAAAAGAGAGCGATGCAAGAAGAAAAGAAAGACAAGTACGATGAAGGTGAATATGACCAAGAAGGTGATATGGTCAAATCGGATCTTCGTTCAATCATGGCCAACGCACAAAAACTCCATGATATGATTGATGATGCTGAAAATCTGCCAGAATGGTGTCAGAACAAAGTTACATTAGCTGAAGACTATATTTCTACTGTTGCAAATTACATGACAGCTGAAATGAATGAAGAAGTTGAGTATCTTGAAGAGAAAAATGCACCAACAAATCCAGCACTATGGTCTCGTGCAAAGGCCTTGGCTCGTTCTAAGTTTGATGTTTATCCTTCTGCATATGCCAATGGTTGGGCTGCAAAATGGTACAAATCTAAAGGCGGTGGTTGGAAATCTGTAAGTGAGGCGTATAATACCATGTCGCCCACTAGTTACGATGACCAACCAATGGTTGCATTTCGTAAAAAAGAAAACGAAAAAAAGAAAGAAGAACCACCATTTGATCCAGATCCACCAAAGAAGAAGTCTGCGGTTGCTGGTAAACATGGCATAGGTTATTCCACAGTTCGCCACCTTGCTCGTACAGCAATGAAAAAGCAGATGAAAGAACAATCTATTGCAAATCCTACAATTAAAGCAGATGTTGTCAAAAAACGACCACACATCGAACCAGCTGCAAGCTCATTGAAGGAATCTCGCAAAGCTGATATTGTACGAGAAATCGTAAAGAACAAAAAGAATGAAAACGGAAAAGCCAAAGAAAAGTTTGAGGCCAATCCTACCTTGACAAGCGAAATTGTGAAAGAGGATAAATAACAAACAAAGCTAATTTTTAGGAGAAAAAAATATGGCACTTTGGTCAAATACAGACGCTAACACTTCTGCACCAGTTTTCGCTGTTGCTAGTGGTCTTGGTGTTTCCGCAAACGGCTTTACACTTTATGCAAATACACAAGCCGATGCATTCGTGACTGGTCTAAATGTTGGTGTGTTCGGTGTAGACACCACAGAAATTGGTTTAGCAAATAATGCTACACAAAAACCTGCTCACGCTGGTTGGGTGTTGCGTACTGAGGGTTCTGGCGGTCGTGCAGGTCGTATTCAAACCGAAGTTATCGTAGCTATGGGCTCGATGACTGGTGACGGCGGCGCAGTTGCTAATGACAACCCAATTTACGCTAACACATAATGCGTTTCAATCAGTTTATCTCTGAGATGGAGTCCATGGTTAACGCCAGGGATTCCATCAATCAGGATTTAGCCGATGGATTAGAAAACAATTTCCAAAATCCCGAAGAAGGTTTTGAAGTCATTAAAGCCATTTTTGGAAACTATGGTGTTGGAGAATTTCCACTAGAACAACTAAATCCAGAAGGAGATGAAATTGCTGTTGATGTTGAAACAATAAGTGGCCCACTTATTCTTTATGTAATATACTCTTTAACTGATGATGGTGATTATGAATTCTATGCCGAATTGACTGATGATGAAGGTTTAGAAGAAATCATTTCAGACGAAGAAGAGGAAGATGAAGTAGAAAAAGACTGATGTTTGATGATTTAAATAATGAAAACTTTATACTCTATGCAATGAAGGCCTACGATAGACCAAATTGTTTGATGAGTGAGTTTAAAGAAGATATGAAAAGGTTTAATTATCTTAAAAGACTTTTTCACAAATATCGTAAAACAGGTGAGTTGAAAGAGCAGTTAGTTCTAAATCATCTTGTTGTAATTTATAATGTATTTGGTCCTGAACCAGCGACAAGAATGTTGTTCTATAGAATGTCAAAAGATGATTATTCGGCCTTGAAAACTTATTTGTTATTTTTGAATACAATGCCTAATGTTGTGAAGGGTATAAAAGGGCACGATTTAATATCATCAGACATAGAAGTAGATATGACAATCGCAGAGGTTTTAAGGAAGATTAAATAAATGTCAAATGAACTTAAAAAAGAATGCGGTATTGGAATGTATTGGTGTAATACTGATAAAATATGTAAACCAATTGACCCTCCTGTAAAGGAGTCTTGGTCACAAAAATACAAAAAAAGCATTAACTGCAATAACCCAAAAGGTTTTTCGCAGAGAGCTCATTGTCAAGGTCGTAAAAAGAGAATGAAAGAAGATGCACCTGTTAACAATGTTGGCGGTGGTGCAATTGCAGGTGTAGGTGTTGGCGCACAAGGTGAACCTGGTGTGGCCAAAAAGAAAAAGGTTGCATCGTTCATTTCTTATATTCGTAGAAAACCATAAAAATGTTGTTTATATTAGAATTTCTTCCGACTTGGGTGTTTCTCGCTTTATTCGCAATAGGCGTTTTAGGTTTTCTTTTAACCTATTTTCTAAAACTTGTACCGATTCCACTCGTGTACATGTATAAAAACCCAATACAGATTGCATCGATTGCCTTAATTGTATTTGCCACATTTATGTACGGTGGTGCGTATAATAATGATGCGTGGATGGCAAAAGTAAAAGAAATGGAAGAAAAAGTTGCTGCAGCTGAAGAAGCCGCAAAAAAAGAAAATGTAAGAATTGAAGAGAAGGTCGTAGAGAAAACAAAAGTTGTTAAAGAAAAAGGTGATGAGATTATTAAGTACATCGACCGTGAAGTTGTAAAGAAAGAAGAAGTTGTTAAGTTCATAGAGAATTGTCCAATACCGAAAGATATTGTGGACCTACATAACCAGGCAATTCAAATGAACAAACCACAAGGAGAGAAGAAGTGAGAATTCTTGTTTTCTCTTTTGTTTTGTTTATCTCTGGTTGCTCGCTCTTTCAAAAACCCGTACCAATCGCACCACAATGGCCTGATGTTCCCTTACAATTAAAAAAGAAATGTGAAGAGTTGAAAACAATTGCTGGTGAAAAGATTTCTGTTACTGACATGATGAAAGTGATTGTTGAAAATTATGCGTTACATTATCAATGTTCTACAAAAGTGGAAGGTTGGAACGAATGGTACGAAGAACAAAAGAAGATATACGAAACTGTGGTTCCTGATAAGAAAAATAAACCATGGTATAATTTTTGGAGCAAATGATGAAATATACACTACTAGGAATTTTATTTGCTTCTTTACTTTTTCTAGGTGGTTGTGCCACAAGTAAAGATCAAATGTATTACGATACGGCTAAATCAATCAGTAAAGACAACACCATGTCGCAAACAGCGTGTTGGTCTGCTATTGCTGAGATAGCAAAAGGTGGCGACAATTCTGCAAGAGTTGGTGCAATTGCTTTAGCAGAAAGATGTAAAAATGAAACTGTTAAGATAGAATCGCCAAAGAGAAATTGGTTGGGACTATAAAGGATAAAAAATGGAACTGACAGAACAACAATTAAAACAATTACTTCCAAAAAATCCTTATGTGAACTACTGGCATTCTGCCCTTTCAAAACTTTTTCCTGATTATGAAATCAATACGCCAGCAAGAATGGCCGCATTTATCGCACAATGCGCCCATGAATCCGGTGGTTTTATGATTCTTACAGAGAATCTAAATTACAAAGCTGCAACACTTAGAAAATTATTTCCAAAGTATTTTCCAACTGATGCACTTGCACAAGAGTATGCATCAAAGCCAAACAAACAAGAAGCGATTGCCAATCGAATCTATGCAAGTCGCATGGGCAATGGACCAGAAGAATCTGGTGACGGCTACAAGTATCGTGGTCGTGGCCTAATTCAACTTACAGGCCGTGACAACTACGCATGGTTTGCTGCATCACTTGAAATCTCACCTGAAGAAGCAACAGAATATCTTGGCACATTTGAAGGTGCTGCACAATCTGCTTGTTGGTTTTGGGAAACAAATAAATTAAATCAATGGGCTGATAAGGGCGACATTGTAACTTTGACTAAGCGTATCAATGGTGGAACCATAGGACTCGATGATCGCATTAAACATTATGAACATGCGCTTCATGTCCTAGGGGGTCACTAATGAATGATAGAACGCTTTTTAAATATTTACTTTTTCTTTTGGTTCTCCCAATTGGTCTTGCAATTTTCGGAGGCGATAGATTTCGTTATCCTTGCCAAGATCCCAAAAATTGGGATAAAGAAATATGTCAAAAACCATTATGTGATGTGACAAGAACCTGTCCTGAACATGTATTCAAGGGTCAGCGAGATCCTAGATTAGGAATGCCAAATGATGCGGTCAATAATCAATCTACTCAACAAGCATGTGTTCCGCAAGGAGTTAACTGTGGAAAATAAACCAGAATTTATCTATACAGAAGAGCAATTAATGGCTCGTCTGAAGTTTTTTATTGGCGTTTGCCTTGCGTTAACGCTTACTGGCATTGTGTTCGTTGTTTTATATTCTTTGATTTTCGTGACACAACCACTCAATGCAATTTCACCAATCGACCAAAAGTTCTTTGAGTTGATTGTACCTATTGCAACATTCTTGACTGGTACACTATCTGGTATCATGTTGGCTGGTGCTAAGAAAGAAGACCAAGAGGCAATGCTTCAAGCACAAAAGTTAGCCAATGATAACTTCGAAGCAACCAAGAAAGCAATGGTTGCACCTCCGCCGCCTGCACAACCAACTGTTACTGTAACAGATCGTGGTATTACAATTGGTGCACCAATGGGTGGTTCTGTTCAAACACCTGGCCAAGTAACTGTAGGTTTTGGCGGTAAAATGGCGCCACCGCCAACAGTTCATCCAGAAATCTAATTGATGAAATTTGATACATTATTGCAAGATGGAATTGACGGCTCTTTAAGTAGTAGAAGAGTCGTCACATTCTCCGCTTTTGTATTTTGTAGTATCGCTTTTTTTGCAAATTTATTTTTTGATAGAAAAATTGATCCAGTTATTTTCGAAGGCATGATGTATATTGCAATCGCAGGATTAGGAGCAACAGTTGCAGAAAAGTTTTCAAGTAGAAATAATAAGCAATATGTTTATGAACCAAAAAGACCAATGTACGGCACACCACTACCAAAAGTAGAAGAAAGGGAAATATGAAAAAAATCGCATTAGCTTCACTCGTATCACTATCAATGGCCTTTACACCAGTTTTCGCTTCTGACGCAAAAAAAGAAGAAGCAAAACCTGCTGAAGTAAAAAAAGTTTGCGTTGATAAAGTTACAAAAGATGGCAAACCTGTTCTTGATAAGGCTGGAAAGCAAGTTCAAGATTGTAAAGAAATGAAAGTACACCAAAAACTAGAAGGTACTAAAGTACCGGAAAAAGGTGATAAAAAATAAAATGCCGACAACAGCCGAGCGCCTTGGTGTTGTAGAAACCAAGGTAGAAAATCTCAATGAAAAATTAGACACGATCAAAGTCGATGTTAAAGATATGCATGACTGCCTTGACCGGACTAGAGATGACTTGACACAGAAGCTTGATACCATGTATAATACTTCTTGTTCTCAACACCAGGCACTCGCTGATGAGATTGGTCAACTAAAGAAAGACAAAGACAGACTGGTATGGTTAGTAGGCGGTGGTATTGCCGTTCTAGGTTGGTTGAGTGGTCATTCTGAAAAAATTGCCGATGTAATCAAAGCATTTGCTTGATTTGTATCTTCGGATACTTTATAATGGATTATTATGCTGTCACTTGACATTAAGTATTTGCGCCTTGTTTCTTCTCGTTTGCGTAATTTCAAACAAAAGAAAGAAGGCCTTTTTAATTTTTCCTGCCCAATTTGTGGTGATTCGAAGAAGAATCTTACAAAGGCTCGTGGGTATGCGTTTGCAAAAGGCAATGATTATTTCTATCGTTGCCACAACTGCGGAGTAAGCACTAATGTTGGCAATCTTATCAAACACATTGACTCTACCCTACACAAAGAATATGTTCTTGAACGGTATTCCTCGGGTCGAAGCAATAATGCCAATTCAGCCAACGCAGTACTACAAATATCCGCACCAAAATTTGGAAAACTACAAAAGCAAAAGATTTTCGAACACGCCGAATGGTGTGACAAGTTGCCTTCTGGACATTTTTGTTTAGAGTATCTAGAACGGCGTCAAATACCAAAATCAACATACAAATATTTGTTATTCACCAGTAAGTATGCTGATTTTGTAACCTCAGTATATCCTGAACACGGAAAACAAATCGTCAATGATGCACGATTAATCATTCCGTTTTACGATGAAAATGATGAACTCGTTGCTGTGTCTGGTCGTGCATTGGAAACTAGTGACCAGTCACTTCGTTATGTAACTGTACGCACCAATGATTCACAAAAAAAATTAATTTATGGTGTTGATAGAATAAAATCATCGGAAAAAATATTGCTGGTTGAGGGTCCAATCGATTCTCTTTTTCTAAATAACTGTCTAGCCTCTGGTGATGCCAATCTGGCATTAACTGCAAAAGACATTTCTGGTAATGTAACTCTCGTGTTTGATAACGAACCAAGAAACAAAGAAATTGTTAAAATGATTCGTAGTGCTATTGATACCAATCATAATGTTGTCATTTGGCCAAACACAGTAACAGGAAAAGACATTAACGAAATGATTTTAAATGGCAGTTCACCTGGCGAGATTGAAGATATTATAAGTAGAAACACCTTCAAAGGGATTGAAGCCCAATTGAAGTTTAACATGTGGAAGAAATTATGAAAGTTACCTTAGTGAGTTACAGTACAGCATCACCTTTGTTTGTTGAAAAAGGTTTGCTAGAAATAAAAGATTTAATTGCATTTTGTGCCCGTGTGTCGAATCCAGATAATCAAACGAATGTAGAAACAACTGAGAAATTAATTCGTTATCTTATTAAAAATAAACATTGGTCACCACTTGAAATGGTGAACATGTGTTTAGAGATTGAAACCACCAGAGATATAGCGAGACAAATATTGAGGCATCGGTCATTTTCATTTCAAGAATTCTCTCAACGATATGCAGATCCAACGAAAGAATTGGATTTTGAAATTCGTGAGGCACGACTGCAAGATACCAAAAATCGCCAAAACTCTTTAGAAACTGATGATGAAAAACTTCAGAAGAAATGGGAGATGGCGCAACATAGAGTTATACATGAAGCAAGGGCTGCGTATGAATGGGCCATCAAAAATGGTATTGCTAAAGAGGTAGCTCGTGCTGTACTACCAGAAGGCAACACCGTTTCTCGCATGTATATGAATGGTACACTCCGTTCTTGGATCCATTACATAGAACTCCGTTCGGCCAACGGCACACAAAAAGAACACCGAGAGATAGCACTAGCATGTGCTGAAGTAATTGGAAATGTTTTTCCAATTGCAAAAGAATTCACACTACAACAATAATAAAACGGAGTATTACATGAGCAACACCATTCATGGTATTAAGGTAGATTTTTCTCGGGATAATTTGTTTGATGAGTTAGGTATCAAACGACTCAAAGAGAGTTATATGCGAGAAGAAGAAACTTCTCCACAAGAAAGGTTCGCATATGTATCAAAAGCTTTTGGATCTAATAAAGAACACGCTCAGCGTTTGTATGAGTATAGTTCTCGCCATTGGTTATCCTATAGCACTCCTGTGCTTTCTTTTGGTCGTTCTAAGCGTGGTCTTCCTATATCTTGCTTTCTTCCCTATTTGGATGATTCTGCTGAAGGTCTGGTCGATTGCCTTTCAGAAGTCAACTGGCTCTCAATGTTAGGAGGCGGCGTTGGAATTGGAATTGGTATCAGAAGTTCTGATGATAAGTCTGTGGGTGTTATGCCCCATCTTCGTACATATGATGCGTCTTCCTTGGCGTATCGCCAAGGTCGTACTCGCCGTGGTTCTTATGCCGCCTACCTTGACATTTCTCATCCAGACATACACATTTTTTTGGAGATGAGAAAGCCTACTGGTGATCCAAATATGAGAACGCTTAATTTACATCATGGCATCAACATCACCGATGACTTCATGCATATCATTGAAAAATGTATGATTGATCCTAGTGCAGATGATACATGGGAACTCAAAGACCCCCACAACGGTGAAGTTCGTGAAAAGGTTTCTGCAAAAGAACTATGGCAACGCATACTTGAAATTCGTATGCAAACTGGCGAACCATATCTACACTTCATTGACACTAGCAATCGTCAAATGCCAGAGTTTCAAAAGAAACTTGGTCTAAAGATTCGTCAATCTAATCTTTGTTCTGAAATTATTCTACCAACAGATAAACAGCGTACCGCTGTATGTTGCTTATCATCCGTAAACTTGGAGTATTTTGATGATTGGAAAAATGACAAACTATTTTTGCGGGACATTGCAGAGATGCTTGATAATGTACTTCAGCATTTCATTGATAATGCTCCTGACAGTATCTCTAGGGCAAAGTATTCTGCTAGTCGTGAGCGTTCTATTGGTGTGGGCGCTCTTGGTTTCCATGCTTACTTACAACGCACTAATTTGCCTTTTGAGTCCGCCATGGCCGTCGGAAAAAACAAACAAATGTTCAAACACATAAAGGATAAACTAGATGAGGCTAATCAGCAACTGGGACTGGAAAGAGGTGAAGCGCCAGATGCTAAGGGTACTGGGCGTAGGTTTAGTCATGTTATGGCTATTGCTCCCAATGCTTCTTCTTCCATTCTCATGGGCAATACTAGTCCTTCTGTTGAACCTTTTCGTGCCAATGCTTATCGCCAGGACACTTTATCGGGTGCTCACCTAAACAAGAATAAGTATTTGAATAAATTGATTAAGGATAAATGTAATGAAAACTCTAAACTGGACTATAACGAAATCTGGTCAACTATTATCGCCAACGATGGAAGTGTTCAACACCTTGAGTTTTTGGATGAATGGACAAAAGATGTTTTCAAAACTTCCATGGAAATTGACCAGCGTTGGATTATACAGCACGCCGCTGATCGCCAAGAACATATCGATCAAGCACAATCAATAAATTTATTTTTTAGACCCGATGTAAATGTCAAGTATCTACATGCGGCTCATTTTATGGCTTGGAAAATGGGCCTTAAAACACTTTATTATTGTCGTTCTGAAAAAATTGGTAAAGCGGATAAGGTGGCGAGGAAAATAGAAAGACAAGTCATCGAAGAAATCGATCTCAAACAATTAGCAACTGAAGAAATTTGTTTAGCTTGCGAAGGATAAAAAAATGGTAAAAAAACAACTAAAACAATTAACAGAAGACCGAAATCATTTTAAGCCATTTAATTATCCATGGGCTTATGAATCTTGGTTGAAACATGAACAATCACATTGGCTTCACACAGAAGTGCCAATGGCTGAAGATGTGAAAGATTGGAAAAATAAATTAAGTGAAAACGAAAAAAGATTTTTAACACATATCTTCCGTTTCTTCACACAAGGTGACATTGATGTTGCTGGTGGTTATGTTAAAAATTATTTACCATATTTTCCACAACCAGAAGTTCGTATGATGCTATGTGGCTTCGCTGCTCGTGAAGCACTACATATAGCTGCATATTCACACCTCATTGAAACTCTTGGCATGCCAGAGACCACATATTCTGAATTTTTAGAGTATGCTGAAATGCGAGAGAAACATGATTACCTTTTGGATCTCAGCTCGAAGAACGGCACTAAGGAATCTACCGCTACACACATCGCTGCGTTCTCAGCGTTTACGGAAGGCATGCAGCTCTTTAGTTCTTTTATTATGCTTCTTAATTTTCCTCGTCACGGTATGATGAAAGGCATGGGACAAATTGTTACATGGTCAATTGTG
>SXGQ01265904.1_pt1 | contig 11364 bp, 10 predicted proteins | sample 3178371 | NCBI WGS metagenome assembly SXGQ01 (sample SAMN11356859, study PRJNA531348) | freshwater metagenome | isolation source: freshwater sample F1-20 | place: China: Fuxian Lake, Yuxi | collected 2017-12-25 | reverse complement strand
GACGATCATGTTACCGGGCGAGGCAACGAAAGCCTCACGAATTCTTCGGCCCTCTGCAGTACGTACCGGAATATTCTGTAGATTCGGATCGTTCGACGACAGCCGACCGGTAATGGCAATTGCCTGCCCGTAGTTGGTATGAACGCGACCCGTGCTCGGGTTCACCATTTTCGGCAGCTTATCGGTATAAGTGGATTTCAATTTCGATAAACCGCGATACTCCAGCAATAATTTCGGTAGCGGATAATCTTCGGCCAGTTTTTGTAGCACTTCTTCATCGGTGGATGGCGCACCACTGGCCGTTTTTTTGACTACCGGATGTTTCAACTTCTCGAAAAAAATCTCACCGATTTGCTTGGGTGAATTCAGATTGAAGGGCTGACCCGCCAATTCATACGCCTGCTGCTCGATTTGCAGTAACTTGATACCCAACTCATGCGATTGCGCTTGCAGACGTTGTACATCAATGAACACACCATTACGCTCGATACGCTGCAGCACACGCGCCGTTGGCAACTCAATGGTTTGGTAAATGAAACGCAAGCCATCAACTTTGTCGATGTTAGGCCAGAGCGCTTGATGCAGCTGCAGCGTGATATCTGCATCTTCCGCTGCGTATTCCGCTGCGCGCTCGATATCTACCTCATCAAAACCAATCTCGGAGGCGCCTTTGCCGCACAGCTCGACATAGCTAATGGTTTTACGGTTCAACCAACGCAGCGCAAGGCTATCCATATCATGGCTGCGGTGCGACTCCACGACATACGACTCGAGTAAGGTGTCATGCGCAATACCCTGCACATGAATACCGTAGTTCTGCAGCACATGGCAGTCGTACTTCAGATGCTGCCCCAGCTTCGGCTTGCTCGCGTCTTCCAGCCAAGGCTTGAGCTTGGCGAGCACATGATCACGCGATAGTTGCGCGGGCACACCCGGGTAGCGATGCGCTACCGGGATATACGCCGCTACACCAGGCTCGCAGCATAGTGAAATACCTACCAACTCCGCCTGCAGGGCATCTAGTGAGGTCGTTTCGGTATCGAGCGCTGTCAGTGCAGCTGCGGTAATTTTTTCTATCCAGTGATCTAACTGATCCTCAGTCAAGACAATGTCATAGTGTTTTTCTGCAGGTGCTGCGGGCGCTAGCGGTGCTGAAGATACTTCGTTATCGTCAGCACCCGAAAACAAGGCGCCGCTCGCGCCACTACCGACTGTTTCGTTACCCGCTGCCAGCGCTGCATTCAATTCACGTAGCCAGGTCCGAAAGCCCATTTTTTCAAAAAAGGCTTTCAGCGCTAATTTATCTTCCGGGCTTTGCTTTAATGATGCGAGTATGGATTCATGGTGCCCGGATAAATCACAATCACATTTCACCGTGACCAGCTGACGTGCCAGCGGCAGCCAATCGAGTGTTTTGCGCAGATTGTCGCCAACCACGCCACCAATATCGCTTGCGTGTGCGATCACACCATCGAGGCTGTCGTATTGCGACAGCCATTTCACTGCCGTCTTGGGCCCTACCTTTTCAACCCCGGGGACATTATCGACCGTGTCGCCGACCAAGGTGAGGTAATCCACAATACGTTCAGGCGGCACACCAAACTTGCCCAGCACCCCTGCCCGGTCCAAGGTCTCGTTACTCATGGTATTCACCAGCGTGACCTGATCATTCACCAGCTGCGCAAGGTCTTTATCGCCAGTGGAAATAATGGTCTTGAGTCCGAGTGCAGTCGCCTCGGTGGCCAGCGTGCCAATCACATCATCGGCCTCAATACCTTCGACCATCAAAATCGGCCAGCCGAGTGCTTTGACAACTTCATGGATGGGTTCGATTTGTCGGGCCAAGTCTTCCGGCATCGACGGGCGATGTGCCTTGTACTCCGGATACATGTCATCGCGAAACGTCTTGCCCTTGGCATCAAATACGCAGGCGATATGATCAGCGGCGTAGTCTTGCCGCAAGCGACGCAGCATATTGATCATGCCGTAAATGGCGCCCGTGGGTATGCCATCCGCGTTGCGCAAATCCGGCATCGCATGGAAGGCGCGATACAGATAGCTCGAGCCATCTACCAACAACAGGGTCTTGTTCATCGTTTTGATTATCGCAGAGTTACCCTCCCAACCTCCTGCTATGGTCGGGTCAGCTGACGGCCGGGGTCGCTGCTGATGAGGCAGTCCTTGAAGCCAGAAATTACGCCACAAGCCGCCGCGCGCGGCGGCAGTTTAAGAGGCCGAGATCACTGACAAATGGTTTGCTAGAATGAGGACTGTCGCGCTCGAGTAACGGCGCCCACTGCGGGGATCACGATGAAATCGCTAGCCGTCATACTGCCTCGGTACCGTGTTTCCGGTGTAGCTGCTGTGTTATCCGTTTTATCGGGTGCCGCCTTGGGAGAGCCCCTGTTGGACGACCCCTATGCGGGCAGCCTGATACTCGATGGGCGCACGAAGATTACACAAATTCGCGAACAAAATGCTGTCACCTCGGTGCGCGTTCAACGCGGTGACAATATCTACCATGTGACACCTGCCGAGCAGATCCCTTACTACCAGGAAGGGGGGCGTGCCGCCACGTGGGAAATTATCCAGTTCCGCGCCAAGCCGGTAGATGACCGTAGCGCAATGCCACCACCCACCCGATGACTTCTACGCCCGGTACCGCCGGGCATTGTTACCTCCGCCATGGCAGTTTTCACACCGGTCACGCTAGACCAGATTATCCCTTGGGCTGCCAAGTTTCCTATCGGCCAGGTACGCTCCATTCAGGGCATCTCATCTGGTATCGAGAACAGTAATTTTTTTCTGTTTACCGATCGCGCCGAATATGTGCTCACGATTTTCGAAAAACTCAGCTTCGAGCAGCTGCCTTTTTATTTGAATCTGATGCGGCATCTCGCCGAGCGCGGTGTTCTGGTGCCAGCGCCTGTGGCGGACGCCAGCGGTAGCATCCTGCACCAACTGCAAGGCAAGCCGGCGGCCATCGTCAGCCGTCTGCATGGCGATTGGGTACCGGCGCCACAAGCGGCGCATTGCGCCAGTGTCGGTGCCATGCTGGCGCGCATGCACTTAGCAGCGCAAGACTATCCGCTGTATCAGCCGAACCTGCGTGGTTTGCCCTGGTGGCGCGAAACAACCCCAGTGGTGCTGCCCTATTTGACGGAGTCCAATCAGCTGCTATTACGTGCAGAGATGCAATTTCAAGAGCGCTTTGCAGCGTCGAGTGTCTACCCTGCCTTACCCAGCGGCCCAATTCATGCAGACCTGTTCCGCAACAACGTCATGTTTGACGGTGAACATCTATCGGGTTTTTTCGATTTTTATTTTGCCGGCTGCGACCGCTGGTTATTTGATGTGGCCGTGACGGTGAATGACTGGTGTATCGATCCGGACTCTGGCGCTACCGATGCCGCGCGCGTGCGCGCACTACTTGATGCCTATCATGCGGTTCGCCCTTTTACTTTGGAAGAGTCAGCCGCATGGCCTGCCATGTTGCGGGCAGCGGCGCTGCGTTTCTGGATATCCCGGCTGTATGATTTTTATTTGCCGCGTGAAGCCGAGATGCTGACGCCGCACGACCCGACCCATTTCGAGCGCATCCTGCGGCATCGCATCGAACACGCGGTCGAAGGCCTGGGCTGATGGAACCCATCGCAGCCAAAGACGGCATCGGCTGGATCAAGCAAGGCTTTGCTTTGTTCCGACGACAGCCGGCTGAGCTATCGACACTGTTTCTGCTCTATATGCTGCTGATGTTCTCGTTATCGCTCATACCGGTGATAGGACAGCTGCTGCCACTTTTGCTGGTGCCGACGTTTACCATGGCCTTCATGCAAGCCTGCGTAGAAATTGAAGCCGATCGCAAGGTCAAGCCCACGCTGCTACTCACCGCATTTCGATCACCCGCTTTGGGCACGCTGCTAAGACTGGGCGCACTGTATCTGCTGGCCGCCACGCTGGCGATTGCCGCCTCATCACTCATTGATGGCGGCACGTTCTGGAAATTGTTGTCCGGCCAGATCAAGCCGGATGATGAAAAAAATATTACGGCTGATGATTTACCCTTGGCGATGCTGTTCTCGGCGCTGGTGTATCTGCCCTTCGCAATGGGGTTCTGGCATGCCGCCGCGCTGGCGATGTGGCAGGGTATGGGGCTGTTCAAAGCAATCTTCTACAGCTTCTTTGCCGTGCACCGCTGCGGCAAGGCTTTTCTGGCCTACTCGCTTGGCTGGGTGATGATCGGCATCGCCGCACCCGCCATCATCAGCGCCCTTCTCAGCTTGCTTCTCGGCAAGACTCTTGTGACCGTCATGCTGCTGATGCCGCTGTCGGTCATCCTCACCCTCGTGATGTACTGCTCCTTCTATCCCACCTATACCGCCGTGTTTGAGCGGCCGGAACAAAGTTCGATTACCGCCCACTGATAGACAAATTTTGCCATTCGCTCTGTGAATGGTCTTTTTGTCGTTTTTCCGAAACTCAGGGGGAAATTATGCACGGCACGTCAAATGCCAATAAAACGGTTTTCTACTACAACGGTTCCGGGAGTCAAAGAGTCGGAAAGCATTCAGATGTTGTTATGCAGAGGAAAACCAACATTGGTGGTCAAAAACACGTCGTTTTTGAAAGAGTTGCAAATGGAAGTTTTCGTGAAAAGATAGATAATTTTTTTACTGGGCTTAGACGAGCAAGCCCAAATAAGATGCAACAATTTTTTGAAAGTCGTGGGCTGACGAAAACACAAGCTCATCGGGTGACTTCTAATATATTGGACAAAGGCCGCTCGGCCATATCATTTGATTTGGCTCTATACGGTCACCAATCAGCCGCACGCGGTCAGTTGCCAGATAAATGACGAAGCCCATATGTTGTTGTAGTTGGACTTAATCGAAATGACGAATTAGCATTCACCACGCTTGAACCCTACTCGACTCAAGAGTTCGAGTACGCGGAAACTAGATAGTCAAACCACCCGCTCCAACTTCGCCACACCCACATCTAAGAACTTCATACCTTTGCGGCCGAAATTGATATGCGCCCGGGCTTGGGCGCCACTGCCCTCGATATTCACGATCACGCCATCACCAAATTTGGTGTGATGCACGTTTTCACCGATACGCCAACCCACGTCGCGATTCATTTTCTGTGCGATCTGGTTACTACCGGCCTCGGGCGCGTCAACCCAAGCGGCTTTAGTCTGCACAGCGCCAAACCAATGGCCCTGCACTTTAGGCGATAGCCATTTCAGACTATCTTCCGGTAACTCATCAAAGAAACGTGACTTCATGTTGTAACGGGTTTGGCCATGTAGCATGCGCGTCTGCGAGAAGCTCATGTACAAGCGCTTTCGTGCTCGGGTGATCGCCACGTACATCAGCCGCCTTTCTTCTTCAGCACCGTCATCTGCTTCTTCACTATTCTCATGCGGGAATAAGCCTTCTTCCAAGCCGGTGATGAAGACCGCATCAAACTCCAAGCCCTTGGCCGAATGCACGGTCATCAGTTGAATGGCATCCTGCCCAGCTTGTGCCTGATTGTCGCCCGCCTCAAGTGATGCATGCGATAGAAATGCCGATAGCGGTGACATCACGGTTGCTAACGGGGCATCGGCATCAATGATTTCCGTACCATCGCCCATCGTGAGTACAGGATTTTGTGCAGCTTGCGCTTGCGGTCCGAGCAGTGCGGGTGCATCCAAGCCAAAGCCTTCTTCAGACACAAACACCGTTGCGGCAGCGATCAGCTGCTCAAGGTTTTCGATTCGATCAGCGCCTTCTTTTTCACCTTGGTAATGCAGGATAAGCGTGCTCTTCTCCAGCATCACCTGTACCATTTCTGGTAACGGTAGTTGCTGGGTCTCGAAGCGCATGGATTCAATCAGCTTGACAAAACTTCCCAGCGAGCTGCCCGCCTTGCCGGCCACATACGGCACGGCCGAGTACAAAGACACCCCATACTGACGCGCTGCATCTTGTAACTGTTCGATAGAACGTGCGCCAATACCGCGCGTCGGAAAATTAACCACCCGCAGAAATGCGGAATCATTGTGCGGGTTATCAATCAGCTGCAGGTAAGCGATTGCATGCTTAATCTCGGCTCGCTCAAAAAAGCGCTGCCCGCCATACACCCGGTACGGTAGCGCAGCGGTAAATAGCGCATGCTCAATCACACGTGACTGTGCATTCGATCGATATAACACCGCAATCTCACTGCGCAGCCAGCCTTCGTTGATGAGACTTTTCATTTCCTCGATCAGCCACTGCGCTTCTTGCAGATCACTCGAGGCTTCATAAACGCGAATTTGCTCGCCATGGCCTGCGTCGGTACGCAAATTTTTACCAAGGCGATTAGTGTTGTGTGCAATGAGTTGATTAGCCGAGTCAAGAATATGACCGTGCGAGCGATAGTTTTGCTCCAGCTTGATCAGATTCTGAACATTGAATTCACGCTCGAATGCAGCCATATTCCCAACATTAGCGCCTCGAAATGCATAAATACTTTGGTCATCATCGCCTACAGCGAACACTGCATTGTGCTCGCCCGCGATCAGCTTCAGCCACTGGTATTGCAGGTCATTGGTATCCTGAAATTCATCGACCAAAATATGCTTGAAGCGCGCACGATAGTGCTCGCGCAGTGGCTGATGTCGTGAAAGCAGCTCGTAGCTGCGTAGTAGTAATTCAGCAAAGTCGACGACGCCCTCGCGCTGGCACTGCTCGTCGTAGGCAGCATACAACTCGACAAACTTGCGCGTGAAATCATCATAGGCCTCTACAGCATCTGAACGCAAACCCTGGTCCTTGGCGCTATTGATGAAGTATTGCAGCTGCTTGGGAGGATATTTCTCGTCATCGACATTCAGGCGTTTCATCAGGCGCTTGATAGCTGAGAGCTGATCGGCCATGTCCAGAATCTGAAAGGTCTGGGGCAGCGCCGCATCACGGTGGTGGGCGCGTAGTAAACGATTGCACAGGCCATGAAAGGTACCGATCCACATGCCGCGCGTATTGATTGGCAGCATGGCCGACAACCTGGCCAGCATTTCCTTGGCCGCTTTATTGGTGAAGGTCACTGCCAATACGCCGGCAGGCGAGATCTGCATGGTCTGAATCAGCCACGCGATACGCGTGGTAAGTACACGGGTTTTACCGGAACCAGCGCCAGCGAGAATCAGCGCAGGTTGGGCAGGCAGGGTGACGGCGGCAAGTTGCTCGGGATTGAGATTGTGCAGAAGGTTTTGCATGCCGCGATTATATGACGGCGTGTCAGCAAAACACGCCGCCTATCATTGCCAATGACGAATCAAACTTTGTTGAGGTTCTGAGGCGAAGCGGTTGGGGATGAGGTATCGGAATCATTATTGCGCTCGGTATTTGCCTCTTTTACACCATCACCTCTAACATTTTTCAGCGCCGCCAAGGAGCCACGACGAAATATCAGATTTCGCTCGCCTTGCGGTTGATCCAGGTCGGGACGAATAACAGTCTGACGACGGCACTCCTTGATCACAAGTCTACAAATGGTATCCAGCAGTCGTGACCAGGGGAATGGAGTGAATTTATGGTCAGACTGATAAATCGTCCCTTTCTTTCCGCTGAGTGGATGCGCATTTAACCAGCGATGGCAGAAGAACTGGAGATCCGGATTCCCGGTCACTTTTCTAACCATCTCTCGGTAGCTTTCTTTTGGATTAAGAAAATTCCGCAGAAAATCTTCCATCGCCTTGATACCGGCGATCGCTCGCGTTGGACCCTTATCCTCTGGCCGCATCATCGCATTCACTAACATCAGCCTGGTTGAGGGCTCCATAGTAAGGAACTGTCGTGCGCGCTGACGCTTAATTTTTTGTGTATCTGATTGATCACGATAATGCTCAATTTTTTTCTCTTGCCATGCCTTAGTCGTTGCAACGCTGTACGCCTGATTTAATACTTTGAGCTGCGGCCTGATATCGCCAACCTTGATGTCTCTGTCGAGGGGCGCAGTGCAAGCGAAGATTTTTAATGCGCGATTAGCATCCCGCTGCGCCTGGGTCAGATACTTGAATTTCTTTTCGACCGTTTCGGTTGTCCGAAGAAGAATTTCGAGCAGCTCTTGCCTTTGCTTGGTGATATTAGCTGTAGCGACGGGGTCTGCTGCTGATTTTCTTGTCTTTTGAGCGAAACCTATCCATGGCTGACCATCGACGGTGTAGTCAGCACGCAGTGCCTGACTGTCTTTCTCGGTGCGAATGACGTCGTATATCTTTCTAATATTTTTTGCATTGCCATTCGGGCTTAACACAACGTAGGGATTACCATTGTTATAGATGGGCTCAGTGGTTCTTTCCAAGCGCACAGGTGAATTCGGCAGCATACATACTCCTGATAGATGAAAAAGGTAGGTACGACTATGACGCCTCTCGATCTTGCTTGAAATAACTGATCCGTTTCCGAGTGATGCTTTGGGGTTTGAATCACTACAGATCAAAGACTCTGCGGTTGATCGTAGGCACTCGAGAGGCGGCTGTTTACCGCGCCTCTGAGTAGCGAACACCCCATTGGGGTTCCGATACGCATCAATCGATGATTACTAAAGATGCGTACAGGTCTATCTGGGTAGATCGATAATTGTGTTGAGTATTCGACTATCGAAACAGTGAAGCAAATGCGATTGCCGCTGCTTGATGATCTTCAACGCTATAAACACTGCTAATCGCAGCAACAGAATGCGCGCCAAGTTCGACGAGCGGGCGAGCGTTATCGGGTGTCATGCCACCGATCACGCAAATTGGTAGAGAGAGTTCGGACAAGGCTTGGGTAATGATACTCGGCGCAGTCGCAACCTCGTATTTTTTTACACGTGACGGGTAAAACCCACCGAACGCAACATAACTCGCGCCGGCTGTGGCGGCATCACGCGCCAGCTGAAGGTCACCATAGCAAGAAGCACCGACTATTTTTTCTTTGCCGATTTTTGATCTGACTTCCGCAACAGAAGCATCCGTACCGCCAACATGAATGCCGTCTGCATCGATGCGCTCACATAAATCCAGATGATCATTAATGATCAGCGGTATGTTTTTTCTTCGGCAAAGCGCCAATAAGGCAGATGATTGTTCGCTGCGTAATGCTTCACTTGCTGTTTTGTGACGATACTGCAGTAAGGTCGCCCCGCCCTCGATCGCTTGCGCGGTAACGGCAACAAGCTTGTCGGTATCGTCCCAGTCGGGGGTGACGAGGTATAGACCTCTCATGACATCTCCTTGGTGCGATTGGGGATCAACTGCCCGTCTGCAATACTGAAAGCAGTGTCAAGACACTGCTGCGTGTAACGCTGTGCCGACTCCAGCGCGGCTTGCATCGGCACGCGCTGTGCGAGCTTGGCAGCGATCGCTGCGGCAAGCGTGCATCCGGACCCATGAAACTCACCACTCAGCCGCGGCCATTGCCAGACTTGCTTACCGCTGCGATGGAACCAGGTATTGATGACTGCATCGCCCGCGCCGTGGCCGCCTTTGATGAATACATGCGGCGCATCTTGAAGCAAGTGTGCTGCCTGAGCCGCCAAGTCGTCGCTGCCTGTGAGTTGCTGTGCCTCGGGCAAGTTAGGTGTGATCAAAGTTGTCCGTTGAAGCAATGGTGCCAGCGCGCGTACTGCATCACCTTTCGTCAACAGGTCGCCATGGCCGCTGGCCAGCACAGGATCCAGCACGATGGGTAACTGCGGATTCACCCCGCGGAGCTGATCGATCACATCGCTAATCACCTCCGCATTATCTGCTTGACCGACAATACCGATTTTTATCGCGTCAATACGCGTACCTTGATCAATAAGTACTTGGCACTGCTCACGCATCAACGCCACATCAACTGGATGCACTGACATCACCCGCTGATTATTCTGCACAGTGAGCGCAGTAACTATAGGCAAGGCATGGACACCGGCAGCGCTAATCGCTTGAATATCCGCTTGTATGCCAGCGCCGCCGCTCGGGTCCAGACCAGCAAACACCAGTACGCAGGGTACATTCCTGCTTTTGTTCATGCCACACGGCCTGCCATCGGCGACGAAGGTGACGCTACAAATTTACGTGGGATACGCCCGGCAAGAAACGCTTCGCGCCCGGCTTCAATCGCGAGTTTCATGGCACGCGCCATGCGTACCGGATCTTTGGCGCCAGCGATGGCTGTGTTCATCAGCACACCATCACACCCCAACTCCATCGCAATCGCTGCATCCGAGGCTGTACCGACACCTGCATCCACCAATACGGGTACTTTGGACTGCTCAATGATCAAGGATAAATTCCACGGGTTAAGGATGCCCATGCCAGAACCAATTAATGATGCCAGCGGCATGATGGCGCAGCAGCCAATGTCTTCCAGCATCTTGGCTTGAATCGGGTCATCGCTGCAGTAGACCATGACATCAAACCCATCTTTCACCAGTACCTCGGCCGCTTTGAGCGTCTCTGGCATGTTGGGGAATAAGGTTTTTTCATCACCCAGCACTTCCAGCTTGACCAGCTTGTGGCCGTTCAGCAGTTCACGCGCGAGCTGTAATGTGTAGATCGCATCCTCCGCGTTATAACAGCCCGCTGTGTTCGGCAGGATGGTGTATTTGGATGGTGGCACCACATCCAACAAACTTGGTGCGTTCGGGTCTTGGCCGATGTTTACCCGTCGAATCGCAACGGTAATGATCTCGGCCCCGGATGCCTCGGTGGCACGACGGGTTTCGTCGAGGTCTTTGTACTTACCGCTACCAACCAGTAAGCGCGAGCGGTAAGTTTTGCCGGCGATGATCAGGTTGTTGGCTTGTTGGTTGTCAGTCATTCCGGGTATTCCTTGTGGATCAATGAAAGTCACTGGATCCCGGCCTGCACCGGGATGACGATTTACACGCCAGCGGCCCCAAAACTGTCATCCCGGCGCAGGCCGGGATCCAGGATCTTCAACCGATGCAGCGAATCGACGTGAATATTAATTCGACCGCATCAGCCACCGCCAATGGCACGCACGATATCGACCTTGTCATCCGCAGAAAACCGACGCTCTCGCCATTGTGCGCGCGGTACCACTTGCCGATTGACTGCAATTGCCAGCGCTTGATTTGTCAGCGATAAGGCATCAATCAAATCTTGCACGCAGTCTTCAGCGCCAATATGACGTGCCTCACCGTTAAGTTCAATCGCTACCATCACCACCAGCCTCGCGTAACTCGAGCATCAATTGCTCAACGAAGAACTGCTTACTGCTTCTGATAAATCTCTGCGCCACTCTTCACAAACTCAACCGCCTTGACTTCCATGCCCTGTTTTAGCGCAGCGATTTCAGAAATGCCCTGCTTCTCGGCATACTCACGCACGTCCTGCGTAATTTT
>SXGQ01092473.1_pt1 | contig 11364 bp, 7 predicted proteins | sample 3178371 | NCBI WGS metagenome assembly SXGQ01 (sample SAMN11356859, study PRJNA531348) | freshwater metagenome | isolation source: freshwater sample F1-20 | place: China: Fuxian Lake, Yuxi | collected 2017-12-25 | reverse complement strand
GGGCTTCGTCGAGGATGATGAACGAGTTGTTGAGTGTGCGCCCGCGCATGAAGGCGAGCGGAGCGACCTCCACGGTCTGGCGCTCGATCAGTTTCTGCACGGCCTCCTGGTCGACCATGTCGTAGAGAGCGTCGTAGAGAGGACGCAGGTACGGGTCGATCTTGGCCATCAGGTCGCCCGGCAGGAATCCGAGTCGCTCCCCCGCCTCCACTGCGGGTCGGGTGAGGATGATGCGCTGCACCTGGCGTGAGTGGAGGGCCTGCACCGCCATCGCGACGGCGAGCCAGCTCTTGCCGGTACCAGCCGGGCCGACACCGAACGTCACGGTGTTGGAGCGGATCGCGTCCACGTAGCGCTTCTGCCCCGCCGTCTTCGGCCGGACCATCCGGCCACGCGCGCCCTTGAGGATGTCGTCAGTGAGGATCGTGCTCGGGCGCTGCTCGGCCCGGACCATCACGATGCTGCGGTCCATCACCGCCTGGTCGAGCCGCTCGCCGCGCTGCAGGAGCAGGACCATTTCCTCGAACAGTCTCCCCACCTGGTGTGCCCGCGGACCGGAGCAGGTGATCTCGTTGCCCCTCACCACGACAGCGACATCAGCGAAGGCATCCTCCACCCGGCGGAGCAGCTCGTCCCGCTGACCGAGCAGTTCGGGCATCAAATGCGAACCTGGGGCGACGACCGTCACGGTGGGGGTGGCGTCACTCATCGTCCCCTCAGGCTACCGAGCCAGCCAATCCGCACCCACTTTTGCCTGCCGTAGTACCGTCCCCCTGGGTCCGGCAGGCAAGGTCAGGTAGTGCGCAAGGTTCTCGCATCGTTCGCATGGTCCGCAGCAGTTCTCGGCCTCGTGGCGCCATGGACGGGGTTGGCGGCAGGCGGGGCCCGCCCCGTGGCTGTCGGGGCATCGTGCGCCCTCCTCCTCATCGGATGCATCGTCGGGGCGTTCATGCACGCGGTGCCGAGGTTCCTCGTCCTCGCGGTCGTCACCACGGGGGCATCAGCGGCCGGGGGGGCCTACCTCGTCGCGACAGGCGCAACCACCGATACGGCGCGCGTCCTGCGCGACTGCCTGCTCCTCGGTGCGCACGTGCTCCTGTGCGCCACACTCTTTGCCGTCACACGGCGCCGCCTGCGCACGGACGGCCGCGCCGTGCTCGTCGACGGAGCCGTCGTGGGACTCGGCTCCTGGGTGGTCCTGTGGGTCCTCCTCCTCCAACCGGCACTCTCCGGGTCGCAGGGCCTGCCCGCAGTCACCACCCTTCGCGGGGTGACACTCACCCTTCTCGCCGTCGCTCTCTTCCTGCTGGCCACGGTCGTCTTCTCCGACGCCCAGCCCACACCGACGGTCTCGCTCTCGTCCCTCGCGGTCATCGGCATCCTCTGCGGGCAGATTCTCTATCTCGTGGATGCGCGCGACACCACGAGCATCGGGACTTCCGTGCTCCTCGCGCCGTTCCTCTCTGCCGGCGCCCTCGCAGGCGGGGCCATGCTCCACCCCTCGAGCCGCATCCTCATGTCCCCGTCGCGCAGGAGGTCGGCACCGCCGCTGATGGCGCGTCTCGTGACGGTCACCGCATCAATGGTCGTGCCGGTCATCCTCCTCTCCGCCACCGACCCGGTGTCCGCCGACGACCGTACGGTGCGCACTGTCTCGGTTGTCGTCCTCGCAGCCGCGGTCATGACGAGGGTCGTCCAAGCCGTGCGGGCCAACGCGCGGACGCAGGCCAACCTGGTGAGGAACGCACAGACCGACCCGCTCACGGGGCTGCCCAACCGGAACGCGATGCTGGAACTGATCGAGGACTCCACATCGGAGGCTTGGGGCACCCCGCGCCAGCCGACCGTCCTGTTCATCGACGTCGACCGGTTCAAGAACATCAATGACAGTCTCGGCCACTCGGCAGGTGACGACGTCCTCCTCGAGGTGTCGCGACGCCTCGTCGGCTCTGTGCCCGCGCACGCACGCGTGGGGCGCATCTCGGGTGACGAGTTCGTGGTCCTCGACCCGGCCACGGAGAGCGCCACCCAGGCCGTCGTGCTTGCGGAACACGTCCTCGATTCGCTCCGTGCACCTCTCTCGCTCAGGCAGGGTGACATGTTCGTGTCGGCCAGCATCGGTGTGGCGATGGCCGTGCGCAGCCTCTCTCTCACCGCGGACGAGATTCTCCGCCACGCTGACACGGCGATGTACCGCGCGAAGGCAGCCGGCCGCAACTGCATCGCGTTCTTCGACGACTCGATGGTCGAGCGGGTCACGCACCGCCTTGACATCGAGACGGCGCTGTACAGGGCACTGGAGAGAGAAGAGGTGCACCTTGTGCACCAGCCCATCATCGACACCCGTCTCGGCATCGTGGTCGGCTTTGAGTCCCTCATGAGATGGGACCGCGGCGACAACGGGACCGTCTCCCCGGCAGAGTTCATCCCCATCGCGGAAGAAACCGGCACCATCGTGCCGCTCGGCTCGTGGGCACTCCTCGACGCACTCACGAACCTGCGCCAGTGGATGGACACCGGCACGTGCGGGCCCCACACCACGATCAGCGTGAACGTCTCGGCGCGCCAGCTCCACGACCCCACGTTCGTCTCCGTGGTGTCGGATTCCCTCTCCCGCTCCGGCGTGCCGCCGGACCGGCTGTGGCTGGAGGTCACTGAGAGCGTGATGATTGCCGAGCCCACCCAGGCATTGGCATCGCTTCGCCAGCTCAACTCGCTGGGGGTGCGCATCGCCATCGATGACTTCGGAACCGGCTACTCGTCCCTGTCGCTGCTCCAGCGGTTCCCCATCCAGAGGGTGAAGATCGACAGGGCATTCGTCAACGAGCTCCGCGCCGACGGCGGTTCGCACACCCTCGTGCGCACCATCATCGCCATGGCCGAGTCCCTCGGGGCAGACGTCGTCGCCGAGGGGGTGGAGACGATGGAGCAGATGGACATCCTGTCGTCCCTGCAGTGCCACAAGGCACAGGGATATCTCATCAGTCACCCGGTCGCATCCGGTGCCGTCGCCTCCACGGTCACGGCTCTCGAGGACTCAGCGCACTGGCGGCGCTGAGAACAACCTGACCAGGTCCGGAGCAGAGGTCGTTCGCCTGTGCGTCAGGCCGGCGGGCCGACGCGGGTGACGACCCCGTTCTCGTCACGCACGTAGAGCTCGACGGTGTGCGCCCCGGCGCCCAGCCGGGAAATGTCGAGCACAGCGGTGAACCTGACCTCACCCTCCTGCCCGGACAGCTCACCGAGCACGCCCGCTGCGAAGCCGTCCACGACGATGATCCCCTCCGTGCCCTCGAACGCAGGGCGGGACAGCGTGACCGTGCCCGTGATGGTCGCGGGAACCGTGGTCCCCGGGCGCCCGTCAATGCCCCCGAACGCATCGCGCTGTTTCAGCGTCCATGACCCGACGAGAGACGACTGTGGCGCCGCGGGCACGGGGAGGCCCACCAGACCGGCGGACTGACCGACCGCAGCGATGCGGCTGACCGGACCGATGTTCGGCACCAGCATCGCGTAGTACTCGGCACGTTGCCTCGCGGCAGCAAACCCGGTGGAGACCGCGCGCCTCTCACCCGTGGCAGCCACGACCTCACGCACGTCGCGGGAAGGGCAGGCGTCCCGGACTGACAGCCCGTCGAACTTCCAGTCTGAGGACGTGCCCAGGACCGCGTTCACGGTGGGGAGGATGTCGAGATTCGTCACGGGGCAGTCGTTCACCCTCCCTCCCGTCTGGCCGGGGAACTTCATGAACATCGGGATCCTGTAGATGTCCTCCGACTGCTCGAGGTCGGTGAAGTCGGTGTTGCGCTGCGGCAAGGTCGGAAGAAACGAGATGCCGTGGTCGGCGGTCAGCACGAACATCGTGCTGTCCCACTTGCCGGCCGCCTTGATGATGTCCATCGCCCTCGCGACTGCGGCATCGGTTGCGGCGAGCTGGTGGAGGAACGCCTGGTAGGTGTCCCTCGTCCCGTCCTCGTCCTCCGGATTCTGCGTGCCGATCTCCGGGCTGAGGGGCGCAATCCTCGCGTCAGGCGTGAGGCGCCAGGGGGCATGCGGGAGGAGCGCATGGACCACATTCACCATCGGCTCCGCCGATGAGGCGAGCGCCTGTGCGCCGTCAAGAATCGCGTCGCGCTGGCTGAACACCTGGTCGTGCAGTTGCTGCTTGAACTTGTCACGCACTGCGGCAAACCCACCCCAGCCCTGGTCCACCCGCGGCAACCTGTCGCGCAACGACGGCGGCAGGACGCGCTGGCCGTAGACGATCGACACGTCCTTCAGGAAACGGCGCAATCTTGTCGCCGAAATGCCCGTTCCGAATTCCGACTCGCCCCCACAGACCCTCTTCGGGCAGAGGGTGGTGACCGGCTCCGTGCCCGCGACCCTCGTTTCGCCGGCGTACAGCGTGAAGATGTTGTGCGGGTACGAGTAGAGGAACGGCCCGCCGTCCCTGACCGGCCGGGAGGACGCGAGCACCGCAGGAACGGCCTGGTGGGTGAAGTTTGAGACCGCGAGGGCATCCCGGTACCACGTGGACTGAGCGGCGAGTGCGGCAAAGCCCGGCCACCTCTCCGCGTTGATGTTCCCGTCAGGCCCGAGCAGGGCGTACAGCGGGAACTCGTCCATCACGAGCAGGAACACCGACAGGTCATTGTTCGAGACGGTCGCGTTTGCCTCCGTGTCTGACAGCGGGAAGATGAGCGGGCGGAGCTGCACGAAAGTCGTCGCCCCGAGCCCGAGGGACAGCACCGCCAGCCAGCGGGACCACTCGCGAACCCCCTTCCGCTTGTCGAAGGCCCACGGCACGAGGAACGCGAGGGTCAGCGCGAGCAGCACGTACCCGGCATCGGACCCCACCCCGACCCACCTCGCCACCGCGAGCCCCGAGAGGAACGAGAGTCCGCCGACCAGGACCAGCCGTGTGGCCTCGTTGACCCTGGGGCCGAACATCGCCGAGAACCTGTCGACGGCGACCGCGGCCAGGCCCGGCCCGAACAGGAAGAAGAAGAGGAACAAGAGAACCTCCCACCTGGACAGTTTTCCCGCGCTGAAGACGGTGAGGTTCTTGCCGTACAGGTCGAAGATCGGCTGGGCAATCGAAACGGTGGAAAGAGACAGATAAGTGAGGAAGTGCTTCCGTGCCACGTCCCCAACCTTGCCACAATGAAGGGGTGCGCGACCCCCTGCCCCACCCCCGGCACGTGACCGCGTGCCTGCTCTCGGTCGCCGTGCTCATCGCGTCGGCACTGGCAGGAACGACCCGCAGTGCGTCGGCTCGCTCGGGTGACCTGACGCGTGAGGGCCAGGGAACGCTCGTGTTCATCGGGGACAGCCTCACCGTCGGGGCCGACGCCTTCGGGGCCGTCGCCCTCAACCTCCGCCGTGCGGGAATCTGGACTGCCGTGGTGATGGACGGGCGTGTGGGACGAACCGCAAGGCAAGGGGCCTCGACACTCGCGACGAGGATGGAGACGACCCGCAACCCCACGGCAGTGGTCGTGGCACTCGGGACGAACGACATGATCTCTCAGCGTGCGGCGTCCTATCCCCCGGCAGTCATCGAGAAGGTGATGAACGAGTCACTGGGGGTCCCGGTCCTATGGGTGACGCCGACCTTCTCCTCGGCGATCCGGCCGGACTGGAGGCAACGCGCCCTCCGTTTCAACCGGGCCCTGCGCGCCGCGCAGACCGAATGGCCGAATCTTCACATAGCCGACTGGTCGGGCGCATTCGCACCGAGAGGTGCGTCCCGCTACATCGCCGACGGCGTCCATCTCACGGTGACCGGGTACAAGACACGTGCCTCATGGACAGTCCGCCAGGTGACCTCCTTCGGCCGCGCGATCATCGATGCGACAACAACCACAACGACAAGCACCACAACGTCCACCACCATCGTGCCGACGTCAACGACGGACACCGCGCCGACGACTGCCCCACTGCCGACATCATCAACGACTTCTGCCCCCGTGCCATGACCCCGGTCTGACTCGCTGTACCGTTCCCGTCATGCGCGCAGTGTTTGCCGAGCAACAATCAGTCGTCCTGAGGGACATCGACCCTCCGGATGGTGACGGCGTCGACCTACGGGTCGCCATGTGCGGCATCTGCGGGAGCGACCTGCACATGATCGAGAGCGGCATGCGCGGTGTCGTGGTGGGACACGAGTTCGGCGGGTGGTTGCCCGACGGTCGGCTCGTCGCCGTGAGACCCACTGGGGAGTGCGGCTCCTGCCGGCACTGCAACCGGGGCAAGCACCACCTGTGTGCCGATGCGATGGCACGCTCCTACGGGATCTCGATGAACGGTGGACTGACCACCACTGCACGGGTCGAGGAGTCCCGTCTCACCGTGATGCCGGTCGGTTCGCGCCCGAGAGACGCCGCCCTGGTCGAGCCTCTTGCAGTGACGATGCACGGGGCGAGACGCTCCGGTGTCACCAGGGGTGATCGCGCCCTGGTCGTCGGGGCCGGAAGCATCGGACTTCTCACTGCAGCCGCACTCCGGGCGCGGGGCGTGGAATGCGACATCGTGGCGCGCCACCCCCACCAGGCCGGGGCCGCCGAGGCCCTCGGGGCGAGGGTCCTCGAGCGTCCGATGACCTCCGGCTACACGCACACGTTCGATGCCGTGTGCACCCAGGAGACGGTTGACCTCTGTATAGATGCCACGGAGCCCGGGGGCACCCTGCTCGAGTTCGGACTGTTCTGGACGCCCGTTCGGATGTCGAACACAATGCTCCTGAAGGAAGTGACGTTCGTTCCGGCCATGTTCTATGGCCATGACCATGACCACAACGACTTCACGGAGGCTGCTGCCGTTCTGGGAGCCGACAACGCCGTCGCGGATGTCTTGGTGACCCACGAATTCGGCCTGGAGGACGCGCCAGAGGCCTTCCGGGTTGCCGCCGACAGGTCGAGCGGGGCGATCAAGGTCCACATCCGGCCCTGACCCGCCCGCCCGCTTGTGCGCTCGGGCACGAACCGACCCTTGTATGAGCCAAATGGTGCATGGACAATCTTTGCCAGGTGCCTTGCTTGCGGGTCCGTGCCCGGTGCTATCGTGTCCCTCGTCACACCACGGTGGTGTGTCAATTTTGGGGGTACCTCAATGACTCAACGTCAGACCAGTCGGTCACGAGTGTTGCGACGCGCGGGAGTGGCCCTTGCGGCCGCGATTGCAGTCTCCACCGTGGCCTCCACCGCCGGCGCGGCTTCCAAGCCGCAGGCAGGGACGTATGGAGGAAACGCGAAGGTGGCCATTGGCGACACCTTCCCGGGTTTCTGTTTCTCCAACAACCCGAACAACTCGGCCCTCATGGCCGTGCGCACCATCTATGAGACTCTCGTCGAGAAGTCAATCGGTGGCGACTACATCCCGCTGCTCGCGAAGAGCTGGTCGGCATCCTCGGACTTCAAGTCCTGGACGTTCAACCTGCGCGAGACCGTGAAGTTCCACGACGGCACCCCATTCAACGCTGATGCAGTGATCACCAACTTCAACAACATCACCGGACGCGTGGCACTCGCCGCGTTCGTGGCGGGTGGTCTCGCCGGATACGCAGCCAAGGGCTACACCGTGGGCACCGGATCGACCTTCTCGGCGAACATCGCCAAGATGACCAAGGTCAGCGACTACGTGGTGAAGTTTGACCTCGACCGCGCCCAGAACGACTTCCCCGGCACGCTCTACGCGTCGGGTCGCTTCGTGATGCGCGCTCCCAGCCAGGCAGCCGACAGGGACACCTGCCTCAAGAAGCCAGTGGGCACCGGGCCGTTCAAGGTTGAGGCGGGATACACCCTCATCAATCAGGACGAGCTCAAGGTCGTCCGCAACGCTGACTACTGGCGCTCCGCCGCTAACGGCGACAAGCTCCCGTACCTCGATTCCATCACGTTCACGAACGTGAAGGAAGCGTCACAGCGTGCGGCCGCCGTCCGTAAGGGCACCTACGACGCAGGCCAGTTCGGTTCCGCGACTGAGGCAACGTTCATCCGCGACCTGCGCCAGCGCAAGTCCGTGGTCACCGAGTACAAGTCGAAGATCGAGTTCTACCCGTCCTTGTGGCTGAACCAGGCCAGGGACGGCTCGCCGTTCGCGAGCAAGAACGCGCGTCTCGCAGTTCTCCACTGCTTGGACCGTGTCAACTACGTGAAGGTCCGCACCAAGGGTGAGACCACCATCGCCAACGCGCTGGTGCAGCCCGCGAGCCCGATGTACACGACCCGCGGCTTCCAGAAGTTCGACGTCGCAGGGGCGAAGACCTACGTAGCGGCCTACAAGGCCGAGACCGGCAAGGATCTGTCCTTCTCGTTCCCGTCCGACGTGTCCACGTCGGCACAGGCCAACGCGAAGTTCTTCCAGAGCCAGTGGGCCAAGTGCGGCATCACCGCGAACATCGTCGTCGAGGAATCGGCAGTGATCATCGCGAAGGCCTGGAACTCCTCGGCAACGAGCATCAAGAACCAGAACGCCTACGACGGCTTCTTCGCCACCCTCTTCGAGGGCACTGACATGACGTTCAACGCTCCGTTCATCCTGACCGACTCGTGGCTGCCCTCCCTGGGTGCGGCCGCCGGCGGCCAGACCGCTGCCCTGCTGCGCACCGCTCTCGGTTCGCTGCTGCAGCTGAACAAGCACTCGAACACCAACGTCGACAAGGCGATCTACGACGCGCAGGCATCCGCCACCAAGCTCGGGGCCAAGACCAAGTTCGCGGAGGCCGCAGCACTCCTGCAGGGCGAGGCGTACATGGGCTCGGTCGAGCACTTCTACTTCACGATCTTCGTGAACAAGAAGAACGGTCTGACCAACATCGGAAAGACGAAGTTGCCAGAGGGCAAGACGCAGCGCGTCATGACCAACTGGGGCATCGACTGGTCCGGAGTCCAGAAGATCGCCGGCAAGGGCTGATCGCTCGCTGAGCAAACCTCGAAAGGGGGTGGTGCCCAACTTGGGCGCCACCCCCTTTCTCATGTAACGTCTCAAGGAACTAAGGGGGGACATGGACATCTTGCGCCTGTTGGCAAAGCGAATCGTCGGGATGGCAGTGATCGTCACGACCGCAACTTTCCTGCTCGCTTGCCTGGTCTGGTTGTTGCCAGGTAATCCCGCAGCGCTCCTCGTCGCAGGATCAGGCACTCCCGAGATCATCGCCGAGCTCGAACGGGAGCTCCATCTCGACCGCGGGATCCTCGGGTACTGGTGGAACTGGTACAGCAACCTGCTCACAGGCGACTTCGGGTACTACTTCCTGAACGGGGGGAGACGTCCACTGTCGGAAGTGATCAGTGCAACCCTGCCGGTCACTCTCCAGTTGATCATGTACGCCCAGATTGTCGCGCTGAGCGCGGCCGTACCGCTCGGCCTCATCTCGGCTTACAAGGAGAACGGGCGCTTTGACCGCATCGTGTCGAGCACCCTCTTCACCCTGGTGTCCTTCCCCGGATTCGCACTCGCCCTGATCATGTCCCTCGTCTTCGCGGTTCAACTGGGTTGGGTCGATCCCATCGGCTACACCCCCCCCAGCGAGAACCTGGGTGAGCACCTGAGACTCATGATTCTCCCAGTCCTCAGCATTGCTGTCGGTCTGACGTCGTCGTACACCAGACTCCTCCGCACCGACGTGATCGCCACACTGAAGGATGACTACGTCACCATGGCGGCGTCGAAGGGAATCTCGGACCGCCGCATCCTGTGGCGCCACGTTTTCCGGCCCTCTAGCACCACCCTTCTCACCTCTGCAGCCCTGAACATGGGCGGTCTCATCGGCGGCACCATCGTTATCGAGACCATCTTCGTGATTCCCGGAATGGGCTACGAGGTCTTCTACTCAATCGGCGCACGACAGGTGATTGCCATGCAGACCCTCATTGCGTTGATCTCATTCGGTTACGTGTTCTTCAACAGCCTGATCGACATTCTCACCAACATCATCGACCCGAGAACGAGGGAACGCCGTGTCTGAGCAGTCCACCATTCACGCCGAGACAGCAGCCGATTCGGTCGCATCACCGGCAAAGCAGAAAAAAGAGCGCAAGCGCCCGGTCGGCTTTTACGTTGCCGGGTCGTGGCTCAGCATCGTTGTGATCGCGGCCATCTTCGGTCCGCTGCTCCCGCTCCCTGCTTGGGACGAGTCGTTCTACGACTTCCTCGGGGCAAGGCCCGGGACCTCGGGTCACTTCCTGGGCACGACCCAAGACGGCTACGACATGCTGGCTGGCTTGGTGAACGGCGCGAAGATCTCCGCATCCGTGTCATTCGTGGCGGTCCTCCTCGGGGGTGGCATCGGGTCCTTCATCGGCGTCACGTCCGCATACTTCCGCGGCAAGTTCGACGTGATCGTGACCAGCATCTTCAACGTGATGCTCTCGATCCCCAACCTGGTGCTCTCGCTCGCACTCCTCTCGGTGCTTGCATACTCGGACGCCGACAACCCGGCGACGACCACACGTCGCGTGATGGTGTTGATGCTCTCCCTCACCCTGGTCATCATCCCGATTCTCGGGCGCATCGCCAGGGCCAGCACGCTCCAGTGGGCCGGCCGCGAGTTCGTCCTCGCGTCGAAGTCCATGGGCACGAAGGACTTCACGATCATCCGCAAACACATCCTGCCGAACGTTGCCCCCGCGATTCTCGCCATCGGGTTCCTCGCAATCGGCTCGGTCATCATCGTCGAGGGTTCGCTCTCGATCCTCGGCATCGGCGTCCCCGGGGGCGCCTCGTGGGGCTCCATGCTCGCGAACGGCCGCGGCAACATCGCGTTCAGCCCGCACGAGGTCTACATGCCTTCGCTGTGCATCGCCTTCACCGTGATCTCCAGCAACTGGTTCGGTGACTACGTCCGCAGAAAGCTCGACCTCCGGGAGGCCAAGATATGAGCACGCTCCTCAAACTGGAGAACCTGAACGTTTCGTTCAAGACTCCCCGCGGCCTGCTGAAGGCAGTCCGCGACGTCTCCATCGAGGTCCTGGCCGGAGAGAGCCTCGGTGTCGTGGGCGAATCTGGTTCCGGCAAGACCGTCCTTTCCCGCGCCACCATGGGCCTTCTCCCGAGCACTGCAGTCCGCACCGGCACAATCTGGTACCAAGACAAGGAAATCTCGCAGCTCCCGAAGGAAGAGGTGCGTGAACTCTGGGGCGTCGGGATGGCGATGATCTTCCAGGACCCCATGACTGCCCTCAACCCCGTGCGCCGCATCGGGTCACAGGTCACCGAGAGCCTCACCGTGCGCCTCGGCATGGACAAGAAGGCAGCCCGTGCCCGTGCGATCGAGCTGCTGAAGAGGGTCCGCATCCCGGATCCTGAGGCAATGTTGCGCAAGTTCCCATACCAGCTCTCCGGCGGCATGCGCCAGCGCATCAT
>SXGQ01248083.1_pt1 | contig 11371 bp, 9 predicted proteins | sample 3178371 | NCBI WGS metagenome assembly SXGQ01 (sample SAMN11356859, study PRJNA531348) | freshwater metagenome | isolation source: freshwater sample F1-20 | place: China: Fuxian Lake, Yuxi | collected 2017-12-25 | reverse complement strand
GGCGACGGGGGCCGGGGCGGGCGCTGGGGCCGGCGCGGCGGGCAGGGGCTTGGCCCCGGCGTCCGCGGGCACGGCGATGCGGCCGCGGATCTCGGCCACGACCCCGACGGCGATCCAGGCGCCGAAGGCGACGACCAGCCAGGCCTTGCCGGGGACCTGGCGGAAACGTTGCTGCGCGTCCCAGCGGAACAGCTTTGCCCCGGCGAGGCAGCCCGCGATGCCGGTCAGGCCGAGCGCCAGCAGGCTGAAGCGCGCGCCCTCCCATCCGCGTCCATTCACGGCCGCTTGGATGGCCTCGACCGCGTAGCGGCCCGGGAAGAAGGCGGAGACGTGTTGGGCCCAGTCGGGCAGCGCCGCGAGGGGCACGGCAACCCCGCCGATAATCAGCATCGGCAGGAACAGGCATTGGCCGAGCGCCTGAACCGCGGGGACCGTGTCGGCGAGGGCCGCGATTACCAGTCCGAGGCCGAGGAAGGCAAAGCAGGTGAAGGCAAAGGCGACCGCCAGGGCCGCGGGATGCGCGGGGGCGGTCATCCCGAGGCCGAGGGCCAAAGCGAGCTGCAGCAGGCCCGCGGTGGCCAGCAGCAGGGCACGCGCGGTGACCGTGCCGAGCACGAAGGCCCAAGTGGGCACCGGAGTGAGCCGGTAACGTCGCCAGACGCCCCTTTCCCGTTCGCCGACGAGGGTGGTCGGCAGGCCGAAGCAGGCTCCGCCCAAAACCGCCACCGTGAGCAGTTCGCCCATGTGCCGCAGCAGGGGGATGCGCTCGTGCCGGTAGAGCACGTAGAAGGCGATCAGGAAGATCACCGGGAAGAGGTAGCCGTACAGCAGCGCCATCCGGTTCCGGAAATGGAGCCGCAACGACATACCTAAGTAGGCGGTGAGGGCGCTCATCCGTGTTCCTCCCGCGTCAATTGCAGGAAGACCTCCTCCAGAGAGGCCCGTCGCACCTGCAGTTCCAACAGTTCCACGCCCGGCGCGGCCAGTAGCGGGGCCAATCCGGCGAGCGTCGCCGCAGGGGATTCGGTCTCGAAGCTGAATCCATCCGTCCGCGTCTCCAGTCCGGTTACCCCAGGCAAGGCGGCGAGCACTTCCGCGGAAACGGGGCCGCGGGCGCGGAGATGGACCGCTTGGCGTCCGCGGGACCCGGCCGCGAGGTCGCGCGGGGTGCCGGTGGCGACTACCCGGCCGCGATCGATGATCGCCACGCGGTCGCAAAGCGTTTCCGCCTCATCGAGGAGGTGCGTGGTGAGCACCACGGCACAACCTTCGTCCCGCAGCCCGCGAATGAGCGCGTGGAGGTCGCGGCGGGCCTGCGGGTCGAGTCCGGTGGTGGGTTCATCGAGGAACACCACGGCGGGCTCATTTACGAAGGCGAGGGCGAGGGCGAGCCGCTGCCGTTGACCACCCGACAGGCGATCGAAGGCTTGGTCGCCCTGTTCGGTCAGGCCGAAGCGGCGCAGGAGCTCTTCCGCTGGCCGACCGTGGGCGTAGAAGCGTCCAAACAAGGCCAGTGCCTCGCGCGGTGTCATCCGGTCCGGCAGGGCCGTGCTCTGCAGGGCAACGCCGAGGTGCTGGCGGATGGCGGCTGGATTCGCTCGGGCATCGAGCCCGCAAAGGTGGATGTCGCCGGCATCGGGCGCCCGCAGGCCGACGAGGCATTCGACGGTGGTGGTCGGCCCGGCGCCGTTTGGGCCGAGCAGGCCGAAGATGTCCCCGGCGGCGACCTCTAGGTCGACACCCTGCACGGCCGGCTTCCCGGCGTAGGCCTTACGCAGGCCGCGGACGGCGACGGGCGGGGTGGGGGAGGCGCTCACGGGAGGCGTAGGCGTAGGCGGCCCTAAGGGAGGGAACAAGCCGTTTCCAAGGGCGGGCCATCTCCGGGCTTCTCATTGCCGGCCGGATCCCCCACCGTGTGGCTTCCCCGATGAAACCCCTTGTCTTTGTCCTCACCCTTGCCCTGGCCGCCAGCGTCGCTCCCGCCGCCGAGAACACCCTCACGCCCGAGGAGCGCAAAGCGGGCTGGGAACTGCTTTTCGACGGCCGCTCGTGGACTGGCTGGCGCGCCTACCGCAAGCCGGCCGGCGAGCCGATCAAGGGGTGGGAGATTATCGACGGGATGCTGCATTGCCTGCCGAACGCCAAGGGAGACCAGCCGATCACGGCGCGCAAATACCGCGACTATGAGCTCAGCTGGGACTGGAAGCTCCTCGCCAAGGGCAACAACGGCCTGAAGTACCTCGTCACCGAGGACCGCCCCAAGTCGCCGGGCCCGGAGTACCAGATGATCGACGACGCGGGCCATCCCGACGGCAAGCTGGGCCCGCACCGGCAGACGGCCTCCTTTTACGAGGTGCTCGCGCCGGCGGCAGACAAGCCGCTGCGCGCACCCGGCGAATGGAACACCTCGCGCCTCGTGATCCGTGGCCAGCGCGTCGAGCACTGGCTAAATGGGCGGCAGGTGCTGGCGTTCGAGCTCGGCAGTGCGGAGGTGAAGGCCGGCATCGCGCGGAGCAAATTTAAGCAGGAGGCGGGCTTTGGCGACAAGATCGACGGCCACATTCTGCTGACGTACCACAACGACGACTGCTGGTACCGGAACATTAAGATCCGGGTCCTGCAGCCCTGAGCGGAAGATTGGTCCGAAGGCCGGCGGAGATGCCCCGGCCCACAATTTGGGCTTCCGCGGCAGGCCTGCTTCGTGCTCCAGTCGCGGGATGCAACTTTCCGCCCTCGTCCGGCCCGCGGTGCTCACGCAGCCCACGTATGAGCCCGGCAAGCCCATCGAGGCGGTGGCGCGGGAGCTGGGGCTTGATCCAGCGGGCATCCTGAAGCTCGCCTCGAACGAGAACCCTTGTGGGCCCTCCCCCCGGGCGGTAGCCGCGGCGACTCGGGCGCTGGCCCAGGGTGAGCTCTACCCGGACGGCGGGTGCTACGAGTTACGCCACCGGCTGGCGGCGGTGCACGGGCTGGCGCCGGAGCAGTTCGTGGTGGGCAATGGCTCCAACGAGATCATTGAGCTCCTCGGCCACGTCTTTCTGGGCCCAGGCGATGAGGTGGTGATGGGGAACCCGGCGTTCGTGGTTTATCGGCTGGTAACGCTGCTGTTCGGGGCGCGCCCAGTGGAGGTCCCATTACGCGACTGGCGGCACGATTTGCCGGCGATGGCGGCCGCGATCACGCCGCGGACGAAACTGGTTTGTGTCTGTTCCCCGAACAATCCCACGGGCACGGCCAACGAGGCGGCAGAGCTGCTGGCGTTTGTGCGCGCGCTGCCACCGCACGTGGTGGCGGTGATCGATGAGGCCTACGCGGATTATTTGGAGAGTCCGCCGGACCTGCGGCCGCTGTTGGCCGAAGGACGCAAGGTCATCGGCCTACGGACCTTTTCGAAGATCCACGGTTTGGCTGCCTTGCGCATTGGCTACGGGTACGCGGGGGCGGAGCTAGCGGGTCTGCTGCAGCGCGTGCGCCAGCCCTTCAACGTCAACGCCATCGCGCAGGCGGCGGCGCTGGGGGCGTTGGACGATGCTGAGTTCCCGGCGCGCTGCGCCCGGGAGAATCGCGCGGGATTGCAGCAATTGGGCGCGGCCTTCGCGCGCTTGGGCCTCGAACAGGTGCCTAGTGTCGCTAACTTCATTTTAGTGCGCGTCCAGGATGGGGAGCGGGTATTTCGTGCCTTGCAGGCTCGCGGCGTCATCGTGCGGCCGGTCAAGTCCTACGGTCTACCCGAATGGATCCGAGTTACGGTTGGCAACTGGGCCCAAAACGAGCGCGTGGTCGCGGAGCTGGCGCGCTTCCTAGACGCGCGGGCCCCGGCCTAAATCCAACCCGTTTCGTGGCCTGATGTTTGAGGTAACCGGCCCAAATGCCTCGATTGAATTTCTGGAAGCTTTGCCCCGGCGGTTTCCCTCGGTCGCAACTTCGGGATCTCAGCGAAGGCATTTATCGGGTGGACGGATGGACTGATGCGGGTCGTTTTCCGCGTCAAAGAGGGTCGCTCCCCCCCCCCCCCCCGCGCCAAGAACACGCTTGCCTGAAGTGAGCGAGGAGTTTTTGGTCGTCGTGTGGAGGGAGTCCCCTAGGCAACTCGTGGCGTAGGTATGAGGTGGTTCCTTCCGCGGTTCCATTATCCAACTGCAACTATCGTCCTCAGCTGATTGATTCCGTCTGCACGTCTTCCCACTCCATGAACGTCATCCTCCGATCCACCTATCTTTCCGCCGCGCTTGCAGCTGCTGTGCAGGCGGCCCCCTTCATGGCCATCGGCGATGGCGCTGAACTGTTCCTGACGGGCAAGCTGGGGGTCCGTTCTGATGACAACGTGCTGCTCGCGACCCGCGCGGAGAGCGATTTGATCTTCGAATTCGCCCCGGGCGTGGACCTCACCTTCGGCAAGAACGCCCAGCTGAAGGGCGTGCTGAGCTTGGTCGATACGTTCACGAACTACTCGGACAACAGCAATCTTAACACCAACCTCTTCACGGGCAATTTTCGTTCCGTGTTTGATGACGGGAAGATGCGGCTCGGCCTCGATGTGGGCTATGCGGAGCAGAATCAAAATTCCGCCTTCGTGCGCGGGCTCATCCGCCGTGACGTATTTAACACCGGGGCGACCACCGAGGTGGAAGTGTCCCAGCTCACGCGCATTGGCGCGGGGATCACCTTCGCCCACGAGAACTACAAGCGCCGCGGTTTCACGGATTCCGATAGCCTGAGCGTTCCGATCGACCTGTTTTACAAGTGGACCGATAAGACCGACCTCAGCGTGGGCTACCGCTACCGTGACTACCGGGTCGATATCGGCTCGGATTCCACCGATCACTTCTTCAACATCGGTGCCCGGGGTGAGTTCTCCCCCAAGCTCAAGGGCCGGTTTGCGATCGGTTTGAACACGCGCAAGCTGGATCGGGGCGGGGATGACACCCTCCTCGGCGTCGAGTCCGGGTTCACCTACGAGGTTTCCCCCAAGACCAATCTCGATTTTAATGTCTCGAACGATTTCAGCACCAGCCCCCAGGGTGAGCAGCTGAAGAACTTCGTGATTGGCGGTTCGGTTTCGAGCGCGCTCTCCGCCGAGTGGGCGCTCAAGGGTGGGCTCAACTTCCGCAGCTTGGAGTATTCCCGCCGGACGGACGATTTTCTGGAAGCCGAGCTCGGTGCCGTGTACACGGTCAATGCGAACGTTCGGGTCGGCGGCACCTATAACTATCGGAATTATTCTTCCCCGATCGCGGCCGCCGAGTTTAAGAATAACATTTTCGCGATCACCGCGAATTTCCGCTACTGAGTTCTGTTAGCCGAAGGCGCCTGTTTCTTGGCGCTTCCACTTTCTGGCGGGAGAAGATCTTGATGGTCTTCTCCCGTCTTCTTTTAAATGAGCGTGTTGTCCTCCCTGCGGTTTCTCGTTCTGGCCCCTGTTCTCACGGCCGCTTCGTCTGTTCCGGCTCTTGCGGCGGAAGTCGCTAACCCTAGTCCCCGAGGCGGGCGAGCCGAGGGTCCCGCGGCGATGCCGGACCGGGAGTACCTGCTGCAACCTCAGGATCTTCTGCGGATTTTCATTTTTCAGCACGACGACCTGAACAAGCAGATGGAGGCGGTGCGGATCAGCGACGCCCACACTATCAGCCTGCCGCTGGTTAACTCCGTCGACTTGCGTGGTCGGACGGCTCGCCAAGCGGAAGAGGTCATTCGGGCCGCCTTTGACCGCGACTACCTCGTTAATCCGCAGGTCAGCGTGATTGTGATGAAGTATGCCGAACGCACCGTGAATGTGGTTGGCCAGGTCAATAATGCGGGCCGCGTGCTCTTTCCGCAGGAGAAGGGGCTGACGATCGTCGAGGCGATCGCGCTGGCCGGCGGCCAGACCCGTTTGGCGGATCTGAAGAAGGTGCGGCTTACCCGGAAGACGGCCGACGGTGAGACCGTGGTCGAGGAGATCGACGTAGACGCCCTGATGCGGCGCGGCGGTCGCGACGCGATCGCCCTGCAGCGAGACGATGTGATCTTCATTCCTGAGCGCGCCTTCTGAAAACCACCTATGTCTAAGGAAACTGGCGACAAATCGACCCAGCAGGGGTCTGGTTCCTACGGCTACGGATACAGCGGTTCCTACGCCGGTTATTCGGCGGTTGGCTACGGGGATTCGGGGGAGGCCGGCGCCGGCCAGGTCCAGCGGACCTTCCAGGATTACCTCCTGGTCCTGCGTGAACGCATCTGGTACATCGTGGTGGTCTTCCTCGTCGTTTTTTCGAGCTCCTTGGTTTATACCCTCAGCGAGACGAAGATTTACCAGTCCTCTGCCACCGTGCAGATTCTACGGCGCGACACCACGCCGATGCCTGGAGTACAGCAGGTGGTCGATAATGACATTCGTTCGGCCGAGGACCTCAATACTCAGATCAAGGTCATCGAGAGCGCGACCCTGATTCGCCGGGTGGGAGAGCGGCTGAAGGGGGAGGAATTGAAGGCGTTTATGGCCCCCTACGAGAAGGAGGGCAAGGACGCGACTTTCCTGCTGGAGACCATCAGCAAGAACCGGAAGGTGATTCCGCAGCGCCTCACCCTCGTCGTCACCGTCGCCTATCAGCACCCGGATCGGATGATGGCGGCAAAGATCGCGAATCTCTTCGTCGAGGAGTATCTCAACCACAACCAGCGCCTGCGCAGCGCCGACATGTCTCGCGCGGTGGACGAGTTGCAGGTAACTGTCGACGACCAGCGAAAGAAAGTCGATCAGCTCGCCCAGAAGCTTCAGGCCTACAAGGAAAAGAACAAGACTGTCTCCCTCGATCAGCGGAAAGACATCGTGAGCGAGTCTCTCAAGCTGGCGAATCTCGAGGCTCAGAAGGCCGCCGTCGCCCTCCAGTCGGCGGAAACCCGTCGCAACCAGATTAAGGAATACCGGGAGAAGAACCTAGAGCTGACGGGCCTGGCGTTCATCTCGAGCCAACGTCTGATTGAGGGGCTGGAAACTCAGCTAGCGGCCCGCAAGATCGAGATCGCGAAGCTGAAGGAGCGCTACCGTGAGCGGCATCCGGATATGATCGCCGCGACGAAGTCGTTCGATCAAAACAAGCTGGAGCTGGAGAAGGCCATCGCCTCCATCTGCGATCAGGTGGAGTCTGAGTACCAGAGCGCCCTGCGCTATTTCGAAGCGCGTGCGCAAGAGCTGGAGAAACAGAAGGCGGAAACCTTGGAGCTCGACCGCATCGGCGTGGAATATAGCCAGATCGAACGCGAATACCTGACGCAAAATCAGATCCTGCAGGGGATCGTCGCGCGTTCGCGCGAGACGACGATGACGAGCGGTTTCGCGGTGCAGAACGCGCGGATTGTCGACCAGGCGGTGCCGCCGCCCGAGAACAAGCCCATCTCGCCAAACGTCCCCCTCAATCTTGGTTTGGGTTTGGTGGGCGGCTTGGGCCTCGGCCTCGCCTTCGCGTTCTTTGTGGCTTTCATCGATGACCGGGTGAAGAGCTCTTACGACGTGGAGGGGGTCGTGGGCCTACCCCTCATTGGCATCATCCCGCAGATCAAGCGGATGGAGCCGGCAGACCGGGCCCAGATCGTGGCGACCAATGCGGACCGACAGGTGGCGGAGGCCTTTCTGACGCTGCATTCGAGCCTGCGATTGAAGGACGAGAGCAAGAACGCCAAGTGCATCCTGACTACCAGCACCATTCCCGGGGAGGGAAAGTCGTTCGTTACCACTAATCTCGCTCTGACGTTCGCCTCCCACGGGGAGAAGGTGGTCGTCATCGACTGCGACCTGCGGAAGCCGAATATCCACAAGTCCCTGCGCTTGGAAAACCTGAAGGGTGTGATCGACGTGGTGGGCGGCACCGCGAGCGTGGAGGAGGTGACGGTCCGGAATGTGCATCCCAACTTGGACGTCATTACGTCCGGCGGGCGCGCGAAAAATCCGACGCAGGTTCTGAACAGCAAAGGCTTCGAGGTGATGATTGCAGACCTGCGGAAGCGCTACGACCGGGTTTTTATTGATACCCCACCGCTGGCGGCGGTGAGCGACGCCCTCATCATTCTCCCGTTGGTGGATGGCTCCCTCTTCTCGATCTTCTTCAACAAGGTTCGCCGCAAGGCGGCCCGTTTTGCGGCCGCCAAGTTGATGGAGGCTAATGTGCCCAACTTTGGGGCGGTGCTCAATGGGCTCAATCTGGCCGTTTCCGGTTACTACTACGCCCAGTATTACGATAAGTCCTACAAGGACTATTACGTCGTAGTTTCGAAGAAGGACAACGAGGTCGAGAAATAGGTCTGGAGCGGAGACAAAAACGGCATTTGCGCCGGCTGGGTTCGGGCGCGAGGATGTTACCGTGATGAGCATGCCTGGTCGCCACTTTTCCCCAGCGCTCGTTTGGTTTCTTGCCTTGGTCTCCCCCGTCGGGGCGGCCGAGGCGGTGCGCGAGACGATGGCGGAGCGGACGCTGCGGCGGATCGTGGAGCATCAGAAGGAGATCTTTGCCGATGCAGAGCGGCAGGGGGAGAAGGCGGATTTGCCCTCGATCCGCCAGCAACTGCAGCGCCTGACCCACGATTACGAACTCTTGCTGCGGGAGAACCCGGAATTCGCGGCTGGTTACGCGGCCTATGGCTATCTCCTCAGCAAGACCGCGATGCGCAAAGAGGCGATCGCGATGCTCCTCAAGGCCAACCAGCTCGATCCGGATATTGCGCTGGTGAAGAACCAGCTGGGCGCGATGCTGGCGGAGGAAGGCCAGCCGCTGCAGGCCGCTCCTTACTTTCTCGCGGCGATCCAACTTGAGCCGAACGAGCCCCTGTACCACCACCAGCTCGGGACGCTGCTGGCAGAGGCCCGGGAAGATTTCCTGAAGGCGGGTCAATGGACCCGCGCGGCGCTGGATGCGGCGATGCAGCATGCCTTCCAGCGGGCCACGGAGCTGGCGCCGGACCGCTTTGCCTTCGCCTACCGTTTCGCGGAATCCTTTTACGACCTCGAGCGCCCAGACTGGGAGGCGGCCCTCAAGGCGTGGAGCGCCCTCGAGGAGAAAGCTCCGACGCCGATCGAACGCCAGACGATGCGGCTGCACGCGGCGAACATTTGCCTGAAGTCGGGTCGACCGGCACATGCGCGGGCCTTGTTGGAGACGGTCGACGAGCCGTCGTTGCAGGGCCAGAAGGCTCGTCTGCTGCCTCAGTTGGCGGAGGCGGAGAAGAAATGAGTCAGGACCGGCCTTGGCTTGCACCGAGCCCGGGGGCGTGGGCACGCTAGAGGGATAGATGTCCCCGCTCGACCGCCTCGAACGCCTGCTCGGCCGCTTCGCTCTGCCCCACCTTGGGTTGTATCTGGTAGGGGCGCAGGTCTTCGTCTTTCTCTGCTCACTCGTGGGCCTGCTCCGGCCGGACGCGCTCGATTACGTGCCGGCGCTGGTCCTGGAGGCTGGCGAGTGGTGGCGAATGGCGACCTTCCTGCTCGTCGTACCGATCCCGGGTGGCGCACTAGGCTTCGTCTTCACGGCATTCGGCTGGTATCTTTTCTACCTGATGAGCGAGGCGCTGGAGGAGCATTGGGGGGCGTTCCGCTTCAACCTTTACCTTGGTCTGAGCTGGTTCCTGACCGTGGTCTGCTCATTCGCCACACCACTCCACGAGGTGTCGAACCTGTTCATCTTGGGATCGGTCTTTCTCGCCTTTGCCTTCCTGCATCCGGATTTCGAAATTCTTCTGTTCTTCATCCTCCCGGTAAAGATCAAGTGGTTGGCGATCATCGCGTGGGCGCTCAACGGCGTGCAGTTTGTCCGGGGCGGGCTGGCTGAGCGCCTACAGATCGGCGCGACGGTGTTGACTTTCCTGGTCTTCTTCGGGCCGGAAATTCTCCGAAATCGCCGGCAGGGCCGGCGACTGGCGGCGCGGCGGGAAGAGCGGGAGGAAGCGGTAGCGCGGCCGCGGCACGTTTGCCACGTCTGCGGCAAGAATGACCAGACCCATCCCCAACTGGACTTCCGCTACTGCTCCAAGTGCGCCGGGGACCAGTGCTATTGTCCGGAGCACATCCAAAACCATTCCCACGTCGTGGGTCCCGATGAAGCGCGGGGCGGGTGATCCCTGGGCGGCCGTGGCGCGCGCGGAAACGGCCGGGGAGTGGTTGCGGGCGGCTGAACAGGCCTACTTGCGGTCTGACGCGGCCCTCGGGCAGATCGCCGCGGAGGCCCACGATGAAGCTCTCTATCTGCTGCTGCACGGGCTGCGGCTGCCCCTGAACGCGCCGGAGTCGGTGCTGGCGCGCCCGTTGACCGGCGGGGAGCGGCTGGGTCTAGAGCGCATGTTGCGCCGACGGCTAATGGAGCGGGTACCCGCCGCCTACCTCACCCGCGAAGCTTGGCTGGGAGGCCATCGGTTTCACGTGGATGAGCGGGTGATCATTCCTCGGAGCTACTTTGTTGAAATGATTCCTGGATCCCTCGAGGAGCTGCTGCCCCCCCCACGCCCCGGTCGGCGGATGCTGGACGTATGCACCGGCTCCGGGTGCCTAGCGCTATTGCTCGCCCATGCTTTCCCGGACGCGCAGGTGGTCGGATGCGACCTGTCGCCCGCTGCCCTAGAGGTCGCGGCCATCAACCTACGCGCCCACCGGATGGAGGGCCGGGTCCTCTTCTGTCGGAGTGACGTGTTGGCGAGCGTGCCGCCCGGACCTTACGATCTGATCTTGAGCAACCCGCCCTACGAGCCCAGCGCGCACGTCGACCGTCAGGCGCCAGAATTCGCGGCCGAACCTCGGTTGGCCCACGATGGAGGGGCGGATGGCCTGCGGGTGATCCGCGCCCTGATCCGACAAGCGACGACCCAGCTGGCGGCGGAAGGGGTGCTGGTGATCGAGGTCGGGGGGCTTCGCCGTGCAGTCGAACGCGAATTCGGTTCGCTCGCGCCACAGTGGCTAGTCACGGCCGATGGCTCCAATTGCGTCGTCGCCTTTCGGGCGGATCGGCTTCGAGCGACTCCGGCAGGTGCGGAGTGAGGACCGAATCCCGAAAGTTTCGGGATTATGGTCGAGGCACCCAAGCTCCGACGGCGCGCAAGGGCCCGGCGAAACGACTGGGCAGTACTTTTCAGTGCGAGGGTCGCCCGAGCTTCCCCTGCCGGGTGATTTCCTTACCATTTCCGCCGCAAGTCGGGAAATCCAAGCGGTGCCCAAAATTAACAGAGGCACCTTAGTTTGGCCCCCGGAATTTCCCGCTTTCCGGGCGCAAGCCCCCGCGTTGGAGTGAGGTTCCCCGATGCCCCCCCTGACCCTTTGCGCTCTCCTGATGGGACTGGCCGCCGTGGCGCTCGCCCGGCCCGCGAACATCGTGCTCATCATGGCCGATGACTTTGGCTATGAGTGTGTGACCGC